>Ga0153994_1000361_pt1 | contig 12938 bp, 16 predicted proteins | sample TSNC078MetaG_FD_104735 | JGI IMG/M metagenome (GOLD analysis project Ga0153994, IMG submission 104735) | Attine ant fungus gardens microbial communities from North Carolina, USA - TSNC078 MetaG | ecosystem: Host-associated > Fungi > Mycelium > Unclassified | place: USA: North Carolina, Lumber...
TATATAACCTTTTGGTATGTTCTAAGGACTTAGAATGGGTTCTAGAGCAAATTATGATTGGGAATCTGTTGGTATAAAGTATATCAAATGCTACTTTCTGTAGCAAATTCACTTGCAGCATAACAACATATGTTATCTAGCATCTGGGAATACTAATAGTTTCTTGTTATCAATTTATGTATTTTGGTATATCCTAGGTATTGAGCTAGTTTGGAGTTGTGATGTCTCGTAATAATTTCTTCTCAAAGTGTAGCTGAATCTGGGACATAGATCCTTTTTCTTCTCATTTCTATCACTCTTCTTGTTTCTCTACTACTTCTCTCACTTTCTCTTCTATAAATTCCTCCACTTTCTCTATTTCTTCCCAAAACTCTCCCTCTTGTATCATTTGTCTACTAAACAGTTCTTCTTTCAACAATGTCTGATCTTTGTTGTCATCTCTTCCTTGTATAAAGTCTAGTTTTTACAATAACACATCTACCTTTTTTTGAGAGTTCCTAGGTTTATGTATTAGCTGGAAGTCATATTCTTAAAGTTTTGTTATTTATTAAGCTTAGCAACAATTGAGTTTCTGTGGCTTCTTGAAATATTCAAGATTTTTATAGTCAGTCCATATTTCAAACTGATTATCTCATATGAGACATTATTGCCATTGTTTGAGTTCTTTCATGATAGTCAATAACTCTCAGTCATAGATCTTGTAGTTTCTTTCTGTTTTGTTTATTGCTTTAAACAGATAAGCAATAGGTCTCTAAGAATCATTTTCCTATTGTTGAGATAATACCCCTTTAATTGCATATCCTGAAGCATTGGTTTCTAATTGTAGCTTTTGTTTAGAATTTTGAATTGCTAGCATAGAAGGGTTTGTCATCTTGGTCTTTAACTTATTAAAAGCATTCCTTTCTTCTTCTCACCACTTCTATTCTTTTTTTCCCATCAACTTTGTTAATGGTTTGGCTATTCAAGCTAATCCAGGAATGCATCTATGATAGAGATTACAGAATCCTAGGAATTGTTGTACTTCTCTCTTATCTTGTAGTTCTGGCTATCAAGCTACCCCTTTTATTTTTGAGAGATTGGCTTCTACATTGTTTTGAGATATCACAACTCCAAGGTAACTGATTTTGGTCTGGTGAAACTTGTACTTTTTGGGATAAAGTGATAGTTTGTTGTTAGCTAGTATTTGTAATACTTATCTTACTATATCTCTGTATTCCTCCATGGTTTGGATAAAGATCAAGATGTTGTCCATGTAAATCACAATCTTCCCTGTCATGATTAATTCATGAAATAGGATATCTATCATGAGTTGGAAGGTTGCAGAAGAATTGCACATACCAAAGTACATCACCAGGGGTTTGAATAGGCCTTAGTTTGTTCAAAAGGCAGCTTTCTATTTATCTTCTTCTTTTATCCTCACATTGTTATATCTCTATTGAATATCAAGTTTGGTGAAGTATTGAGTACCTTGTATCTTGTCAATCAATTCTTAAATTGATAGCAAGGGATATTTATTCTTTATAATTACTTTGTTGAGTTGTTGATAGTCTTGTACTGGACAAAGGGATCTATTTATAAAGAAAAACAGGGCTGCACAGGGAGATTTGGATGGTCTAATCCTTCCTGACTTTAGGTGTTCATCAAGGAATTTGTCAAGTTCTTCCTGTTCTCTCATATTCAATGGGTAAATCTTGCAATCCCTTAGTATTATATTGGGTATTAGTTCAACAGTGTTGAAAGGGGCAAAAGGGAATTTAACTGTGACTAGCAAGTAGAAAGGGGTGGTGACAGTTCCCAATTGCATGCTAAAGGGTTTGTGTAAGAAAGCTAAACTCCAAGCTGGAATAAAGCCAACTGCTCTTTGTTCAGTGATTGACAAAGAGAACTCAATAGAGTTTCTATTAGATTTTCTACACTACTTATACAACTACTACATGGTCTGTGCACTATCTTCCCATGCCTATCATGTGACATCATGTGATGTGACATTGTGACTCCTGTCATGTGACTGTGACTGTGTGACCCTTGTGACATGACACTTTTCTACACTCCCTTCTATATAGTAAGTCCAAGATAAAGTAAAAGGAAAAGAAAAGAAATATAAATAATGACTTAGCTATTTTGCCAAGCCATGACACCACCCCTCTCTTAAGTTTCCTTGTCCCAAGGAATTTTCTACAACTCATAGTATGGGTCCATCATGTTGCCCATCTTATCATTATCTTTCTTTGTCTATTCTCTAACTCCTGAACTTTCTTTCCTGATTTCTTCTTCTTCTGCAATTGTTTCCATTTCCCTTGATCGCTTTCCTTTCCGCCATCTCCAATTCCTTTCCAGCCTTCCCCAATATTCTTGATTGTACCTTTTATCTGACCATCTGAACAGTTTTCTTGCTGTAAATCTCCCTGGCAATTCTCCTCTTCTAAATGTTCCTTCCTCATATTCTTGTCTTGCGACATCTTCCATATCTCGCCGGTATTCCTTCTCAAATTCTTTGATTGCTTCTTTTGCATTTTCTAAATTCTCTCTTCCTTCCCAAGTATCTGACTCTGCCGTGAACCTCTTCCAGCATACCAAGTATTTGTCCTTTCCTCTCACTTGTTGCTTGTTCAAGATTCTCTCTACCTCCTATTCTTCTTTTCCCTTGATTATTACTGGAGCTGGTTGTTCCTTTTTCTGCCCCTCTACTTGCCCTATGTATCTACATATTCTACTAATGTTGACTACTGGATGTATTTTGATTGTGTTAGGTAGTTCTAATTCAACCACATTCGATGATATGATCTTCTTAATCTTATAAGGGCCTACAAATCTCTCCATCAACTTTTCCGTCCTCCTCCCAACCATTTGGTACTTCAGATCCTTAGTACTCAACATCACTAAGTTCCCTACTTTATAGTCATCTGCTTCTCCTCTCTTCCTGTCTACGTATTTCTTCATTTCTTCCTATGCTCTCCCTAGTGCTGCTTTTGCCTCCTCTTGTATTTCCTTTATTTTCTCAATGAATTTTTCTGCTCCCTCATACTTCCCCTTCTTTCTTCCCTCAAACCCCATCCTGGGATCTTGCCCATAGTTTACCTTAAAGGGCGATGTCCAAGTACTCGAGTGTGTTTTATTATTGTATGCAAACTCTGCTGTTCCCAACCATTCTGGCCATTGTTCTTGCCTATGATTGATGAACATTCTTAATTATTATTCCAACTCCTGATTGACCCTCTCTGTTTGTCCGTCTGTCTGAGGATGAAATACCATTGACAATTTACTCTTGATCCCCAGTATCCCATTCAACTCTCTCATTAGTCCTGCCACAAATTGGGGCCCCCTATCTGAGATGATACTTTCAGGTAGCCTATACAACTTCCACACATTATCTCTGAACAACCGTGCTAATTCTTCTGCTGATGTTTTCTCTGTAGTAGGTATAAAATGTACCATTTTAGTTAACCTATTGACTACTACTAAGATTAAGTCATATCCCTGAGCTAAAGGTAGCTTTGTGATAAAGTCTGCCGATATATGCATCTAGGGTTTTTCCGGAATAGAATTGGGCATTAGTTTGCCTGCTGGTGGTTCTGTGCGATTTTTATTTTGCTGGCAAGCGTCACACCCCTCCACATATCTCTTCACCTCTTTGGTCACTCCTGGCCACCAAAAGTTCCAGGTAACCAATTCTACTGTCTTCCATTGTCCTCTATGTCCTCCTACTGGCGTATCATGATGTAGCCTAATTATTTCTGTTCTAAGCTTATCATCTTTTGGTACATAGACCTTCCCTTCTTTGTACATAATGCTGTCAACCTCTCTCCACTCTTCATCCCTTAACATTTTCACCCCTGCTCTTTTCATTTCTTCTACTGCCTTTACTACCTTGTCATCTTTCACTTTCGACTTCCTCACTTCTTCTAGTAGATTTACCCTGTCTACTATTATTTCTACTGCCTCTGTTCTTCTTACTTCTAGCCACTCTGGTTTCACCATCATCTCATTCTCATTGTCCTTTTCTACTCTAACCTCCCAATCTGGTCTTCTGCTAAGACTGTCTGCTTTTCCCATCTTGCTTCCTGGAACATGTTTTAACATAAAGTCAAACCTAGATAGGTACAAAGCCTATTGTGCTTGTCTTTGATTCAACTTCTGTGCTTTCATGAAGTATTTGAGGTTCTTGTGATCTGTCCATATCTCGAATTTAACTGTTGCTCCTTCTAGGAAGTATCTCCATGCTTCTAAGCATCTAATGACTGCTAACATTTCTTTGTCGTGTATCTCATAGTTTCTTTCTATATCACTTAGAGATTTAGAAATGAAAGCAACTGGTTTCCATTTTTCATCTGAGCACTTCATCGAGAGTACTCCTCTAGTAGCGTAATTTGAAGCGTTAGCTTCTACCCTAAATTCCTTGTCTAAATCTGGGGCCACTAATATTGGTCTGCTAGTGAAGATCTTTTTCAGCCCGTCAAATGCTTTCTGTTGTGTTTTCTCCCATCGCCATTTCTCATCTTTTTGTGTAAGCACATTTATTGGCCTAGCTATTTGAGCGAAATCTTTAATGAACCTCCTGTAATAGTTTGCGAGACCCAAGAATTTTCTGACGTCTTTCATATTTTTTGGCTGTGGCTAACTAAGTACTCCATTCACTTTCTCCGCCTCCATTTCTATTCCATTAGGTCCTATGATGACCCCTAAGAATCCTATTTTTCTTGCCTTCCACACACATTTCTCTAGCTTGATGTACAAGTCGTTCTCCTCCAACCTTCTCAGTATTTCCTCTACTATTTCATTATGTCCTTCTTCTGTTTCTGTTCCTACCAACACATTGTCTACAAATGCTGCTACCTTTCCCTCATTAATTAAGTCCCTTAAGATTTTATTCATCATTGCCTGGAACGTAGGGGGTGAATTTGTCATCCCAAAGAACATTACTGTTGGCTCGAAGGAACCAATATGCATTGTGAATGCTCTCTTCCATTCATCCCCCTGTTAAGACTCTAGACCTCACAGTTGAATATGCGTTTCAACTTGAAGTCTATATCTAACACTTGATATCTTCACGCTCCTTGTTAAAGGATCTGGTTAAGGTTTTTAGTGAAGTTATATCGAAGGAGAGATGTCAACGAGACTTTGAGTAGCACCCTTGAGATTGTCCTAAGACAATTGAGAGTACCAATTCCTCAGAGTAAGATTTTACAGAGGGAATACAGAAAGAGAGAACTTGCCATTTGTCATATTCCAGAAATATGATAATTATGTAATTTCTTTCTCCTAATAATTCTCCTAAAAAATAATAATAGTAGGATAGCATAGTAGACTATTCTCCTCCTATTTCGCACTTCTTATAAATACTGAGTAGTTATAGTGTATTTTCTCAGTCTGTAAATTAATGTTATCTGGTCCTAATCTCGTCTTGTCTACTCCGACTCTTTCAGTTACCTCTTCAGGACCTCTGTCTTGATGACTTCCATTACTCCAAAATATGCAACCAACCCATGACCAGAGACCAGGACGTAACACATAAGTTGAAGCCAAGGTCGTTCAATAAGTCGTTTTCCACTCCGCTGTCCTTGACTACCTGTTGGAGTCTTCTTTATACTCTTGCTAAGTACACTTCTCTCCGACATAGTACTTTACTCTACTCCAGATTGTAGTTTCTGTCTATTATCCTATCTTTTCATCCTCTGGAATTCCATCCTTGATACTGTTCCCTTCTCTTTCTGGTCTGTATTTATCCTAACTAGGTATTGTGACTATGTTACAATATAGTAACACTAGTTGTAACTAAAGGTAACTAGTTAGGTGATAGTCCAGTAACAGAAGCGAGTAAGAGTGACAAGTCGAGTCAGTGTCCTAATAATAGGTTAGTCCAGTGTTGTCCCATTTGGCACAGGTCTAAGAATAGAGAGAAAGATAGTCCGAGAATTCTCCAAAGAGTTCTGTCCATTCTGTGAGTCCATTGTCTCTTAGAGTCCTTAGACATTATTTGCATTCCTGTATAATAATGTCCTTATCTAACATTGCCATCATCTCGTCTACTAACCATTCATTATCAGACCATGGCTGATAATAGTTGTAGTCCCACTCAATGTTTATAACACCCCCTCCTTTATCCTCACATTATTGAACCCCCACCTGAGATCTATTTTGGTGAACACTTTCTTACTCCCCATGTTGTCGATCAGCTCAGTAATCAATGGGAGCAGATAGTTGTTCTTTATTGTCTAGTCATTCAGGTTACGGTAGTCCATTACCATCCTCTTGCTACCATCTTTCTTACTCACGAAAAACACTGGCGACGTTTGAGGTGATTTTGAGGGTCTAATGTACCCTTTCCTTAGCTGATCCTCCATGAATTTCTGGACTTCTTCCCTTTCCATTTTAGATAACGGATAAATCCTTTCTTTCCACGGTTTGAACGTCTCTTTGAGATCTATAGCATAATCCCATATTTTCCTGGTTAGCATCCTTTCTAACTCTACCTTTCCAAACACTTTTTTCCACTTCAAAAACCTTTTTGGGACCATTTCCTCAATTTTTCTGTGGTCCTCCTCCATCTCTTCCTCTTTTCCCCAATCTTCTTTGTCATTTATCTGACAATTTTCTCTTCCTCTATGGTTACTACCCTTTTGATCTTTTCTTTTGTTTGACTCCCTCCACCACATAGGGGTGGGCATCTCGTCATCTTGACTTCTCCAGTTTCCCAATTTATCTCAGGGTTATGTGCTGCCAACCATGGCATTCCCAGAATTACTTCTGTCTTTCCTAAGTCGCATATATCCATTCTCATTCTTTCTACATAGCCTTTGTAATACACATTGCACTCTACTTGGTGTATAATGGCCCCTTCACTATTATTTGTCCCATCCATGTTTCTGACCATTATCAGTCTTTCTAATTTCTGTAGCTTGAACCCATGTCTAGCCACCATCCTTTTGTCCATAAACATCCCAGTGGCACCACTGTCTAAGAGTGCTTTTACAGTTATGCCTTCATGCATATCCAACTTTTCTACTCCAATACTAATCCACACTTCTCTTAGCATTTTGAAGGTTCTCCTGACCTCCCTTTGACTACCTCCCTCTTTTGCTGCTGTCACAAACTTCATTTGGTCATATCTCCACCAATTCTTTGACGATTTCCACGGTCTCAAAACAAGCTTAAAGCCCTTAAGAAGACCTTTCGATCGATACCAGTCACGTCTTGAGGCGATCAATAATGGCCAAGATATTAAGCAGATCAACTGGTAACCACCATGTTACTGTTTATTAAATTGCTAATATCTCGGAAACCACTGTGATCAATGCTTCAGTTCTAGGCTCAGCAGAAGCCTTCTTTATAACGCTCAGAATGAGCCTAGAACAATCTCAAGGCAATTAATATTAGTGGAGATATGAAGGCCTTAATGTTTGTACGTAGACTTCATTAATTACCCATAGATAGTCATCTGCCCTTTTCTTAGAACAAAGGACAGCCTCCATATGGTTATGTTATCATTATTCCAGTACAAAGACACTACCATATGTAGAACAATAGGTAGTAATCAGGTGATGATCTGTACTAGTATACAAACCATCACAATTATGTATATAAGGACTCATAGTCTAAGGATTAGACCTCAGACTTAACAACATCTTTGCTGCTTGTCTAAACTTCGCTTTTTTGAGCTTTTTGAATATCCAATCAATCAATCACAAATTAGTAAGTGGCCATTTGTGATAGCTACGCTTTCTGGTTCTTCTGACTGTGTGCTACTTTGCTGTGCTTTTGCCTCTCTGGGCTACACCACTTCTCCCTCTGTCTTCCCTTTGCATCCATACCAACTTAATTCTTTCCACTTCCAAAAGAGGATCACTCCTTGCCCCCGGTTGTCTTTTACATGAGACCCCTTCTCTCTGCACTTGTAAGTCAAGTACGATACTACTATCTCTCTCGTACACCATCCTAGATCCCATAATTGTGCCTCTTCTGGGACACCTTTTCCACAGTGCTCCTCTGCTCTCTTTCTTAACTCTTCTACTAAGTTTTTCTTCCACCCTTGCTGCGCTTCTTGTGGCTTGGCCATATGTGCTGCCTCACCTTCCTCTACTCTCCTTAGCTTCTTTTCTCCTTCCTGCGCCTTTTCTCTGATGGGACGCACTAGCCTCCTCTCTTGCTGTGCCTTTTGTGGCATTGCCACACGTGCTGCCTTCTTTATCTGCTTCCATAGTGGACACTCTCTATACTTGTGTCCTTCCTCCCCACACTTAAAACATTTCACTGCTACCACTTCTTGCCTCCAAATTATCTTTTCTTCTACTCCACACTGCATTACTCTGCTCCTTAATACTTTAAACTTATTTTGGGGTATCATTACCCCTTTCTCTATCTCTTTCTGCTTCCTGCAATTTTAGGCTAGGTGCCCAAACTCTTTGCAACCAAAACACAACTTTCCTCTTCTCCCCTCGAGTTCTTCCCTTAGTTTGGCGAGGGAGTGTTTTTCTTTGAGCAAGTTGCTCATGATAGAGTTATATTGTTATAGAAACATTTATGTTACGTCTCCACAATAGTACAAAATTAATGTTGAGTCTTGCTAGTTACAACTACGTCTGCTGGAGCGCAAGATCTTCACCCAGCCAGATGCCTACTGCCCTACTAACTACTGCCCTAATAGTATGGTTAGACTATCACCCAACAGATGGGATCTCTAATCTAGACAGCCTTCTAAAAGTAACTGTCACTCCTCTGCATATACCACTCACAATGGAGTGCAGCACAAGGTTTATACTATGAAGCAATATAAGTAAACTACTAAACACCACTTGATTGCAAGGTCAGGTCTCAGTAGTAATACCCAAGCTTGGTACTATACTTCTACCTACTGTCCCTAACTGACAGTGAAGTCCCCTTAAGCCAAGGGCCTGGCTATATATGGAGGTGGTTACTGATCATGATGATTAGTGACTGAGGGTTGATTTATGATAAGATAAAAGATTGAGCAAGGTCCAAGGTGGATGGTACTTGGATGTAATATTGAGTTCTAGTGTAAGAAAGCTAAACTCCAAGCTGGAATAAAGCCAACTGCTCTTTGTTCAGTGATTGACAAAGAGAACTCAATAGAGTTTCCATTAGATTTTCTACACTACTTATACAACTACTACATGGTCTGTGCACTATCTTCCTATGCCTATCATGTGACATCATGTGACTCCTGTCATGTGACTGTGACTGTGTGACCCTTGTGACATGACACTTTCCTACACTCCCTTCTGTGTAGTAAGTCCAAGATAAAGTAAAAGGAAAAGAAAAGAAATATAAATAATAACTTAGTTGTTTTACCAAGTCATGACAGTTTGTGAGGAGAAGAAGGAAATGGGGATATCAAAAAGAAAGTAGAAGTGCAGCTTATCTGTAGTATAAAAATAGATGAAATGATGATGGGTACAATCTAGATCTATCCTGCATGGTGTTCCTAAGGTGTCTACCTTTACATACCATAACAAGCTCACTAGTAGAATAGTCAGTAAACTACTTATGGGCCTTACCACACTCAATCAAGCCCTCATCCATACCCCTATACCAAACCTTATGCATGTGATACAATCTGAGTCAATGATTAGCCAGGCTTTTTAGGCCTACTACTCCATGAAAGGTTATCCAAGCAACTGCTGCATCTTGTCTCTTGAAAGAATAGGGTATATGATAGGAAACTTTTACCAACTCAACCTCTCACCAAGATCACCCCCTACACACTCAAGAGAATCGTATTTACAACCTCAAGAGCTTCTGAAATGAAGACAAGGGCCAAGGAGACTTCCTCCATTAATCTCCACTCTGAGAAATATATTAGAATATTACAAATATTAGAGACTCAATTGAAAAGAAATAGAAAAGGAAATTCTTTATTCTACCACTCTTCCTCATATCTCTCCTCTATAACACTACCATGTGGCCATAACAGCCATTACCTTCCTGTCTTTCATATCTCCCAGATATGACCATGTGATCCTGCTCTATCTCCATACTTTATTCCTGCCCGTTATTCTCCAATCCCTAAACTGGCTTTCTTCTACTCTGAATATAGTCTAGAAATACATGACAGTATGTGTAAGCATTAGCAATACAATCATTGTCCAGCAGCATATTTGTTTCTTGACTGAGTTCAGCAGTAAGGATCATTAGTTACTGATAGACTTTTGATCTGTCATCTTAGTCTCATATTAGTCTAAGTCTGCTCTAGATTGAAATTATCTCGCATTCCAAAGATATCTCTGAGCCTCTGATTTCTAGAGTTTCAACATTAATAGTTTGTATCTGAGAAACCTAATGCTAGCTTATTAGTCTTGCCTCCTGAGGTATATGCTATTCTAGTATGTGGTAGCTTGGCCACTACCTGATAGAAGTACCCAATCTTGGGTCTAGATTATGTCTAGGGCTTGTAGGAGATCTCTAGAGTGGGTTCTAATAGTGAAATCCAGGGGTATAATATGTATCCTATGCTACATTTCTGCAGAAAATTCTCTAGTGACGTAACAGTATGATCCCATTTAGACTTGTCTGGTAGTTTTTCAAATACCACTCTGTTGAAGTCTCAATACTCTTGTGACATACCTTTCTCAGGTTCCTCTATTTCCTCAGTTCTCATTCTAATATTTAGTTTCTCTTTTCTCTATGCTTCTTCCTCCAAATTAATGAATAGTATTTTTTTGTCTTCTCCTATTTCATCCTCTTCTACATCTTCTTCTCTTTTGTCTTTCTTAGGTTCCTTTGATATATATATATATATTTCTATACCATTGGTGACACTTCTGTAGACTGATTGAAGAGTTCCTCCAGTTGATGGATAGGTTATGTTTTTGTAATCAGTCATATCCTAGAAATAGATCATGGCTGCCAAGATTTGTTACCAATAATTGGATTAGTTCTTGGTGATCACCAATAGTTATGTTCATTTCAATAATTTCTGTAATGCTTCTATCTTTGTTTATAGAGCCATCAGCATTGTAACAGGTAATTGGGAATAGTAGTTTTCAGATGTTAAGATTGTTCTCCTTTACAAACTTTTGACTTATGCAGAGCTTGAGCTTTCTGAGTCAATTAGTACCTGTTTACAAAATATTCTTTGAGTATCTATTGTTGATAGTTTGACTCAAACATTAAGTCACTTGTCTCCCATTTTCCTGAGTATGAATGGTTCTTCCAATGCTTTCAGTGTTATGGATATAGAATGGGATTATCAATACTATCAACCATGGAGTAAAAATGAATGGTTACTTCAGGAATTGATTAATAACAACATCTCAATGAAAGAAGGAGAGGAAGATAATAACAAAATATATTTATAGCTTTTGTATGAATGTGAGTTCTGAATTGAACAAGGACAGAAACATTGGACTCTTGAATAATTCTTGGATAATTCCTAGATAGTAATCTAGATATTTATAGAACAAGAACTAAAAGGAGAATTATCAGACTCATCCATTTAGAATACTGACTCAAGTTGTCACCTCTAGTCATACTAGTAGTAATAGTAGTCACATTCCTAAATAGTATAAATACAGTTGAAGATGAGAGTGGCAAGTTCTCTCTTTCTGTGGTTCTTGTGTAAAAACCATACTCTCACTTACAATATAACTTTACTGAAAAACCTTAACCAGATCTTCTATGGAGGAGCATGAAGATATCAAGTGTTGACATAAGCTTCAAGTTGAAATACATATTCATCTTCAAGGTTTAGAGTCTTAATATTCAGGGCCACTAGTATTTCATTGTCCATTGTTCTGTTCAATTCTTCTAGTTTTTCTTTTGTATATTTTCCTATTCTTAAACTGTGAGCCCAAACTTTTGATATTCCTAGTACTTCCTTTTTGTTGCTCCATTGGATTTTTTGAGCTATCCATTTGGCTAAATAACCCTGATTAGACTTGTATTTTCTTATACCAGAATAATCCAAAAAATCTTTCATTGATTCATTAAGCAATCAAATTTTTGAATCTATGAAGGCAAGTGAGTTGGTACTCACTCCCTGCCCTGGGAAAAATTCTCTTTTGCCTCTTTCACAATTCTCATCTCCACTCTCTCTCTCTTTGGTTTGGAGTATCTTGTAGCAAGATGACCTGTCTCTTCACAGTTATAGTACCTCCTATTTTCTTTGTGTTTATCTACTTCTATTGCATTTGGGTCTTACCTTAGAATGTCCAAAACCAAAGTTGTCCTATCCTTGCCTTCTACTTTTCTTTTTTCTCCTCCAAACTCCTCAATTGCTTCCCTTCTCAATCTCTCAAAGCTTAGCACCTTCTCATACCACTTATCTAATGAATCTGAATTCTTCAACTGACTAATCTCAACTAGTTTTCATGCCAATGCCAAATGGATTCCCTTCTTGAATAAGCCCACCAATACTATTTTATTATTCTGGAAAGTTCTCTCTAGGTAGTGAATTCCATCCAGTAGTCTTTGAGCAATTTATTTCCTTGTTTCAACCCAGTTAGCTTCTTGATCATATGTTTGCATCTCTGTCAATATGAAAAACTGTGCTATTTCATCAGTTATTTGTCCCATGTCTTGAATAGGGGTTTATTTATCATGGTTGATATGTTGAGATCCTTATTGTTGGTTAGATTGACCCTTTTTGAAAGGGTAAGAACTTTCTAATTTGCACATCTGCCTATCATTGAGCTTGATTCTCTTTTTCTTCCTTTATCTTTCCTAATACTATTTCAATCCTTTCCTATTCCTTTAGGATATTGTTGCTTTGAAAGAATAATGTCATCCTTCTACACCAAGCCCTTGTTTTATCTGGATTTCCTTTGAAGTCACTAGGTTCCTTTATTCTTCATTGAATGGTATTATGCTGCAAGTGAATTTGCTACAGAAAGTAGCATTTGATATACTTTATACCAACAGATTCCCAATCATAATTTGCTCTAGAACCCATTCTAAGTCCTTAGAACATACCAAAAGGTTATATA
>Ga0153994_1000362_pt1 | contig 12923 bp, 8 predicted proteins | sample TSNC078MetaG_FD_104735 | JGI IMG/M metagenome (GOLD analysis project Ga0153994, IMG submission 104735) | Attine ant fungus gardens microbial communities from North Carolina, USA - TSNC078 MetaG | ecosystem: Host-associated > Fungi > Mycelium > Unclassified | place: USA: North Carolina, Lumber...
TCGGGCAGCTCGCCTGGAACGAACTGTTCCAGTCGTTCGGCAACGGGACGAGCCTGGTGACCACGGAGCAGATCCTCACCGAGGCGTCGCTCGAGTGGTTCACGAACACGTCGGCGACGATGGGCCGCTACCACTACGAGGAGGCCCACGCCGGCGCGGAGCCCGCGGTGAATCACTCCCCGATCGGCGTCGCCGTCTTCTCCGACGACTTCAGGTCGATCCGCACGTTCGCGGAGCGGGACAACGACACCATCGTCCACTGGTCGGAGTTCGACGGAGGCGGCCACTACGCCGCCCTCGAGCGCCCCGAGGTCCTGGCCGCCGACATCCGCCGGTTCTCCACAACCCTCCGCACCCGCTGACGCACGAGATGCCAGTAACTGCGCCGCCGCCTGGGCGTGTCGCGACAGTTACTGGCATCTCGCCGTCTTAGCGCTGCTGGCCGCCCGCCGGGGCGGTCCAGACGGGCGGCTCGGCCGCCACGCCGTTGCCGGGTGCGGCAGCAGCCGGTCCGTCGGTCGCTGGGCCGCGACCGTCGACGGGGCCGCTGCCGCCAGAGCCGCCGCCGCCAGAGTCGCTGCCGCCCGCGCCGCTGCCACCCGCGCCGCCGTCGCCGCCGGCGTCCGGCCCGCCTGCGGCTGCCCGCTTCGCGGCGCGCTTCGCTGCCCGTCGGTCACGCGCACCCTCGACGAGGTTGTAGAGCGTCGGCAGCACGATCAGGGTCAGCAGGGTGGAGGAGACCAGGCCGCCGATGACCACGATGGCGAGCGGCTGCGAGATGAAGCCGCCGTGACCGGTGAGGCCGATCGCCATCGGCGTGAGCGCCGCGATGGTCGCGAGCGCCGTCATCAGGATCGGGCGCAGACGGCGGGACGCACCGTGCGCGACCGCCTCCGGCACCGACATCCCGCGTCTCCGGTACTGGTTGACGAGGTCGATGAGGACGATCGCGTTCGTCACGACGATGCCGATCAGCATCAGCACACCGATCAGGGACGCGACACCGAGCGGGATGCCGGAGATGATCTGCAGCGCGATGGCGCCCGTGGCCGAGAACGGCACGGAGACCAGGAGCAGCAGCGGCTGCCGCAGCGACCGGAAGGTCGCCACCATCACGATGTAGACGATCAGGATGGCCGCCAGGAGCGCGATGCCGAGCTGCGAGAACGCGTCGGACTGGCTGGACGAGACGCCGCCGATCTTCGCGGTCGCGCCGGAGGGGAGCTTCGCATCCTTGAGGGCCGTGGTCACCGCGGTGTTCGCCGTGCCGAGGTTGTCGGACGCCGGAGTAGCGGTGACCGTCGAGGTGCGCAGTCCGCGCTCCGTGGTGACCGTGGACGGACCGTTGGTCTCCTGGACCGTCGCGAGCGTGCTGAGCGCGACAGGCCCGGTGACCGTGGGGATCTGCAGGGCGGACAGCTGGGCGACCGTGGTCGGCGGGTTGTCGCTCTGGATGTAGATGTCGAGCGTCGAGTTGTCGAGCGCGATGGACCCGGCCTGGGTCGGCTGCATCGCCTGGGAGACGATCCCGCCGACCGCGACGTCGCTGAGCCCCGCCGCCGCTGCCTTGGCGCGGTCGACGTTCACTGCGACGTACGGCAGCGACGCGCTGAGGTTGTCGGTGACCTGCTTGACCGCATCCTGCTTCTTGACCTCGGCCACGACCGAGTCGGTGGCCTTCTGCAGGTCTTCGTTGCTCGTGGCCGTGATGTCGATCTCGATGTCGCTCGAACCGCCGAAGCCGCTCTGCGCCGACACCGTGATCTCGCCCTGATCCTTGATGGCGGCGAGCTCGTCCTCGATGGTGCTCTTGAGGGCGTCCTGGTCCACATCCGGATCGGTGGTGACCGAGAACGTGGTGTTGCCGCCGCCTCCGGTGAACGCGGCCTGCAGCGATGCACCACTCGACCCGATGGAGACCTGGACGGTCTCGACGCCCTTGGTGTCGATGAGCTTCTGCTCGACGACCTTGGATGCGTCGTCCTTGGCCTGCAGAGAAGCACCTGGGGCAAGAGTCTGCGTGATCGAGAGCGTGTTCTGGCCGGTGGAGCCGAGGAAGTTGGTCTTCATCAGCGGGGTCAGCGCGAGGGTGCCGACCAGCACCACGACCGCGATCAGCACGGTGGCGACGGAGTGCCGCAGCGTCCAGTGGATGATCGGCAGGTAGCCGCGCTGCAGCCGCGACGGGTGCTCCAGCTCGTCTTCGCCTGCAGCCATCGCCTCCTCGATGGAGAGGTGCGACGCCTCGGAGGCCTCTGCCCCTCCCTCGTGCTTGCGCGCCTTCGGCGGGCGGAGGAACCAGTACGCCAGCACCGGCACGATCGTCAGGGCGACGAGCAGCGACGAGAGCAGCGCGATGGTCACGGTCAGGGCGAACGGCCGGAACAGCTCGCCCGTCACGTCTCCGACGAACGCGAGCGGGAGGAACACGGCGACGGTAGTGATGGTGGATGCGGTGATCGCGCCTGCGACCTCGCGAACGGCCTTGACGATGGTCGCCGCCCTGTCGACACCGGCCACGAGTTGTCTCTTGATGTTCTCGATGACGACGATGGAGTCGTCCACGACGCGACCGATCGCGATGGTGAGCGCGCCGAGCGTGATGATGTTGAGCGTGTATCCCGTCGCCCACATCACGATGAACGTGATGAGCACGCTGGTCGGGATGGAGATGGCGGTGACCAGGGTCGACCGGATCGACAGCAGGAACACCAGGATGACGATGACCGCCATCAGGAGGCCGAGCAGGCCCTCCTCGGTGAGCGAGTTGATCGACTGGGTGATGAACGGAGCCTGGTCGAACACGACCGTGACCTTCGCGCCGTCGCCGAGCTTGGTCTGGATGCTGTCGATGAGGTCGCTGACGCCGTGCGAGACCTCGACGGTGTTGGCGGACGGCAGCTTGGTGACCGCGATGGTCAGTGCCGGCTTGCCGTCGACGCGGGAGATCGAGGTGGTGGGGTCGTCGGTCTTCTGCACGGTCGCGACGTCGCCGATGGTCGGAGGGGTGGCCGCAGCTGCGGCGGCGGCTGCCGCAGCGCCGGTGGCGTCAGCCGCGCCAGCGCCGGCCCCGGATGCGCCGCCCGACGCTCCTGCACCTGCACCTGCACCTGCACCTGCACCGGAGGCCGAGGCCGACCGGAGAAGCGGAAGCCCCGTGATGTCGTCGAGCGACGTCAGCTTCTTGCCGGACTGCACCGACAGCGTCTTGCCGTCCTCGGTGATCGACCCACCGGGGACGAGCACGCCGTTCTGCTGCAGCGCGTCCTTGATCGACTGCGTGCTCACACCCGCCGCCGCGAGCTTGGCCGTGTCCGGCGTGATGGTGATGCGCTGGCCGACCTCACCGACGAGCTGGGCGTCGTTGACGCCCGTGACGTTCTTGATGTCGGGGATCACCAGCTTGGTGATGTTGTCCGCGAGCGTGCGGGAGTCCTGGTCGCTGGTGATCGCGAGCTGGATAACGGGGAAGTCGTCGATGCTGCCGGAGAACACCTGCGGGTCGACCGAGCTGGGAAGCGTCGACTTGATCCGGTTGATCGCCTGGTCGATCTTCTGCTCCGCCGTGGCGAGATCCGTGCCGTAGGTGAACTTGGCGGTGATGATCGACTGGTTGGTGCTGCTCACCGCCGACGTGCTCTCGAGATCGGGCACGCCTTGGATGGCGTTCTCGACCGGCGTGCTCACGTCGTTGTTGACCACCTCCGGCGATGCGCCCGGGTAGCTCGTGATGACCGCGAGCTGCGGGAACGAGATCGTGGGCGCGAGCTCCTGCTTGAGGTTCGTCAGCGCCAGACCGCCGAACACCGCGGCCACGATCGTGACGAGCGCAATGAGCGCGCGGTTCTTCATACTCAGGACGGCGAGAAAGTGCACAGGCTTTTCCCTTGGCAGAAAGTGGATGCGAGACATACGGCAGCAACGCCGCCCGCAAAGTATGACATTGCAGCCTGTGCAAATTCCTCATGCCCTGGTACGACTTCAGGGTGGAGATGTACTCCCGCGGGAGGCTCAGGCCGGTGGATGCGCCGGGTCACGACGGCTCCCACCCTCGGGACGCGAGCGTGCGGAACAATAGTCCGACCAGGCGTTTCTCGGCCCGGAGATGCTCGGCGCCGATCCTGAGCACGAGTTCGCCCTCTCGCTGCAGCGCCGTCGTGCGGGTGAGGTCGGTGCGCCATTGGCGCGGGTCGGTGCGGTGGTGATCGCCCTCGTACTCCACGATGACGCGGTAGCGAGCGAACCGGAAGTCCGGCCGCGCCAGGAACCGCCCGTCCGGCGTTCGCAGGTCGACGTTGATGTCCGGCGGGGGAAGTCCGGCGTCGGCGAAGACGAGCCGCAGCACGCTTTCCGGCGGTGACTCCGCACGCCCGTCGAGCAGCTCGACGGCCTGCCTGGCTCGTGCGGCGCCCCGCGCTCGCGGCGGCGGCAGGGCGCCGCGCAGGTCGTCGCGCGTCGCGAGCGGCGCGGCACCGCCCACGATCGCGTCGCCGAGCACCACCAGCTGCCGGATGCTCGAGCTCGCGGCCAGGTCGGCCCACGTGCGCGCCGCCGAGGTGACGGGCAGGCCGTTGGCGAAGCGGACCTCGCGCGCCCGGATGGGCCGCACGTGCGATCGCACCCCGGCGATGCGCGGAGGGCGCGCCGGGGACGGGACGGTCAGGTGGAACTCGGGCTGCGCATCCGTGGCGGGTGGCGGCTCGGCTGGTGGCGGCTCGACTGGTGGCGGCTCGCCGGGCAGGCGACGCAGGTCTGGCAACCCGAGCAGCCGCGCGGCCGTGGTGTGGGAGAGGACCGCATCCGGTTCGCGGGCGCACAGGGCGGCGCAGCGCGCCACGAAGTCCGCGGCGAGCGCTGTCGGGATGCGCACGCCGCGGAACGGGGCGACGAGTTCGCTGCGCGACAGCCGCGCTGGCTCGACGCCGAGCACGCGCGCCTCCCTCAGCGAGAAGGGGCGGTGTCGCAACCGGGGATGGATCATGGCACCCACCATGCACGATTCCGCCGCAGAGCGTCGAAATCCATCCACAGGCCGCCCCGTCGAAGCGCGAGATGCCAGTAGCTGCGCCGCATCCCGGGCATGTCGCAACAGTTACTGGCATCTCGTGCGCGCGAACGCGGCGCGGCAGCGGCGCGGCGGCGCGGCAGCGGCGCGGCAGCGGCGCGGCCGCAGCAGCGGCTACACCACGTTGGGGAGCGGGGCAGCGTCCGGGTACGCGGCCGGCTCGCGCAGCGCGCCCGGCCACGCCCGTGACAGCGCAGCGAACGCCAGCGCCGTCTCCTCCTCCGAGTACGTGATCGGGATGCGGAGGAAGCGCTCGAACGCGCCGTCCAGCCCGAATCGAGGGCCGGCGGCGATCAGCAGCCCCTGGCTGCGAGCGCCCAGCGTGAGCGCAGAGCTGACAGGCGCCCCGATCCCGATCCAGGCGGCGAGACCGCCGTGCATCCGGGGCACGCTCCACTCCGGGAACGTCTCCGCCGCCATCCGCAGCACCCGCTCGCGCCCGGCCGCGAGCTGCGCGCGCCGGTCTTCGAGGATCTCGTCCATCTGCGGCAGCATCCGCGCCACCACGAGCTGTTCGAGCAGCGGCGTGCCGAGGTCGGTGGCCGGCTTCGCCGCCGTCAGCTTCTGGATCAACGACCGCTCCGCCCTGATCCAGCCGATCCGCAGACCGCCCCACAGGCTCTTGCTCGCCGATCCGATCAGCAGCACGGGCGCATCCCCTGCCCCTCGGGAGCCGTAGACCGGCAGCGGCAGGTGCTCGCCGAGCCTGTCGATGTCGAGGTCGGCCGTCGTCTCGTCTCCGACCACGATCGTGCCCTGCGCGGCCGTCGCCGCCAGGACGAGCTCGCGCGTCGACGGGGACATGGATGCGCCCGTCGGGTTCTGGAAGTCGGGGATCAGGTAGGCCAGTGCCGGGTTCGCGCGCCGCAGCGTCTGCTCGAGCGCGTCGATGTCCCAGCCGTCGTCCTCCTCGCCGACGGGATGCGGTGCGTCCGCACCCGGCACAGTGACCGTGACGGGCACCAGCCTCGCGCCGGCGAGCCGCAGCGACTCTGTGGCGTGCGGGTAGGTCGGCATTTCGATCATCGCGCGGTCTCCGCGCCCGAGGAACGTGCGGGCGATGAGCGCGATGGCCTGCTGCGCGCCCACTGTGACGAGCACCTGGTCGGGGTCTGTGGGGAGGCCGCGACGGCGGTACCGCTCCGCGATGGCCTCGCGCAGATGAGGCAGGCCGACGGCGTCGTAGCCGGAGTGCGGGAGGAAGTGCGGCAGCTCCTCCGCTGCGGCGCGGGCAGCGGCAGGGAGGGAGGCGGCCGCGGGCAGCGCGGCCTTGGTGAAGTCGAGCATCCCGTCGCCGCCGGGGATCGGGGCCGTGACGAGCACGGGACCGGGGAGGCGGGCGACGCTGCCCGACCCGCGAACACTGTCGAGGAATCCGGCGTCGCGCAGACCCCGGTACGCAGCGGTCACGGTGGTGCGGCTGAGTTCGAGCCGTGCCGCCAGGTCGCGTTCGGCGGGCAGGCGCGTGTCGATCGGGATGCGGCCGTCGAGCACCAGCAACCGGATGCGGTCGGCGAGCGCCTGGTAATGGGCGCCTCCTCCTCGCCACTCTCCGAGGAGCGATTCGAGCGAGCGGGCGGTGAGTTGCGCATCCGGCATAAGGCCACCTTAAGCGAATTGGACTCTTGATAAAAGGCCAATCAGGAAATTGGATAGGAGGGTGACCAGCCGCCTCCTCCTCACCAGACGCCTCGCGCAACTCCTCCTCGGGCTGTTCCTCTACGGAATCGCCATCGCGATGATGGTGCGCGCCGGCATCGGAGTGTCGCCGTGGGATGTGCTGGCGCAGGGCGTGTCGCTCAAGACCGGCCTGCTGTTCGGACTGGTCACCAACCTCGTCGGCGTCGCTGTGCTGCTGTTCTGGATCCCGCTGCGTCAGCGCCCGGGGCTCGGCACGGTGCTGAACGTGCTGCTCGTCGGGCCGAGCGCCCAAGTGGGGCTCACGATCATCCCGCAGCAGACGGAGCTATGGGCGCAGGTGCTGCTGTTCGTCGGCGGCTTGCTGCTGCTGGCCGTCGCGACCGGCCTCTACATCGGCCCGAAGCTCGGCCCTGGCCCCCGCGACGGCCTGATGACGGGACTGCACGCCCGCACCGGCTGGCCGATCTGGGCGGTGCGCACGGGCATCGAGGTGACCGTGCTGGTGATCGGCTGGTTCCTCGGCGGCAACGTCGGCATCGGGACGCTCGCGTTCGCGCTGCTCGTCGGCCCGCTCTGCAGCATCACCCTCCCCTTCTTCGCGATCCGCCTGCCGCAGGACGCTGCAACGACTGCGGCGGCGCTGGAAAGCGAGCTCGAAGGCACGGCCGAGCAATCGGCCGGCCTCGAGGAGCAGGATGCCGCCACGTTCGACGTGCGTGACGGCATCCTGCTCGAAACCGACGCTGCCACCCGGATGCGCGACCACCGCGCATCCGATAGCAACCTCATCGGCGCGGTACAGCCCGACCGAGAGCCGGGCGCTAGGTCGCCGCGCGGGGTGCGCCCGGCGCAGGCCGTCGCGGCCTATTGGCTCGACGACCGGCTGACCCAGGTCGCGAGGGCACGGGCACGCAGGCGCCCGCGCCGCGCCTGAGCCGCACCGTCCACCGTGACCGCACCGACCTCACATCCGCGCGGCGAACACCCGCAGCGCGTCGCGGACGAACACCGCGCCCGTCTCTCCTCCGTAGTTCGCTGCGAACCGCGGGTCGGCGACGTACATGTCGCCGAGGCCGGTCAGGTAGGCGGCCGTCGGGCCGTTCGCGTCGCTGCCAGGGGTTCCAGGGATCGCGCCGAGCCAGTCGTAGTGCCGCTGGGCGAGCGCCTGCGCCTCCGCGCTCTCCGGGTCGACGCCGCGGGCCGCCGCGGCCGTCCAGTCGGCCGCGAGCCGCTTCTGCAGCCGCTGCCACTCCGCGCGCTCGGCGGGCGTCTTGCTGCGCCACCACGCGTCGGACCGCGCGTACGCCTCCTTGCCCCAGCGCTCCTCCACCTCGTCCTTGTACTGCGTGTGGTCGAAACCGTCGAGCATGTCTTCCGCCATGATCTCTTCTCCCTCTCTCATCGCCTGGATGGTCGTCTCGACCGACGCGATCTGTCGCGCCAGCCGTTCCCGCTCGTCGCGCAGCCACGTGAGGTGGCCTTGGAGGGCGGGGACCGCATCCACCTGGCTCGTGAGGACGTCGGCGATGGCCGGGAGGCCGAGACCGAGGTCGCGGAGCAGCAGGATGCGCTGCAACCGCACGAGGGAGTCCCTGTCGTAGTACCGGTAGCCGTTGCCGCCGATCCTGCTGGGCGGGAGGAGGCCGATGTCGTCGTAGTGACGCAGCGTCCTGCTGGTCGTTCCGGCCAGCCGTGCAATTTCTTGGATGGACCAGTCCACCGTCGCCTCCTCTCTCGTGGGGTGCGAAATCCACGGTAGAGGTTGACGTTACGTCAAGGTCAAGCGGTGATCAACGCTTGGCGCGTGCGGGGACCTTCTTGGTCTCGGACGCCGGTGTCGCGGCGGGCGGGACCTGATCGGCCGACCCGGAGCCCTTCGCCGCGGGCGACTGGCCGGCAGAAGCCGGTGTCCCGTGCGCGCGGGTGTGCCCGTGCTGCTTGGAGGCCGGTTCGAGCGGCCTGCGCGCGACGGGGCGCATCGGCTCTCCACGGCGGTCCTGACCGGGGAGCGGGCGGGAGCGGCGGCCGTAGATGAGCGACGACGAGTCGAGCAGCCACGGCACGAGCGCGACGGTCACGCCGTGACACAGCAGCAACTGCTGGCGGATGCGCCTGGCCCTGTGGTTGTGCAGCAGCGACTCCCACCAGTGGCCGACGATGTACTGCGGCAGATACACGGTGACGACCTCGGAGCCGTGCTCCTCGCGCCGGTGCTTCAGGTACTTGATCAGCGGGTGGCCGAACTCGCGGTACGGCGACTCGATGATGGTCAGCGGCACGTGGATGTTCTGCTGGATCCACTGCTGCTGCAGCTTCTCCGTCGACTCCTCGTCGACCGCGACATGCACGGCTTCGATCGAGTCGTGGCGCGCGGCGATGGCGTAGTCGAGGGCCTTGAGCGCCGGCTTCTGCATTTTGCCGACGAGCACGATGGCGTGGTCGCCCCTGCTGCCGAACGTGGTGACGGGGTCGACCTCGATCTCCTTCTCCACATCCCGGTAGTAGCGGTTCACGCCGAGCATGAGCAGCCACAGGATGGGCATGAAGATGAACACGAGGTACGCGCCGTGGGTGAACTTCGTGATCGTGACCACGATGAGCACGACGGCGGTGAGGAACGCGCCGAACGCGTTGATGCAGAGGCTGCGGACGATGCTGGACCGCTCACTCGGCGCGACCGTGCCGGACCGCAGCAGCGTGATCCAGTGTTTGACCATCCCGGACTGCCCGAGGGTGAACGAGACGAACACGCCGATGATGTACAGCTGGATGAGCTGGGTGAGGTTGGCCTGATAGACGAGCAGCAGGGCGGTGGCGGCCAGCGCCAGCAGGATCATGCCGTTCGAGTACACGAGGCGGTCGCCGCGGGTGTTCAGCGACTTGGGGGCGTACGAATCGCGGGCGAGCACGGAGCCGAGCAGCGGGAAGCCGTTGAACGCGGTGTTCGCCGCGAGCAGCAGGACCACAGCGGTCGCCGCCTGCACGATGAAGAACAGGATGGTGTTGTTGCCGAACGTCGCCGCAGCGATCTGCGCGATGAGGCTGCGCTGCGGCTCGGTGGCGCACTGGGCCCAGCCCTGCAGGTCGCAGGGGTTCTCGGCGTAGTGCACTCCACTGATCAGCGCGACCGTGGTCAGCCCGGCGAACAGGACGATCGCGATGCCGCCCATCAGCGCGAGGGTCTTGCGGGCGTTCTTGATCTTGGGGGTGCGGAAGGCGGGGACACCATTGGCCACGGCTTCCACACCGGTCAGGGCGGAGCATCCACTGGAGAAGGCGCGCAGCAGCAGGAGCACCATCGCCGCCTGCGTGAGGCTGCTGGCGTGCACCTGGAAGTTGGCCGACTCGGCGATGGGGGCGTCCCCGAACGCCGTGCGGACCAGTGCGGTCACGATCATCACGAAGATGCTGCCGATGAAGAGGTACGTCGGGATGGCGAACGCCTTGCTCGACTCCCGCACACCGCGCAGGTTCACGGCGGCGATGATGACGACGAAGAGCACCGCGAGCTCGACCCGCCAGTTCGACAGGAACGGCAGGGCGGAGATGATGTTGTCGACACCGGATGCGACGGACACGGCCACGGTGAGCACGTAGTCGACCAGCAGCGCGGACGCGACGACGAGCCCGGCCTTCTCGCCGAGGTTCTTGTGCGCGACCTCGTAGTCTCCGCCGCCGGACGGGTACGCCTTGACGAGCTGACGGTAGCTGAGGACCACGGTGATGAGGAGGACCACGACGGCCGCTGCGACCCACGGAGCGAAGCTCAGGAACGCGAGCCCGCCGATGAGCAGGATCATCAGGAGTTCCTGCGGGGCGTACGCGACACTCGACAGTGCGTCGGAGGCGAAGATGGGTAGGGCGAGGTGCTTCGGGAGTAGCTGTCCTTCGAGCTTTTCGCTCGGAAGCGGGTCGCCGATCAACCACCGCTTCGGGGATCTCCCCTCATTTGTCACGAGGGTCGAGAATACTCGCTGCGAAACCACTGTCAAGTCGGCGCGTCGCGGCCCGCGGAGTATGCGGATCTGCAAAGGATGGACCTTGTCTTCACGGCGTCCCGAAACGCGTTCAAAACTCGCGGAAACACGCCGGAAATACGGAAAGCGCGCCCGCACCTGAGTGTCGGACGCGCTTTCGCTGTGTGTGGCTGTGCCTGGTGCGCCGGCGGCGTGTCGTCGAATGCTCTCAGCCGCTGCCCAGCCGCGGCGCGCATCCCCCGGCTTCTCGCGCCTGCCGCCTCAAGAGCGTGAGCGCTCAGCGGCGCGAGAACGCCTCCAAGACGGATGCACGCACCCTGGCGAGCTCGGATTTGAGCTGCGGGACGACCCCATCCGGCAGCACCCCGCGCGCGGCCTGCGACCGGAAGTCGGTGCGGAGCTGCTGACGGAAGTCGTTCAGCACCGCCTCGGCTTCACGCGCGGCCGCGTTGGCAGCCTGCCGCGCATCCCGGCCGGCGTCGCGCGCATCCCTGGCGCTGTCCCGGATGTCCCGCACGTCGACGCGAGGACTGCGGCTGGCCTCGCGCGCGGCAGAGGCCAGGTCGGCGCGCAGCGAACGCATGGCGTCATTGACCCCGGCCCTGACCTCGTCGGCGAGACGGCGGACGGAGTCGGTGACCTCGTCCTCGATGGCGTCGAGCTCGTGCTCCCGCTCCGCCAGTTCGGCTCGTCCGGCGTCGGTGATCGCGTAGACGGTCTTCCTGCCGTCGACCGCCTTGGTCACCAGGCCCTCCTCCTCGAGCTTCGCGAGCCGAGGGTAGATGGTGCCGGCGCTCGGGCTGTACGTGCCGCCGAACCGGTCGCTGAGCGCCTGGATCAGCTCGTAGCCGTGCTTGGGCGACTCGGCCAGGAGGCTCAGCAGGTAGAGGCGCAGACTCCCGTGCGCGAAGACGGGGCTCACGCCGAAGCCCCGTCCTGGCCGGCGGGAGCGGAGGTCGCACCGGACGGCGCACTGGACGGCGCACTGCGGAGGACGTAGACGTTGCCGGACACCGAGTTGGCGTTGACGTCGACCCAGGTACCGTCGAGCGAGCCTTCCGTCCCCTGGTATGTCTTGCCCGGCATACCGTGGATGATGGTGTTGTCGAGCTGGACCTTGCCGGAGACGGTGTTCACCCGGTAGCGGGCGCCGAGGGCCTCCGGGATGCGGATGGTCAGGTCGCCGGAGACCGAGTTGCTCGCGATCGCGTCCGGCGTGCCGACGATGTCGAGCATCGTGTTGCCGGAGACGCTGTCGACCGTGAACTTGGGGATGGACCCGGATGCGGTCACGTCGCCGGACACGGTGTGCGCGAAGATGCGGCCGGTGTGGCCGCGGGCGGAGAGCTCGCCGCTGACGCTGTTGAGCTCGATGTCGCCGGTGAGCCCGTCGACCACGAGGTCGCCGGAGACCGTGCTGAGCTTGGCGTCGGTGTGGAGGCCGGCGACGAGCGCTGTCGCGGAGATGACGCCGAGCTTCAGGGCGACGTCGCGGGGGACGAGGACGCTGACCTCGGCCTTGGCGTTGGACCGCATCGACTTGAAGACCTCGATGAAGTTGTCCCAGCGAAGCTGCGGGTGGTCGATCTCGAGGCGATCGCCGTCGAGCGTGATCTTGAGGTCGCGGCCGGAGACCGAGTGGACCTCGACCCGCGCTCCCTGCTCGTCGTGCCCGATGATGTCGACCTGTCCTGCGATGAATCCGGCTTTGAGCGTCCGGACGAGCTCGATGTCGATGGTCTTGCTCTCGCCCGGCTGGATCAGCCACTTGTCCTGCGTCATGGTGCGTGCTCCTGTGTTCGTTCGGGCTGTGGATGCGGCCCGTGTTCTCTGGTGCCGCGCGGTGGCGGACCCTCGGTGATCGCGATATATCGCGTTGTTGACAAGGTCACGATATATCGCGTTTGCGCGAGATGCAAGAGCGAGGGGCAAAAGGCCTGCGGATTCAGGGTCGGGTCAGGGGAAACCCTGGGCGCTGGGACGGTCGCCCCTGGGCGCGTCCCGTCTCCGTCGCGCAGGAGAACCGAGGCGCCGCGCCGACGTGCACTCCGTCCGGACGGAGAATCCGCGCCAGAGCCGCGCGATCTCCGTCCCGCAGGAGAACCCGCATCCCGAGCCCGCAATCTCCTTCCCACAGGAGAACCCGCACTCCACACTCGCGATCTCCTTCCCACAGGAGAACCCGCATCCCGAGCCCGCAATCTCCTTCCCACAGGAGAACCCGCATCCCGAGCCCGCAA
>Ga0153994_1000363_pt1 | contig 12856 bp, 9 predicted proteins | sample TSNC078MetaG_FD_104735 | JGI IMG/M metagenome (GOLD analysis project Ga0153994, IMG submission 104735) | Attine ant fungus gardens microbial communities from North Carolina, USA - TSNC078 MetaG | ecosystem: Host-associated > Fungi > Mycelium > Unclassified | place: USA: North Carolina, Lumber...
ACAATATAATAATTAATTTAACACTCCCTCTCACTCAAAGTAGTAGTCATTGAGTAACAATATAAATTAAAAGGAAAGTTCATAGAATCTCCAAACCAAGGAGTGAATGAAATTGGTGGAACAGTATCTGACCAAGATTCTTGGTCAAGATATCAGCAGGATTCCTAGCTCCATCAATGTGATATAGTTTGATTTTGTCATCCTCTATTGCATCCTTAACATAGTGATATCAGATATCAATATGTTTGGACCTCTTTTCTTGCACTGGGTTGGTACTCCAAAAGAGTAATCCAAGATTATCACCATAGAGATGAGGGATAAGAATATCAAAACCAATCTCACTCAGGAGATTTGATGTCCAGACAAGTTGGTGGCTACAGTCAGAAAGCACCATATACTCAGCCTCAGTGGAGAAGAGGGCTACTGATTTCTGTTTGCGACTTAACCAGGAAGTAATTCCTTAAGCCAGCATAGTGAAGTAGCCAGTAGTTGACTTGCGATGCTCATAGTCTTGGCCCCAATCAAAATCAGAGTATGCTACAAGCAATTCATTGCTTAATCCATTATAGACAAGCCGATATCTACGAGTGGCAAACAAGTATCTACAGAGGTGTAACCCAACTCAATAATAATTGTTGGAAGGGTTTGCTATTTGTTGAGCTAACTTGATAACTGCAAAGCCAATATCTGGTCTTGAGCTAATCATCAAGTATATTAGAGAACCAACCAGTTGTTGGTACTTTTAGCAGAATTTGGGATCACACTGCTTTTCATTTGGTTTAAAGTTAAACTCAGATGGCAGTGGAATATAAGTAGGATTAGTCACAACATTAAAGTATGCCAGTACCTTCTCCAAATACTTATATTGATCAATAAATATCTTTCAATTTTTATGATCATGGCTTATGTGCATGCCTAGGAACTCTATGGTTTCACCAAGGTCACAACATTCCTATCTAGCCATAAATTTCTGCTTCAACTCATTGAGGAGTAGAGAACCTTTAGTACCCATAAAGCAAACATCATTGACATAGATAATGGCTATAACTAGTGCTTTAGTCTTTTTGTCATAATAGTAATATACACCAGCATTGGATTTACATCTCTTAAATCCTAGGGCAAGCATTGACTTGGTCATTGTGTGCCACCAGGATAAGCCAGCTTGCTTAAGGCCATACAATGCTTTGCAAAGTCACCAAACTTTGTTTTTTTTCCCAGGTAGTTTGAAACCTTCTAGTTGCTCCATATAGATTTCCTTATCCAGATCGCCATCTAAGTAGGCTGTTTTGATGTCAACGCTTTGGATATCTAAATCCTCAAGTGCAGCAACAGCAAGAAGCAGTCACACAGTTTTATAGCAGACAACTGGAGAGAATAATTCATCAAAGTCAATGCCTTCGACTTGAGAAAATCCTTTGGCAACAAGATAAGATTGATAACGACTATCAGGCTTGATATTAAACACCCAGCAGTTCTTGACCACTTTTTTTCCCTTAGGGAGATCCACAATTTCATAAACATCTCTGTCTTTGAGCAATTTTAACTCCTCAAGGCAGGACTCAAGCCACCTTTTCTTAGAGTCAGCTGGTAGTTTAGCGACATCTTTAAAGGTTTTTGGTAGAAAATAAGTCTCAGTTGCTCTGAGTGCCAAGAGAAAGCGAATGTACTCTGCTCTCTCTTCTCTTGTAAGACATACCATATGGTTGGTAATAGCTGTGGTAGCTAACTCACCTGTTGGAGGTGGAGCATCTACCCTATTTCCCTCTATGTCAATTATGATAGGTCGTTGTCCTACCCAATCAACTTCATAGCGAATTCCATTAATTTCAACGGTATTGTCCTGTTGACTATATAGATAGTATACTTCTCTAATTGGAATAGTCTCAGGCTGCACTTGAATATGTCTGTAAGCATTCTCAAGCATTCTGCGTACCATATCTAGATCAGCCTCACCAGGATGTTGTCGCCACTCAGGGTGTCTCAAAACATCTGTGGGATAGCAATCCTCACCATATATATTGCCTTCTCTGTGAGAGACTTTAGTCTCATGGGTTGATCTCCTCAAGCCATATCTCAAAAGAGGAACATCTTTTCCTGGCTGTGGGTCACTACCTCATTTTTGAGGTATTACAGTTGGAACCTGAGAAGGAGTATACTGTGAGGGACCAGCTTCAGGAGGAGGGGGGCTTGGAGAATGTATCTCAATATCTTCATCTTTATCATCTTCAACCTCTTCAATTTTTACTAAGGACCATTTAGGTGGTGTCAGTGGAGAAGAGGGAGATAGAGATTCTGAGTGAGTTGGCAAATTAGGAGGAATTGGAGGAGTAAATGGTCTAGGATGTACAGATATTGGTAGAAAGGGTATTGGAGGAGGTTCATTTACACTAGAAAGTTCAGGTACTGACAACTCTATCTCTGGGGTTAGTCTACCAGGAGGCGTTTGCTCTCTAGAGTGAGAAGATGGACATCTAAGAAAGTGTCCTTCATCAAAGATAGCTTGAGTGGAGCGGAATATAACATTCCCTTATGTATGGCGAATAAATCTATAGCTATTATTCTTATACCCAATAAATATCATGAGTTCAGAGCACGGTGTAAGTAAGTTTATTTGCACAAACTTCATTGGGGAGATACACATATGCTCCATAGCCAAAGACACAGAGGTGTGATATTTTAGGTTTTTTATCTGTGAAGATCTTCTGAGGTGTTTTTTATTTAAGACGTTTAATGGAAGTACAGTTATAGACATGGGTAGCAGTTGCAAAAGCAAACTCCCACCAGGAATTAGGTAAGCATGCTTCAAGTCGCATAGATTGTGCCTTTTCTAGCAGTGTCTGATTCAACCGTTCTACTCAACCATTTTGCTGGTGTACATGTGGTATACTTGTCTCATAGACAATTTCTTGTTCACATAAAAAGGATTGCAATTCCGATGTCATATACTCTCCCCCATTATCAGTATGCAGGCGTTTAACAGAGTAGGAAGTAGTATTTGACCACAGCCGGAAAACAGCTTTAATTGCTTCTATAGCATCTAATTTTTTGCATAAGAAAGCAACTCTGCAATAGGAGGAATAGTCATCAAGGAATATAATCACCTACTTATACTTAGAGTATGATAAAGTGGGGAGCTCAAGGAAATCTAAATGGATTAATCCAAGAGTCTCACTAGAACGTTTAGGGTTCTCAGGGAAACTGCACTGGTATAGTTTTCCTAAAGTGCAACCGTAGCATATATGCTTCTTATTAGGGAAGCAGATCTTTTCAGCATCTTCAACATTGTCTGAAATATGTCTTATGGCTTCATTAAAGATATGCCCAAGTTGATGATGAATTGTCTCATAATCTAGGTACCTTGTAACAAGGCTCACAGGATTAGGAACATTGTTCTTAATGATACATGTTCTCACAACCTGGATGCTCTCCCAAAGATTAGGTAGAGCAGAGAGAATAGCATCACCAGATGAGTCACGAAAGGTTGAACCATCTATTGTGCCTTCTATACTCAATCCAGATTAGAGTAACTGTTTAGTGGAGAGGAGATGTATGGTCATACCAGGAACACAGTACACTGGCCATAGTTTAGAGATAGCATTTCTGGTTGTCCTTTTTTAGGGTCAATGATTTCATGTTCTATAAGGACAGTTCCTACAGCAACCATAAAAAGAGGTGCTTTAAAATTGGCTGTCTCAATGTGACCATAATTTCCTTGAGTTATAGAAACAAAGTCAGACTCAAAAGGAGTGAAATGGGCAAAGGCACCAGAGTCCAAGAACTATTTATCATTATAAGAGCAACCATATGGCACTTCTTTTCCCTTGCATGTAGTGCATAGTGCTCTATCACATCTTTGTAAATTCTCAGCTATAGGTGATGTAGGCAATACAAATTTATTGTCACATCGAGCCATACAGACTACACTACTTGATGCTACAAAGTTCCTAGTTGTAGCCATTACATCGGTGCAGATTACGAGGGACTGAGCCGAGATAGTTAGAGAATGGTAAAAGATAGTGGGAGAATACACATACAGGTCATATTTAGAAATTTGATTATTCAAGCCCTAATCCTCAGGACTTCCCAAGGATACTACATCATCAGCATTAGCTGACTCCCCTAAAATAGATGTGTTTGATACTGAAGGTAGATCAACATCCATTTTGGATGGACCATTTTGAACCTGAGGGGGAGAAGCCTTTGAGAAAGACTTAGTGATTTTGGAGGCAGATGCCTTAACAGGAGTAGGATCAGGGAATTTCTTAGCCAAGTGCTCATCATATAGTTTTAGTGCTCTATCTTGTGCATGTGCCAATGGACCATGGATTGGACCAATTTGAGAAGAGCATTGCTTAGAGAGCTGATCAGCAAGCTTGGATGCTCTAGCTTTTGATTGAGGCTTAGGAGGATGAGGATGAGTAGGAGGGAAGATAGTAGCCATACTTGCAAAAGCAATGGCACTGGAGGCTTGGTACTCGTCATCATTAACAGATTTGGAAGAGCCATCTGCTTGGTGTGCTTTACCACCACACTTTCCTCAACCACACTTTTTCTTTTGCTGCTGGGAGGAATCCTCTTGTGACTGCTGTTGCTGCTGCCCCTGAGGGTGCTGCTACTGCTTATCCTGGGGATTCTTCTTCCAAGAGGAAGAATAATCACCTCTAGGAACACCTGAGTGACGAGCAGTATAAGCGCTAGTTGATCTTTAGGAGAACTCAGACTGAATAGCTAAGCTCATAAAATCCCAAGTCAACTAGGTAAGCAAGGTCTGGAAAGTAAGAATGGAGGTGGCCAAGTTATCCCAAGATTAAGAGATAGCAGATAAAAGTGTCATTGTACAAATGAGGGAGGGGACATTACATTTGTTTCCCTCCAGCCTAGTATAGAGAGTATCGAGTTCTGCAATCTGGGGAGCAGGGTCGCTATTCCCAGAAATCAGGAAATATCTAGTGTGCTGATAGTCTGCAAAAACAGAAGCAGGCCCAGAAGAACCATACTTATCGCACAAATAGTTCCAGAGAGACTCTGCATTCTCTTTTCTATGCATAAGGATATTATGAGCTAGGGATGAGTTCATTATCCCAAGAGCCTGAGAATCAAGGCTGCTGCATCTAGCATGCTCATCTTGATTTGTAGTGGAAGGGATAGTAGAGGAAGTGAGCATATCCTTGGCATTATAAGGAGAACCAGGTATAGTGATCATGGCAAAATAGGACTGCACACTGATTGCCCAGAATGAGTAAACAAAAGGGCCAGAGAGACAAGGAATGGTAGAGATTAAACTTGTCATAGCTATTATTAAGAAATTAGCTTAGTTCAGGGAGCAAATGCAGCAATGAATGCATAGCACTTCATCCTAAACAGCCATGGGCCATAGCATCTACAAAGCAGCAGAGAATCCTGTGGGCATGAGGGGATTCAACAGGAAAATCATCTTAATCCCCAACAGATCAGCAAGCCAGTCAAGTCCTTTCCATCAACTGAGGCAACTTGAGAGTGCCAAAGGAGGTCAGGACAAACCGAGGCCCATAACCTGTTAGAAGGAAGGAGAGCAGCAATTACAGTGGGGACAAATAATGGCCTACTCACTAAGTTATCCAACAGATAATAATAGACAACCTGATAGGGAAGAGAGATCTCAAGAAAAGTAAAGAGACTTCATGACATGGCAGTTGAGACGAAGAAGTACTGTGCTTACCTAAGTATGACTTGTATAGTAATACACAATATAATAATTAATTTAACATCAACTTCAAGTTTACAGAGGACTGTACATAAAGTCAGATGACCTACTAAATAATTAATCACTAAGATATTACTGAGAGATTGTCTAGAGCATATTTAATACCTTACTTACTTGGTTCACTTTGGCTGGGCCAAGGGCCTCAAGGCCAGTGTGATTGCTTTTGACATTCTATAGTTCTTCTCTTCTCTCAATCACAGTATACTTACTATGATCCTTTGATACTCTAGCTTTGCAGACTATTTCTTCTTTGATTATCTTGTAGGTAGATCAACCCAGTACTCCTAAAATCCTTTTCTTTCTGATGCTTGTGGATGCAGATGTTAGTGTGGGGCAAAGCTCTGTTCTCTTTCCTATCCTTTCTATACTTTATATTGCACTTCTCCTCTATCTCTTTAAACATTGAGCTCAGGCTCTCAACTTAGATACTTTCACTCTTTTTCATGTAAATAATGGTTTCTTGGTCTTCTAGGGAAAAACATATAACAAAACCTTGCCAGAGCTTTCTAGTAGTTATAGTATAGTTTCAGACTTGATGGCTTTCTTTGGCTTGGTCATGGAGTATGACAAGTCAAAGATCTTTCACTTTTCTAGAGCACATAATAGCTCCAACCCAAAGCTAGATCTCTCAGCAATTGGCACTTCTATTCTTAAATCCAAGACTTACTGGCAATACTTGGGCTTTTACTTTGATTAATAGCTCTTCTTTAGGGAATATATTCAGTTCTATTTCACTAAGGCACTGACTATTGTCAAGGCTATGAGCATACTTGGCAACTTCACTTGAGGTCTTTTTCCTTTGCAAAAGTGACCTCTTTATTAGTCCTATATTGTTCCTATTACAACCTATGGCTTTTGTCTCTGGTACTTTGCTAGAGTACCTGCCAAGACACAGGTCTCTCTTTTGGCAACTATATAGTACAAGGCTATCCTTTGTATCCTAAGTGCATTTTGCACTTTTCCAACTAGTGGAATTGAGACTCTGGTAGGCCTCATTTCTATTCACCTTCATCTTAAGAAACTGGCTAAGCAATCCTGTCTTAGGACCACTATCTTCTTTCTCAGCATATACTACTCTCTCTTCTTAGTACTCACAACTCTAAGGGTACTTACCCTCATCTACAGTCCCTTGTGCTTCTCACTGCTGCCTAGAGTGCTTAGTTAAGAAGCTCTCTTTTTAATACTGAAGTGTCATTGCTTAACCTTACAGAATACTGTAATTCACTTTACTCTGAGATATGCCCAGAATATAGGTTGTTGGACAACTTCTCTGATTGTGTCTTTTTTCACCCCTGTAATTGCTCTAAAAGGAGTACTTGCAAGGCTCACTTCAATGCTCTTAACTGTTTTTGTTATGAGGTCTCTTTTGATCTATTAACACCTGTAGTCACTACTAATGCAAGTGTTATTTCTCCCAAGAATATACAGGCTATTTTAGTTGTGTATTTCTGAAGACTAAGAGAACAGATGTTATTATCCAAGACATTTTCTAGTATGTATGTGAGACTGATGTAGGAAAATAGCTGCTAACTGAGAACTGACCAAGCAACTATGTCACATGACCTCTCTTTTCACTCAAAAATTCTACTCTATAAAATTCAGATAAATTCAGGAAAAATTGTAATAAATTAGAACAGATAATGAGAAAAGCAAGCTGACTGTGGCCTTACTGTTATGGAAAAGAAGCAGAGTGACCTGACTTACAATACTACAAACTACCAGTGTAAAAAGGGAGCAAAGCAACCTGATATACAATATTGCTTACTGTTACATTGAAAGGGTACAAAAGGAAATTGCATACTGGGACAAATAATAAGATGCAGTACTAGCTCCCAATTGCATGCTAAAGGTTTGAGAGGAAATAACAGAAGTGAAGGTTTTAAGTAACAGTAGAAACTAAATATTATATGCAGCTTTAAATAGAATAGATTAAGTTTAGTAGTTGCAATAAGAGTAAGTTCTCTCTAGATCGTTGTCACATAGTCTCCCTAAGGTGTTAACCTTTACACACTGTGGCACTGACTCAACTGGAAAATACAATGTTATTCCTTTGTCTGCATCTCTAACACTAAACCTTATAGGTGTGATACAATCCAAGTGTGCACCTAACTAAGCTTTCCCAGCCTGTTGTTCTCTCTAAAGCCTGTCTGAGTTGTATCTACTATTCCTCTCTAGATCAAGTTTTGGGTATATTCTGTGTTTTACTTAAGATATCCTACTAACTCTGAACTCTTACACTTAATAGCTTCATATTTAACAATTTCAGAGGCAGTGATGATAGAGGTAAGTGCCAAGAGGTTTTCTTTCCATCTTCTTGCTCTCTAGATACTATATTAAAGTTATTACAAATGTCTGAAACTCAACAAATAAAAGATAAAAAGAAAACTTTTAGAACTCTCTTGACTTCTCCTCACTCTAAGTTCCCCCAAAAACTCCTAAGGTTTATGTGTCCCTTTTCTAGATCCTTTCCATCAATAATGTGCTCCCACTGACATTTCCTTTTAGAATGTTCTTCTTCCTTTGTTGTTGTTCTTTCTGTGAATGTCTTGTGATTTAGAACTCCTTAGTTACCTGTCAAGTGTTAGTAAGCTCCAACTACTGACCAAATTCTCTAAGTTACATTCTAGGTATTATTTATCTCTATATATCCAATTTGATACCATCAATGCTTATTTACAATCAGAGGCACATTTGTCTAAGTGTGTCTCTAGTACACCAATAGCTCTAGAGCTCCAGTCAACTATCTCTTTTAAGGTATATCCAATACCAAGTAGATCTAGAACATTACTATCCAATGACTCTCTCTATAACCAGATGCCAACTTATTGTCATAAACTTCATTCAGTCATATTTCCATCAATTCTTTGATGATTTCCGTGGTCTCAATAGCCATGGAAAGCCCTTAAAAATACCTTTTGATCAATGCTAGTCACATCTCAAGGCAATTAGTATTAGTTGAGATATTAAGCAGATCAACAGGTAACCACTATGTTACTATTTATTAAATCATTAATATCTCAGAAACTGCTATGATCAATGCTTCAGTTCTAGGCTCAGCAAAAGCCTTCTTTATAATGCTCAGAATGAGTCTAGAACAACCTCAAGGCAATTAATATTAGTGGAGATATGAAGGCCTTAATATTTGTATATAGGCTTAATTATTCATAGATAGTCATTTGTCCTTTTCTTAGAACAAAGAACAACTTCCATAAGGTTAAGTTATCACTATATTAAGCACAAAGATACTATCATATATAGAACAATAGATAGTAGCATGTAATGATCTGTTCTAGTGCACAGACTATCACAATTCTGTATATAAGGACTTCTTGTCTGAGGATTAGATCTCAGACTTAATAACTTCTTTTGTTGCTGTCTAAACTTTGCATTTTTGAACCTTTCAAGTTCTAAATCAGCAATCACAAATAAGTAAGTGACCTTTTGTGATACTTATCCCACTTGCCTTCTAAGGTTTCTACATGAGCTCTAGGTTTATTTCTATTTGCTTACTGTTTTATATAACTATTTGATATGTTCTAAGGACTTAGAATGGGTTTTAGAGCAAATTCTGATTAGAGATTTATTGGTATAAGGTGTATCAAATACTACTTTCTGTAGCAAATTTGCTTATAGCATAACAACACAGACTATTGTTGAAAGGAAGCAAAGTGATCTAATATATAATATTGCTTACTGTTATACAAACTATTGTAGAAAGGGAGCAAAGTAAACTGACTTCAACACAAACTTAATAATATAAAATTAGTAAAGGATTGTCATATGACAGAAAATAATAATTTAATAGAAATAATTTCTTTTATATTTTATTTATTACTAAAATTTGCTCCTGAACTTCTGTTGTCTACTTTTATAGGATCATGATGTAGACTAGTTACTTGTACTCCTCCTATTCCAGACTTAGTATAAGTACTCTATTAGTTATATTCTAGTTCCTTAGTTCGTAGATCAACATCTCTTATGTGTTCTATCATCAATTTATATACTATTCTTCTCTTAAACTCCTAGCAACAATTCTGTCCTTCTGAAATATACAACTACATGTGACAACAGATCAAGGCACAGCACATAAGCTGAGACCAAGGTTGTTCTCCAATTTTGTTGTCAATCCCCTTTTTCCTTAGAATAACCCTGTTCCACTCTGGGTTATTTCATCCCTACTCCACACGTTTATGACAAGAGTTCTAGATAAGCCAGAAGCCTAAATGAAAATCTCATCTAGTATATATGTTATACCAAATATGGGATGATGAATAACATATATATGTATTTAATCATTCCCATACTTTCTCTTTTCACTTAAAAACCTCTACAAAATTCAAATAAAGTTAAATAAATTCAGTAAAATCTAAACAAAAATGTAAGTTGACTTTTGCTTTTATCTCTTTATTTAAGTAAATTTTAATGGAATATTCAATCATGACAAACCTCCTCTTTTCATAATTCAACCCAAATGGATATATGAGAGAGATATAACATGTACAAATAATGCTAGCTTATCATTAAGTTTATTCTCTCAGATCACAATCATTATTCCCTACTCTCCCTTACCCTCTTCTTTGCTCTCTTATACCTCTCTGTTCTTTATACCTTGACTAAAAGCCAGACCCTAGGTGTAAAGGGGATAGTACTCTACAGCTGTGGTGTAGAGCTTGAAGTGTGTGGCTAAGCTCAGGTCTCTTCTCCCAGAAGGCCTATATTCTTAAGCAGTGTTATAGTAGTATACCTGTAAACTCTTCTATTATAAACCTGGTGTTAGAGGTCCATTGTGATCCTTATATGCACAGGATTGACAACTGCTCATTAAGAAAGGGATCTAGAGTAGAGGTCTCTTTCTTAGGGACAATAGTATAATCTTTATTCTTAGAGTAGCTATAAGTAAATAGTAAGACAACTATGAGAGATGAATTCTGTTAAAGAAAAAGAATATCAGGCTAGAAGAGCTAAAGAGCAAGCACTGCAAGATCTTCTACCCATTACTCTAGCTCCTGTTTTGAATAAAGGAAGATAAAGATAAAGATAAAGACAACAATTAAAATTTTACTTGACTTCTGCATATGTTTCACAAAAATCAACTTGCTGAGCAACAACAAAGAACAACTCAGGAGCATAGAGAGGAGTAAAAGTAAAAAGACAGAGACAGGTAGAAATCAATTAAATAATAGAGAGATAGAGAAATAAAAATGTAGATGCTCTTGATCATAAAGGACAATAGAATAGAGGTGGTAATGAAGACCTACATATGGATAAAAATATACAGGAAAATATTCTGAGAGTTGTGAGTATTAATATTTAATTACAGACATTAGTAATTAATGTTTTTTTACTTTGTTGATCTGTCACTCACATAATCACTACCATTCTATGCTCTCTCCAGTATATAAGTAGATCCTCCCCTTATCAATGGAATAATTGCTCTTTACCTCTTACCCCCCTTAAGTTGGATTTACCATTTACTAGGTGAGTTTGTAGAGACATACTCTTGTACCATAGTCACTGGCCCCTTCTAGAACAGGTTATGGGTCCCATAGGGCAAAAGTACTGCACAAAAATTTTTCTGCAACCATGAGCATAATCATTTGCTAGTATAAGTACTTAGTATCCTACACTCACCTCTAGGTCTTAAAAATCTCTTGCTGATGTCATATTCTTTCCATCATTTACTAGGTAAACGATGACCTCTCAGACTCTTAGTCTCCTTTGTACTTTTGATGGCCACAATTTCACTAAGTGAGAAACCACTACTCAACATATTATTAATGCCATTGGCTACCAAATGGTACTAGGTACCAAACCGTCTCCAATACTTGTTAACAATGCCAAAATAGATGACTCGAGCAGGGCTAGAGATAATTGGAATAACCAAAACTCTCAAGCCTATGGTAACCTAATGCTTTGCATTTCCGCTAATATCAGAAACCTTGCTACAAAAGCAAAGAGAGATACCACAAAGGATCTATTAGACTGGCTGAAGACATAGTATAATATAACCAGTATATCTGCTGTCTACTCTGATGTCATTGCTATTGACAAACTCAGGATCCCTGGAGATTATGATCCTATTTCTACTTTAGATAAGTTATTATCTCTGTTTACGTGCCTTAAGAACAATAAACTCATCTATATGAAGACAATCCATGCAATGACTCTTCTTGCAAAGCTACTACTACAGATAGAAGAGATCACACAAAGCTATAATTAGAAGTCCTTAGATGCTCTCTCTCTCTCTTTTGTGGCTATTTGCAATAATATCATACTCAACTGGCAACAGCATTTATCAAAAGAAAAGCAAAGGACCTTATAGAAAAACTTTGAGATGAAGAAACTATCGAATGTTCAATGCAAAGGCAAAGATCCCCAGTTCTAGCAATAGCAACATGTGCAGCAGAACCAAGGACCTAGCAAACCATGAGGAAAGCAAGGTAGCCAAAGAAGAAACAAACAGAAGCAACAGCATGGACATCATAGCTCTCATGTGTACTCTATGCAAACTGCTACTACTGCTATAACCACCCCATTGCTAATCCACGTAGTAGGCTGTCAATGCCAAATGTGTTTAGGATACTCCTAACATTTTGGTGCCTTTCTTGATGCTGTGAGCATACAGAACTTTAACCCAAATGTTAAATTTCAGTCAGATACCTTTGACTTCTCCCAAGTAAACCTAGGAACTATGTCTCTTATCCCTGAGTCTCCAGAACATGCTACAAAGTGCACCAGAGATGTAGACTGTGATTATAATACAGTATGCACATCTCGTGCTTCTCCTTCTTTGACCAAAGGCTTACTAAATGCACAAACTAAGGATACTATTGACCTATATGGGAAAGACTACCCTGCTAAGTGCACTTGTATTACCTCACCTGAAAACCATGCCACTCATGAAGACAACTCAGTTACTTCAAAATCTCTACATCCCTTCCTTTCTCTCTAACCACCACCATGGTTAAATCGAATATTCAGAATAAATCATCTGCTACCAATGCTCATCCCCCTGGCCCCCAGGCTACTCCTACTAGTGTTGGTGAGTCTCCAAACTCACTCAACCTTATTTCTCGTGCCGGCTCTAGGGCTGGTAAACACGTTTATCCCAGA
>Ga0153994_1000364_pt1 | contig 12852 bp, 13 predicted proteins | sample TSNC078MetaG_FD_104735 | JGI IMG/M metagenome (GOLD analysis project Ga0153994, IMG submission 104735) | Attine ant fungus gardens microbial communities from North Carolina, USA - TSNC078 MetaG | ecosystem: Host-associated > Fungi > Mycelium > Unclassified | place: USA: North Carolina, Lumber...
AGAACAAAGCTTCTTAACCTAATTCAACCAATCCTAATAGTCTCTTTATCAGAAAGGTCTCTTTTCCAATCTTTTCTTATCTCATCAAGGATTAACTTAAGAGATCAAAAAACTATCAGGCTAGACAAATTACCAAAGGTACTATCAAATCTCTGCCAACTAAATCATTTGCACAGATCATAGTCTTAGTGATAAATATCCTAAAGATAAAAGAAGCATTTTCTGCCTTACTAGACAAAAAAATTATCAAAATCCATAATGCAACACTTACTAAACTGGTCAGCAAAAGAAGGAAAATCTAGACAATAACCAAGGGCCTTTTCAGAAAACAAACCATTGTTTCTCTTCTTGACAAACACATTGAAAACATCATGGAAGATACCAGCTCTCACATTCACCACATCAACAACCTCCTAAAAACATCAAGTCAACTCTATATACTAAATTTATCTGACCCTGTATAGAAGATATCTCTATTGCAACTAACAATGTCCCAGCCTCTAGCAATATCATGACTTGGTAAAACAGCTAAGTCATTATTTATATTTATATTTATTTTCTTTTCTTTTGGGCTTACTACACAAGAAGGAGTGTGGAAAAGTGTCACATCACATGTGTTATAGTCACATGATGGAAAGTCACATGATGAGTATGGGAAAGTAGTACACAGACCATGTAATGATTGTATAAGTAGTGTACAGAAAGTAACGGGAACTCTATTGAGTTCTCTTTGTCAACTTAGACTTGGAGGGTGGTTAAGTTGTCCAGGCTAAGTTGCTACACTAGAACTCGATTCCACTTCTAGAGCACCATCTGTCTTGGACCTTGCTTAACCTTACTCTTATCTTTATCAACCCTCGGCTGGTAGTCATCACAATCACTAGCCACCTCCATATATAGCTGGGCCCTTGGCTTAAGGGGACTTTGCAGTCAGTTAGGGACTATAGGTAGAAGTACAGTACCAAGCTTGGGTATTGGCACTGAGACCTGATCTTATAATTAAGCAGTGTTTAGTAGATACTTGTACTGTTCTTAGTATAAACCTTGTGCTATGCTCCATTGTGAGTAGTACATGCAGAGGAGTGACAGTTACTTCTAGAAGGCCATCTAGAGTAGGGATCCTCTCCTTGAGGTGATAGTATAACCCTATTATTAAGGCAGTAGTTAGTAAGGCATTAGGCATCTGGCTAGGTGAAGATCTTGTATCCCAGCAGATGTAGAATAGTTAGCAAGAATCAACATTCACTTTGTACCATTGTAGAGATGTAGCATCATGTCTCTATAGTAATATAACTCTTTTATGAGCAACCTGCTCAATGAAAAGCATGCCCTCACTTAATTAAGGGCAGAACTAGAAGGAAGAAAAGGAAAAATTTGTTAATGTTGTAAGAAGTTTGGGCATCTGGCCTGAAACTGTAAGAATAGAGAAGGAGAAGAGAAGAGGAAAGTTGTTTTCCAAAATAAGTTTGAGATATGGAGTAAAACTAAGGAGACAAGAAATAGAAGAAATGGGCTAGGTAGTCGAATGTTTCAAGTGTGAAAAAGAGAAACACAAGTGTAGGGAATGTCCTGAGTGGAAGAAGAGGAAGGAGATGAAAGAGGAAAGAGCAGTGCATATGGCCATGTCACAAGAGGCATAGCAAAAAGAGTAGAGGAGAAGTCCAGTACATGTCTTATGACAAAAAGCACAGAAGCACTATGGAGAGGGCATTCCTGATGAGGCATACCTATTAGAGCTGGGGTAGTATACTAAGGAAGTAGTAGTGTTGTACTTGGTGTGCAAGAGATGTGGAAAGCAGGAATATCATATGGAGGAAAATAGAGGATAGGGGGTGATCTTAAGAAAACAGTTGAAAGCAATGAAATGGTGTACATGTTCAAAGATAGTAGAAAGAAAGGCAGTATGCCCCACAGAGAGAAAAGCACAGCAAAGCAGCATATAGCCAAGAAAGCCAGAAGGTGCAGTAAGAGAAGGGGGTAGTTGAAGGGAAGTCAGAAGAACTTTCCAGGTGCTAAGAGAAGTATAGTTGAATATTGAAGTAGAAAAGTTAGATATGCATAAAGACGTAACTGTAAAGGCGCTCTTGGATAATAGTGCCACAGGGATGTTTATAAACAGAAAGATGATAGCTAGGCATGGGTTCAAGCTGCAGAAATTAAAAAGACTAATAGCAGTTAGAAATGTAGATAGAACAAATAATAGTGGAGGAGCAATTATCTACCAGGTGGAGGTGAATGTTTATTATAAGAACCATATAGAAAGGATGAGGATAAATATATGCAATTTGGAAAAAACAGAGATAATCTTGGGAATGCCATGGCTGGCAGTACATAATCCTGAGATAAACTGGGAGACTGGAGAAGTTAAAATAATGAGATGTCTACCCTTGTGTGGTGGGGTAAAATCAAAAGAAGAAGAAAAGAAAAAAAGAGAAAAAAGAGTAACAACTCTAGAAGAAGAGAAAACTGTCAGGTAGGCAATAGACAATAAAGAGGACTGGGGAAGAGAGGAGAAGATCAAAGAGGACCATAGGAAAATTGAGAAAATAGTCCCAAGAAAATTTCCAAAGTGGAGAAAGGTGTTTGGAAAAGTGGAGTTGGAGAGGATGCCAACAAGGAAGGTTTGGGATCATGCTATAGATCTCAAAGAGACATTCAAACCATGAAAGGAAAGGATTTATTCTTTATCTAAAGATAAGAGAGAAGAAGTCCAAAAATTTGTGGACAACCAACTAAAAAAGGGGTATATTAGACCATCAAAATCCCCTTAAATGTCACCAGTTTTCTTTGTGGGCAAAAAGAATGGAAGTAAGCAGATGGTAATGGACTACTGTAACCTAAACGACCAGATAGTGAAAAATAATTACCCGCTACTATTAATTACAGAGTTGATTGACAATATAAGCAGCAAGAAAGTGTTCACTAAAATGGATCTGAGATAGGGGTTCAATAATATAAGGATCAAAGAAGGAGATGAGTAGAAGGGAGCATTTACAACATATATAGTCTTTCGAGCCAACAGTTATGTTCTTTGGAATGACAAATTTGCCAGCCACATTCCAGGTGATAATGAATGAAATTCTGAGGGATTTGATTAATAAAGAAAAAGTTGCTGCATTTGTAGATGATGTGCTAGTAGGGACAGAAACAAAGGAAGGACATAACAAGATTGTAAAAGAAATACTAAGGAGACTAGAAAAAAACAACTTGTATATCAAGCTGGAGAAATGTGTGTGGAAAGTGAGAAAAATCAGGTTTCTAGGAGTAGTAATAGAGCCTAATGGAATAGAGATAGAGGAAAAAAAGGTAGATAGGGTACTTAGTTGGCCAGAGCCCAAAAATGTGAAAGACGTCAGAAAATTCTTAGGCCTTGTAAATTATTATAGAAGGTTTATCAAGGATTTTGCTCAAGTAGCAAGGCCAATAAATGTATTAACAAGGAGGGACATAAAGTGGCAATAGAGGCAAGAACAGCAAAAAGCATTTGACGAGTTAAAAAGGGTCTTCACAATAAAGCCAGTATTAGCAACCCCAGATTTAGACAAAGAATTTAGGGTAGAGGTAGATGTCTCAAACTATATAACTGGAGGAGTATTATCAATGAAGTGCTCTGATGAATTATAGAGACCAGTTGCTTTCATTTTAAAATCTCTAAGTAATACAAAAAGAAACTATGAGATACGTGATAAAGAAATGTTGGCAGTAGTCAGATGCTTAGAAGCATGGAGGCACTTCCTGGAAGGAGTGACAGTTAAATTTGAAATTTGGACAGATCATAAGAATCTTGAATATTTCATAAAAGCACAAAAGTTGAATTGAAGATAAGCAAGATGGGTTTTGTACCTATCTAGATTTAACTTTACATTAAAACATGTTCCAGGGAGTAAAATGGGAAAGGCAGATAGCTTGAGTAGAAGGCCAGATTAGAAAGTGAGAGTGGAAAAAGACAACGAAAATAAGACGTTGGTGAAACCAGAGTAGTTAGAAGTAAGAAAAACTAAAGCAGTAGAAATCATAGTAGACAGAGTAGATCTATTAGAGAAAGTTAGAGAGTCAAAAGTGAAAGATGATAAAGTAATAAAAGCTATGGAAGAAATGAAGCAAGCAGGAGTGAAAATGTTGAGAGATAAGAAATAAAGAGAAGTTGATAATGTAATGTACAAGGAAGGAAAAGTGTATGTGCCAAAAGATGATAAATTGAGGGAAGAAATTATCAGGCTACATTATGATATGCCAGTAGGACATAGAGGACAGTGGAAGACAGTAGAATTGGTTACTCAAAACTTTTGATGGCCAGGGATTACTAAAGAGGTGAAATAATATGTAGAGGAGTGCAATGCTTGCCAGCACAATAAAAACCACACAGAATAACTGGTAGGAAAACTAATGCCAAATTCAATTCTGGAAAAACCTTAAGCTCATATATTAGCAGATTTTATTACCAAGTTGTCTCTGGCTTAAGGATACAACTCAATTTTAATAGTAGTGGATAGGTTGACAAAAATAGTGCATTTTGTGCCTACTATAGCAAAGACATCAGCAGAAGGACTAGCTAGGTTGTTTAGAGACAACGTATAAAAGTTACATGGGTTACCTGAAAGTATTATCTCAAATAAGGGGCTCTAGTTTGCAGCAGGAATAATGTGGGAGTTGAATCAGATGTTGGAAATCGAGAGTAAATTGTTGATAGCATTCTATCCTCAAATAGACAGGCAAACAAAGAGGGTGAACCAAGAATTAGAATAGTACTTAAGGATGTTTATCGATCACAGGCAAGAACAGTGGCTGGAATAGCAGAGTTTGCATATAATAAAACGCACTCAAGTACTAGGACATTGCCTTTCAAGGCAAATTATAGACAAGACCTAAGAATGGGGTTCAAGGGAAGAAAGAAGGTGAAATATGAAAGGGCAAAAAAATTCGTTAAAAAGATGAAAGAAATACAGAAAGAGGCAAAAGCAGTGCTAAGTAAAGCACAAGAGGAAATGAAAAAGTACGCAAATAGAAAGAAAGCAGAGGTCGATGACTATAAAGTAGGAGACTTAGTGATATTGAGTACTAAGAATCTGTAAGGGGATAGCTCTATTTCCATCCAGGAACTGCATAATAATGCTCCGGAGCGACCTAAGCCTGTTCAAGTATTACTAAAGTAATGCTTAAACACACTAGTATATGTAAGGGGACAACCCTGAGATCGCTTAGATAACCTGGTAGGGTTCGCATCAGCTAGCATTCCTATAGATCCTTGGAGTCTGCGGTCTATAGTTCTCTTCCCTCTAGTTTGGGTCTCCATCACAGTACTATATAGCTATATCTGGTAGTATAGTTATTATTGTCCTAATGTCTGTGTCCATAGCGACCGGTGCATAGACCAGGCTAGTCTAGTATAAGTAGCTAGTGATGTACAGTAGAATACCTTACCTCAACAATAGTTTGAGCTCCTGGGCTATCTATCGCTCTGACTTAAGACGCCTCCTTTACTATATCGGAGTGTGTTCTGGGACGCCTCTGAGTGCCCTCTTACAGTATAGCTCTGATCACATTGACCCTGACACAAGGAATGTAAACTTAGTATATAATGTAGAACATCCCTTCAGGAGCCTCATTCTAATCTCTAAGGATTCTCCTGGAGATGAGTTGTATCATAACTACAAACTGTAATATTAACTGAGAATTCTCCTGAAGTCTTGTGCCCTAGTTGTCCTTACAGCAGATTAGGATCCTTAAAACAGAGCCTTGGACTATCCCAGTGGACAGCCACCTAATAGGTCGTCCTCCCCTGTTATACCCAGCCATCCGAGAATTCTACTCTCCAGATATCATTGCCTCCAAACACCTCCCAAGGCATAGCCGACACCTTAGGATATCTGCAACACCATCTCCACAAGCTAACGGAGAGACAAAACGTCTCTGAAAACAACATCAACACTACCCTGGCAGTCCTGACTGTGCAGCTATAGCAGCTTATACAGCTAGAGGCTAATCCCCCCCCCCTCTGCCTGTACCAAACACACCTCCCCCGCCTGTACCATCTCCTCTGGTGTCTCTGCCTCCTGCTCTGACGCTGAGATGAACATGTCCTAAGCTCTCTTGTCCTCTGGACTTCAGCAGAGAACGTCACAATAACCGCACATTTTTGAACTCCTGCTCCTTCTACATCTGTCTGGCCCCGGAGCAGTTCCACGATGAAGAAGAAAGGATTCTCTGGGCTCTCATGTTCTTCAAAGGAGGTCATGCTGCCAAGTGGTCCGAAAATGTGTTTCATCAGGAAGTGGACACTGGTGTTTTTCCTATCCAAACCTAGAAAGATTTTGAGCAACAATTCCAGCTTCACTTCTTCCCTGTTAACATGGAAGCAGACGCAATTAATGCTCTGGAAAAAATCTCCTACCACCAAGGAGGTCGGACGGTAGATGACTATTTGGACAACTTCCAGGCCTTAGTCTCTAACACAGATTATACAAATTCCCAGACCCTAGTGGTGAAGTTTTGACAAGGTCTCTAGTTAGGCATCTAGAACCAAATCGCCACCATGCCCTATAGACAACCAGCTGATAACAACCCTGACGTGTAGTACAGAGCAGCATGGAGGATCAACCAGGCGTGTCTTGCCAATAAGGCCTTTTAGTCCGTATTACGCTCTGCCCCCTCTGTACTGCCTAGAACCACCTCCACCTGACCCCCACCTTTATCCGTGGCAAGACTGCCCCCCGTTTTGCCTCTTTTGGTCACTCTGAAACCTCCACCACCTGCTTTGTCTATGGGAGTCCCCATAGATGTCGATGTGACTCAGAAAGCAAGGCCCTTGTCTCTGTGAGAATGTTACTGATGTGGAGACGCGAACTATCTAGTCCGAGACTGCCCCCACTACATAGATGTCTGTCAACTCACCTTGGAATAGCAGGAGAAGCTGATTGAAGATTTGTTGGCATTGAAGGATGTAGTTCTGACTGAAGAGTCTTGTCCCCCAGAGGAAAAGGATTTTGCATAGAGCAACCAGCAATAAGTGCACCCTGGTCACCAGTAAAAAAGTTTACTATATTGACTATAGAGGATCCCAATACAATTAACAGTGAACTAGTAGACGCACCACTTCTCTATTACAAAACTCACTCTGAGAAGATGCTCTTAGCCATCTCTAGACTTGGGAAACAGAGTCTGATCCTAGGCTACAACTGGCTTAAGGACCATAACCCCAAGATTGACTGGGAAAAAGGAGAAGTTGAAATGACCTGTTGTTTACTCCAGTGTGAAGGAGAATGCACCCTATGGAAGGAGCAGACTTACCAGAAGAGGATTGAACTCCAGGCCCTCTAATCATATTGTGACAGACCCACACCCCTGCTCTAAGTAGAGCTAGACCTTGAAGAGACGCCTTCGCAAATGTACAGCCCCAATTGGGAGCTTGGAGACTGACTGTTCCTTATATGCCTCTTTCCGGAGCTTACCCAAGTTAACCTCTGGGCCATGGCTACAATCTCCCAATGTCTTGTGGAAGGAGCCAGATGCAGTAAGGAGACACTCGCTATTACCAGTCTGCTGCCCACCTACGTCATAGAGTTTCAATCAGTGTTCGCTAAAGAGGACTTTGATATACTACCTGAGCACCGCAAGTGGGATCACGCTATTGAACTGATCTCTGGAGTGGAGCCTAAGTCGTCGAAGGTCTATCCCCTGTTCCTGTTGGAGCAAGCTGAGTTAGATGCCTTTCTGGAGGAAAACCTGTGTACTGGATGCATCTGGCCATTCAAGTCCCCCATAGCAGCCCCTGTGTTCTTCATTAAGAAGAAAGATGGTTCGCTCTGGCTGGTCCAAGACTATCGCGCGCTGAATGCTATAACTGTCAAGAACAGATACCCCCTCCCCCTTATCTCCAAACTCGTCTCCTAGCTCCACGGAGCCAAGTACTTCATAAAACTTGATGTCTGCTGGGGTTTCAATAACATATGCATTAAGCCCGGAGATGAATGGAAAGCAGCCTTTTGCACCAACCGCGGCCTCTTCGAACCTCTTGTGATGTTCTTTGGAATGACCAACAGCCCCACCACCTTCCAAACTATGATGAATGACATCTTCAGAACTCTTATAGCCAAAGGGATCGTAGTGGTGTACTTGGACAATATTCTGATCTTTACGAAGCCAGAAGAGGAACACAAATGAGCAGTCTGGAGGGTCTTGGAGATACTGGCAGAGCACAAGCTATTCCTCCGCCTGGAGAAGTGCAAGTTCTATTAGAGGCAGATCGAGTACCTCAGACTGGTCATCTCGGAAAACAAGATTGAGATGGACCCTGTTAAGGTTGCTAGAGTCCACAAGTGGCCCACCCTGGAGAACTGGACTGATGTGCAGGCCTTCATAGGCTTCGTTAACTTCTACCGTTGATTTATTTGGGATTTCTCAACCATAGCCAGATCCCTCTTCAACCTTAATCATTCCGACAAGGCCTGGAACTGGAATACCAAGGAACAGAAAGCTTTCGAATGTCTCAAGATGGTGATGACCACTGCTCTAGTCCTAGTATCACCTCAGGGCTCGGAGCTCTTTTGTATCGAGGCTGACAGCTTCGACTTTGCCTTCAGAGCTGTCTTCTCTCAGTAACTGCCCAGAGAGGAGAAATAGCATCCAGTGGCCTTCTACAGCAAATCCCTGTCTCTGGTGGAACGGAACTACAAGATCCATGACAAAGAGATGCTCACTATCATCCATGTGCTGGAAGAGTAGAGACACTTCCTGGAAGGAGCCCAGCATCTGGTAGAGATCTGGACGGACCACAAGAACCTGGAGTACTTCATGATGGCTAAGAAACTCAACCATTGCCAGGCTCGTTGGTCCCTGTACTTAGCCTGCTTTGACTTCAAGTTGATCCACTGCCCAGAATATTCCATGAGGAAGCCAGATGCGTTATCACAGAGACCGGACCATGGCAATGGAGCCTCCGACAACGAAGATGTAGTCCTCCTACAACCAGAGCTCTTTGCAATCTGAGCTTTCAAAGGAGTTAAGCTAGAAGGACCGGAGAGAGACATCCTTAGGGAAATTCATCAAGAGAACCAGAAGGGCAACTAGAAAGAGCCAGTGGCAAAGGCAGTGAGGGAACTCCAGCAAACATCGGATAAAACGGTCTGTTCCGCGGAATGGTCAGAAGATGGAGGACTACTTCAGTTCAGAGGCAAGATCTATATTCCCTGGAACGCAGACTTATGAAGATGAGTGGTTTCTCTGTGTCATAACACAAAGGTTGCTGGGCACCCCGGATGCTGGAAAACACTAGAATTGGTCTCTAGGGACTACTAGTGGCCGCAGATGTCTAGGTACATTGGACAGTACGTCAGCACCTGTGACCTCTGCATCAGAACAAAACTGATAAGGCAGGCTCTAGTAGGCAAATTGCACCCTCTCCAGATCCTAGACTCGCAATGGGACATGCTTAATATGGACTTCGTTATGGAACTCTTCCTCTCTTCCAGACATGATGCAGTGATAACAGTAGTAGACTCAGTGTTGAAATGAGCACACTTCATTTCAACGCACATGACAGTAATAGCGGAAGGAGCAGCCAGACTTTTCCTGTATCAAGTCTAAAAGCTCCACAGTCTTCCAAAGTGCATAATCTTAGACTGCAGACCTCAGTTCATAGCTTGTTTCACCCAAGAACTTTACCGTCTGCTAGGAATAAAGTTGGCGTCCTCTATGGCCTGGCATCCTCAGACAGACAGACAGATGGAGCGTGTCAACCAAGAGTTGGACCAATACCTCTAGCTATTTGTAAACAAACGGCAAGACGATTGGTACAACCTATTACCTATGGTGGAATTCCAGCACAACAATCATGTCTATTCCACTACCCAACAGCCTCCATTTCTGCTCGACACTGGACAGCTTTCTCGCATGGGCTTCAAACCCCGACAGAATCCTTCTGGTCTAGAGACAGTCAATGAATTCATGGAAAGGATGAGGACAGCGATCGAAGAAGCGAAGTCCGCGATCTGCAAAGCACAGGACAACATGAAAAGATACTACAACCAATGAAGAACTCCGGCTCCGGTGTTCAACCTGGGGGATAAAGTCTTCCTTGACATGTTGGATATCCAGACTACACACCCTTCACAGAAACTCTTGCACCGGCGACTTGGCCCTTTTGTAGTGGAACAGCAGATCAGACCTATGGCCTATCGCTTAAAACTGCCATACTAGATGAAGTAACTCCATCCAGTGTTCAATGTAGTGAAGCTTACTCTGGTTCTGGAAGACCCAATCACAGGACGGAGAATGGAAGACCACCCACTGCCCATAGTCATCAATGGAGAAGCAAAGTGGGAAGTAGAGGAGATACTCGATAGTTGTTGGCACCAGAGAAGATTCCAGTATCTCATCAAGTGGAAAGGGTATAGCTGTAAACACAATTCTTGGGAGTCTGCCTCTGAAGTCTCTGCACCAGAACTGATAGTGGAGTTCCATCGTAAATACCTGGGGGCTCTGAGACATATCCGATGCACGGAGTTCGACAATATCTTTCATCTGGAGTCCATTGCTCTGAGACGTAGCAATCTTGAAGAGGAGGTGAATGTAAGGGGATAGCTCTATTTCTACTCTGGAACTGCATAATGATGCTCCGGAGCGACCTAAGTCTGTTCAAGTATTACTAAAGTAATACTTAAACACACTAGTATAGCTCCGATCATACTGACCCTGACACAAGGAATGTAAACTTAGTATATAATATAGAACATTCCTTCAGGAATCTCATTCTAATCTCTGAGGATTTTCCTGGAGGTGAGTTGTATCATAACTACAAACTGTAATATTAACTAAGGATTCTCCTGGAGTCTTGTGCCCCAGTTGCCCTTACAGAATCTAAAGTATCAGATAGTTGGAAGGAGAACTAAGAAGTTGACAGAAAGATTTGTTAGCTCTTACAAGATAAAGAAGATAGTATTATCAAACACAGTAGAACTAGAATTGCCAAATACAGTAAAAATACATCTAGTAGTTAACATTAGTAGAATACGATGCTATGTAGGACAAGTAGAAGGACAAAGAAAGGAGCAACTGGCTCCAGTGATAATTGAAGAAGAAGAAAAATGGGAAGTAGAAAGGATCTTGAACAAGCAATAAATAAGGGGCAAGAACAAATACTTAGTATACTGGAAGGGATTTACAGCAGAATCCGATACTTGGGAAGGAAGAGAAAACTTAGAAAATGCCAAAGAAGCAATAGAAGAATATGAGAAGGAATATTGTTGGGACATAAAGGAAGTAAATTGACAAGAAAGGAAAGAAGGAACATTTAGGAGGGGAGAGTTACCAGGAAGATTTATGACAAAGAAATTATTTGGGTGGTCAAATAAGAGGTATGATAAAGAATACTGGGAAAGGTTAGAACAGAATTGGAAGCAATGGAAAGGTGGAAAAAGAAAACAAATTTTGGAGACAATCGAAGAAGAAGAAGAAATTAAGTAGAAAAAACCAGAAATTAGGAAGTGGACAGAAGAAAATGAGGAGGAAATGGGCAACATGGTTGACCCTTATTACGAGTTGTAAAAATCCTTGGGACAAGGAAACTTAAGAGAGAGATAGTGTCATAACTTGGTAAAATAACTAAGTTATTATTTATATTTACTTTTATTTTGGACTTATTACACAGGAAGGAGTGCAGGAAAGTGTCATGTCACAGGTATCACAGTCACATGGTCATGTCACATGACAAGTTACATGATGAGTGTGGGAAAGTAGTACACAGACCACATAGTAATTATATAAGTAGTATACAGAAAGTAACAGAAACTCCATTGAGTTCTTTTTGTCAACTCAGACTTGGAGGGTAATTAAGTCATCCAGGCTAAGTTGCTACAAGCAACCTTACTACAATAGAGCAATACTTCAAGTCAATTGAAGGAATTAATAACAATGAAGTCTTAGCCCTTTGTCTCCCCCAGTCTAAGTCCTATCTCAAAATCATAGACATTCTCTACACCCAACCTACTGGCAACAATCTCACTAGCAATAACATCACCAATATCATCAGTTATGCTAGTCTCTTTGAATCAATCTCCTTTGTATCAAAATTGAGAGTTATCAAAGCCTTTCCTAAGTCAGACATGACTATTATGTGGCTCAACATCTGGGATTCTTAAAACAAAACAAAAGCCAAACTACTCATCAATCATTCATTCAACTATGGTTACTACATAGCCACCATTAGAGGCACTAGCATGAACTCTAGTATCCTACAATGTCACAACTGCTAGAAGTGAGGACACTTGATCTTTTTATGCAGAGCTTATGAGTCAAAATGTCAAAAATATAGTAGCTCTCACAAACTCAAATATCACAGGGAAATGGCATAGTGTTGTAAAGCTAATCCCAAAACTAACCTTTCTAGATTAGAAACTAAGCCAAGTGAACTATGTGTCACAAACTTCATTCAGCCATATCTCCATCAGTTCTTTGACGATTCCCACAGTCTCAATGGCACCCGAAAGCCCTTGAAAAGACCTTTCAATCAATACCAGTCATGTCTTGAAGCAATCAGTAATGGCTGAGATATTAGGCAGATCAACTAGTAACCACCATGGTACCGTTTATTAAATCACCAATATCTCGGAAACTGCCATGATCTAAGCTTTGCTTTTAGGCATCAGAGAAGCCCTTTTTATACCGCTCAGAATGAGCCTAAAATGGCGCCAAGGCGATTGATATTTGTGGAGATATGAAGGCCTCAATGTTTGCACATGGACTTTATTAATTACCCATAGATAGTCATCTGTCCTTTTCTTAGAACAAAGGACAGCCTCCATATGGTTAAGTTATCATTATTTCTAGCACAAAGGCACTACCATATGTAGAACAATA
>Ga0153994_1000365_pt1 | contig 12845 bp, 25 predicted proteins | sample TSNC078MetaG_FD_104735 | JGI IMG/M metagenome (GOLD analysis project Ga0153994, IMG submission 104735) | Attine ant fungus gardens microbial communities from North Carolina, USA - TSNC078 MetaG | ecosystem: Host-associated > Fungi > Mycelium > Unclassified | place: USA: North Carolina, Lumber...
CGGGGGTCGCCCGGTCGCAGCTTGCGGATCTGGGGCCAGGGTCGACGGACGTCGAACGCCACCACCATCGGGTCATGCATTGTTGTCTCCTGTCTCAATATCGTGTGATGCTCTGGCCGCCGCAGACCCCATCACGAGGCCTTCCGCACGGCACGCTCCAGCGACTCAAGCCACCCCGGCTCGTCCTTCCGCTCGAGATACTCCTCGAACGACACCCCACGCGCCGCCAACCACGCATCCCGCGCAGCGTCCGTCACGGGACGCGACACAGACGACACCGCCGGCACCCACCCACGCTCAACGTTCCGATCATGAGCACGACGCACCCACGTCTGCCACGTCCGCGACCAATCCAGCTTCACCCCACGCTGACCAGGCACCGCCACCCAGTAATCGACGAAGTCCTGAGCCTCACGATCCACATCCACCGACGGCGCATGCTCCCTCGCATAGGCCACCTCACCCGGCGCCGGCCGCCAGTCCTCCGGAAGCCGCGTCCCCCTCTTGGCATGCCCTTCATCGCCTGTAGTTACGTCTATACGTAATACGTCCCTATGATCGCTCACAGTTGAGCGCTCAGAGCGCTCAATCTGAGCGGTGTGAGCGCTCAAATCCGAGCGCTCAGATTGAGCGCTCATGTTCACCCGATACTGATTCGGCGACGTCTTCGACTCACGCGAGATCGTCAAGAACTCGCCCTTCGCGAGCTCGTTCGTCAGCCTCCGGAACGACGCCACCGACATGTGGCACTTCTTCGCCAACGCCGCCTGCTCGCCCTCCTTCCGCCGATGCGACACGAACACCACATCGCCGTCATCGTTCGCGATGTCCGCCAGCGCCAACAACACCAGCATCGGGCCGATCTTCAGCCCCTGGGTCGCCTCGTCGTGCCAGACCCACGTCGACACCTTCACGCTCACTGTCCCTGCTCCTCATCAAAATCACCGCGGCGAACCGCAGTCAGCAACCCCATAAGCACCGCGTGCACCAGGAGGTTCGGGTGCTCCGCCCGACGCTCCAGGTACGCCACCAGGCGCTCCTTATCCACAGCCATCACTCCGCCTTCCGCAGCGCACGCGCCGGAATCCGGCGGACCACCTTCTCGAATGGCCCCGACAGCCCTCGAACGCCGGCCATGAAGACCAATTCCGAGGCCGCATCGAACGGGTCGCTGAGCTGCGGGTCGATGCGCTTCACCTCGTATCGCGACTTCGCCTGCCCGATCGTGACGACGTCGCCGACTCTGATTCCCTCCGCGTCGGCGACGGGCCGAAAGTCGATACCCTCCGAACGCGCGCGCTCGTTGGCCTCTCGCATCCGCTTCTCGGCCGCCATCTGGATCTCCATCGCTAACTCCCGGGCGCCCATCAAAGGCCGTCCTCACACGGGCACGGCTTCTGTAGCCAGCACGACGTGCACACCTCGACCTCACGCGCCGGCCGCAACGCCCGCTCCTCGCAGTCCACGTGCACGAGCTCGTCCTCGACATACACGACGTCGTCGCCGGGCCGGATCTGCTCGCCGCACTCCGCAGCGCAGCGGCCGCCGTACATCGCCCGGAAGCTGCTCACGCTGCTGCCTCCCACTCGTCGTACTGCTCGCCGTAGACCGTCCGCATCATGATGAGCGCGACACCGGTCGAGATCCGCTCACGCCGCCCGTCCCTAGTCAGCCGGTACCAGGCACGGTCGAACGGGTAGAACACCGGCACCAGCGAGCAATCGCGCACCGTCCGGCGCACCTTCCACCCGTACCGCAGCGCCTTCACCTGCAGCGTGCGCTCGTACTCGCCATTGCAGAGGACGCACGACGTGACGCCCTGCTCCAACCGCGGCCGCACCTTCGAGCCGCCCATGCCGACCGCCTGGCGGTGCTGGTACTCGAGGTGGACCCGGCGGCCGCACGAGACGCAGCGCTCGCCATCCCGCTCATACGTCACGGCCCGCACGACCGGCGTCGGTGCACTCACGCTTCACCACCGATGGTGATCGTGATCGAGACACGACTATCGCCCCTGAGTGTGGTCTGCTCAAGCTCCACGACCGGCTCGGAGTGCCCTGCCCGCAGCCTGTCCCTCTCGGCCTCCACCTCGTCCAAGCGCTCCTCCGCCCGCTTCAGATCCGACAGCACCTCGTCGTAACCCGCCGCATTCACGTTCGCGTTCGCGTTCGCACCATCAAGCGCGCGCTGCAGCCTCTCGATCTCCGCCCGCAGCGCGAGGATCGTGTCCGTCTCCTCCCCGGTCAGCTTCAGCAGCCGAGCATTCTCGACTCTCAGCCGCTCCACCTCGCTGACCAGCTCGTCAACGGACAGGGTGTCGCCGGACGGCGAGCCCACTCCGCGCGCGACCCCGGCCGCGAACTCAGCGTCCGACTCACCGACCGACAAGCTGACCTCGTCCAGCTTGCCGTCAGGCTCCGAGTCAACCTGCGCCTCTGCGCGCCGGTCCTCCAGCGCGTCTCGCGCGGCGGCGTTGGCGTCAGCCCTCCTCGCTTTGATCGCCTTCCGCTCGTGCTGATAATCCAGGATCGCCTGATTACACGACTTCCCCGCCCGCTCCACACCCGGGCACGCACCCTTCAGCCGGCACCCCGAGTAGTAGCCCTTCGGCGTCCCGTGCTTCTCGTACGGCACGCTCGCGCCCGGCACCTCCGGGGACTCCGGGACCTCTTCGACGTCGACAGCCTCAGCCGCCAGGAGCGCCTCATCCGACAGTGGCTCGACGACCAGCTTCGCCGCCGGCTTCGGCTTCGGTACCGCCTTCACCTCCGCCTTCTCAGCGGCCACGATCTCTGCAGGGCTCATACCCGCATCCACCTTCTTCCTGAATCCGTAGTCCCCGTGGTAGCGCGACGTCGCGTCAGCGCACGTGATCCCGTTCTCCGCCAGTCCCGGGCACGCACGCCCGCGGCAGCCCATCCGGTAGCCCTCCGGCGTCGAGTGCGGGAAACCGTCCTCGAACAGGTCCGCGCCCGACATCACTCCGCCGCCTTCGCGTCGACGAGAGACTGCTCGACGTCCGAAAGCTGGTAGCCCCACTTCTGCAGCAGGCCGAGGTACTCCGGGAGCATCCGCGCCCGCCAGCCCTTCCACGACTTCGAGACGCCGGCGCTCTGCTCGAGCTGCGCGATCGCGGTCGCGAGGAGAGCCGTCGCCACCTTTGTGGGATGCGAGTCCACCCATGACCTGACCGAGCTCGTCCCGTACCCGACCTGCTCGACGCCGAGGAGCTTCGCCGAGAACGGCCCCCACTCGTACGAACCGCCCGTACCGGCAGCCTCAAACGTCACCCAACCGACCACGGTCTCCCAGCCCGCCGGCGTCACCTTACGGGTAAGGAGTTCCTCCCGAATCCACGTCTGGCGCACCTCGACGATCGACGGCCACACCTTGGCGATCGCCGCGTTCTCCGCCCGCTCGGCCTTCTCCGCCTCCGTCAACGGCGTCGGCGCCTGACGGTTTGCATCACGGTGCCCGAACTTCGCGGGATCGGTGCACACGTACCGCACCTCGACCGCATCGCTGTAGCTGTAGCCACCCCGTTTGCCGACCGCGGCCGCGTGACCCGCGCAAGACGCATGCAACTCGGCGGTGACGCGCCCGCCAGTGGCCTTGTCCACGAGGTCACTGAGGTAGCGGTGCTTGTTCTTCTCCTCGCTCGAGTACGGCGGCGTCGGCCTGGCCACCACTCTCACCCCGGCCGCTTCCGTCTCCGCACGCAGCTTCGCCACCAGCTCGACGTCGGCATGCCCGTCGAGAATCTGCTGCAACGTGTGATCGAAGTTCCCGAACCGCAGCACCTGGTCGACTTCATCAGCGGTGAGCTCGGGATGCTCGGCCAGCTTCGCCGCCTGCTCCAGGGTGAGCGACTTCGCCTCCATCACATTCATCGCTGTATCGCTACCGCCGATCGCGATGGCCTGCTGCACGGTCTGCTTCGTGATCCCGAGCTTCTTCGCCACCTGCGTCACGGGCATCTTGAAGTCGAGCGCGAGCTGCTTCACCGCAGCGACCTGGTCGACGCGCGAGACGCTCTCGCGATCGCCGTTCACGACAAGCTGCTCGACGATCCGCTGCGCGTCGGTGGCTACCTTTCCACCGACGAAGACCGGGACCTCCTTCAAGCCGGCATCGACGGCGGCGAGCGTGCGACGCTGACCGTCGACGACGTCGAGGCCGTCCTCCGTCTCCTGCGCGACGATCGGCACGAGCACCCCGTGCAGCTTGATCGAGGCTACGAACTCCTGCGAGAGCTCGACCTCCTTGCGGACGTTCGGTCCTACGAGCAGCGTCGTCGGGTCGACGCGCACAATCGTGTCAGTAGCCATTTCCTTCTCCTTCGGGTTTCGGGTCGCTCCACGTCGCGCCCGTCTCGCTGTTTTCGTGCTCCGCATGAGCGCCGATCAGATCGCAACGCATCCAGTAGCCGTCGACCGCCAACGGGCTGAAATAGGACCAGGACCAAAGCTCCGCAGCGCACGACCCTGAGTCCCCCGGGACGTCGATCGCTTCGGCGTTCTCCTGCTCCAGCGCCACGGCGATCCGCCGCGCGCTCTCCACCTGCCGACGGAGATCCGCGATGGCGCCGTCATATAGAGCGGCCGCCAACTCCGATCCGATGTGCACCGCGGCCGCGTCATCCTTCGCCGCCTGCAGCTGCGCACGCAGTCTGGCCTCCGCAGCCTCGTGCGTCGCCTGCTCCTCCGCAGCCTCAGCCACCGCCGCATCCGCACGCGCCACCGCCGCCGCGAACTGCGTCCGCAGATTCGACTCCGTCACCACCGACCATTCGGGATCCGCGGTCAGCCCTTCACGGATGTCTGCGAGCAGCTCACGCACCTCATCGTGACTCCAGTTCGGCTCCGCGCCGCCGAGGCCCTCGATGTTGTCGACCGCCTTGTCGATGTAGGCGAGCACATCCACCGTGCCCCGCAATCGCGCGCTCACGAGCTCGCTCCCGCTAGGATCGCGACATGAACTGGGCGGGACTCTGGACCTCGATCATCCTCGTCGCCGTCGGCGCGATCATCTCGCTCGGAACCACCTACCTCACCGAAGCCGGCAAAGATAGACGCGCCCGCGCCGCCACCGAAGAGCAACGCAAGCTCGAGGCCGCGAACGCAGCGCGACTCGAAGGTGTCGCCGTAGTGCGCCGCCTCTACGACATCTGCAATCAGCTCTGGCAGATACAGCTGACCAACCGAGTCGCATCCGTCACCAGCCCGCCGCCCTCGCCCAACACCGAAGAGAAGGCGCTCCGACGCAAGATCTACGACGAGTTCCTGCTCGTGCCCGATGCAACACTCCGCCAGGCCGTGCAGGACAGCATGTACGCGCTCGGTAACGCGCCCGTCCTCTTCTCCCTGACATCCCCCCGCAAACACTTCCCTGGTGAGGAAGCCGGCGAGGTACTCGTCGTGATCCGAAACGCGCTCGCCGCGTACCTGCGCGGCGACGAGCAGAACGCCGAGGACATCACCTATCTCGCAGGCATCCGAGACGACCTGAACGAACGCTTCTCGCTCGACTAGAACCCCGCTCACGGCAGCACCTCGACTCCCGATCGCGCCGCTGGAAAGGTCCCCCGCGCAGCTTTCCCGTGCGTCAGCCATCAGCACGCACCCCCTCACGCGAGATCCCGAGCGACACGAACAGCGCATCCACCCACGCATTCCGCCCGCGCACCCGCTCCCGCTCAGCCGTCAGCGCATCCGACGCGGCCTGCACTTCGTTCTCAGCCCGCGCGATCGTCTCGCCCCGGTACTCCACCACCGTCCGCGGCGTCGCCTTCCACCCACGTGAGAGGCCACCCGCGTCGAACTCGATCGACGACGTCAGTTGCTCACGCATGAACTCCTTGAGCCCGACATGCTCGTCGGTCGGCGGCACCCACGCATCCACCTGCGCGAGCATCCCCTCGTACCGTGCACGAAGGCCAGCGCGTCCCTCCTCCGCCTCGGCCTCGAACTTCGCGATCGACTCAGCCTCGTCCCGCTGACGACGAACCCACCACTCCAGATCGTGATCCTGCAACGCATCCAGTGCAGCGCGCGCCTTCTCCAGGCGCTCCGCCGAGTACTCGCTCGGCGTGAACACCGGGATCGGCGCATCCATCGACGAGTCGCGCATCTCGATCAGCGCGCCCATCCCGTGCGCAGCCGCGAGCACGAACTCCTCGAACGTCTGCGGCTTGCCCTCGTACAGCTTCGCCGTGTATCCAGTTGGCATCTCAGTTCCCTCTCCCGGAGCCAGCGGCCCCGTACATCTGATTGATCGACTTCGCGATCGTCTGCGCGGCGCTGAGCTGCGTCTCCAGCGCCTTCATCTGCCGCTCTGCATGCCGGAACGCCACCTCCGCCGCATCCGCCTCAGTCCGCTCTTGCTGCGTCGCCTTCTCCGCCGCGTATTTCTTCTCCGACTGCGGCCCGGTGTGAGCCATGTAGGCGACGGCGTACGCGTGGTCATAGATCCGAGTCGCCGTCTTGTACTTCCGCTGCGCATCCGACACCACGCGCACGCCGCGGGAGATGTCGTTCGCGAACTTCCGCACGAGCTGCTCGACCTGGACCGGCGAGAGGACCTCGTCGTCGTTGAAGCCGTCGCCTACGTTGCTCATCGCACGTTCCGAATCCCGAGCGACTCAGCGATGTCATCGCGAACGCGCATGTTGCCGTTCTCGGATTCCGGGTTCGAGAAGAGAGTGCCAATCCCACCGGCCTCGCCGGCGTAGTTGACCCACCTCTCGAAGGCGTGATCGGCCAGAGCGATCAGGTTCGCGATGCGCTGCTGCTCAACGAGCGCCAAAGTCGCGTGCACCTGAGCAATCGCGGCTAGCGCGGCCGTCGCATCGGGCGCAACGTCAGGCCGCATCGCCCCTTCCGCCCACATACGAGCGGTCTCGACGTCCTCCGAGGCGCTCAACGATCCATCCCCTGCACGCCCCAGTCGAGCTCCGGCTCCGACGCGCGAGCCTCAGCGAGCATCCGCTCCTCCGCCCTCCGCGCGTCCTCCTCGATCTCCGCATCCGTCAACGCCGGCGGCTCCTCAGCAGCAGGCGACTCGACCACACCGCCACCACCCAGCGTCCCGATCACGTTCGGCCCGCTCGCACTCGCCGTGCCGAGCTGGTGCGCCTCCTGCTCATCGGCATCCTGCAGCGCTGGATCAGCATCCTCAGGCAGAGCAGGCTCGGCCGGCTTCGCGGGCAACGGCTTCCGCCGCGCCGTCGTCTTCGCCGGCGCCTTCCGCGGCGCATCCGCCTCCCCCGTCTCAGCCGTGAGCTCGCCCATGTCGAGCACCTCCTCGACCGAATACGGGATACCCAGGATCACGTCCGCCGCGATCAGACGCACCAGCTCAGACGTCGCCCTCGCCAGCAGCATCGCGATCGGCTGCTTCTTCCAGTTGTCCTTCCCCAGAAGCTGCAGACTCCGCGCGCGGTCGATCGTCCAAACCGACGTCTCGACCTTGTCCGACCCACGACGCCGACCCTTCACAACCGCCTGCGTTGCCGTCGACTCCTCGACCCAGATCTCGTGACCAACCGACTGCACCAGCGCGCGCAGAGCCACCGCACGCATCGCGGGTACGCCGCCGATGATGTCGATCGACCGTAGGGCCGCCAGAGGCGACAGCCCGAGCTCCTGCCCGGTCATGATCGCCGCGGCCGCCTCCTCCGGCTTGCCCTTATAGGTCGCCGGCACGAACGACGTCGTCACCAACTGCCGAGCAGCCTGATACGCCGTCGTCAGATCCCGCGCCCACTGCTCGAGCTCGTTCGCCGCCGGCACCTCGTACACCGCCACATCCGTCACAGCGACACCTCCTTCACGTCGTCTTCCTGGTAGTCGTCAGGAACGTCCTGGATTGATCCGCGTGGCTGGCATCCGCATGTCGAGCACGACGACACCGCTGCCAGCGCCTTCCGCAGCGTCTCCGCCTCATCCGCCGACAGACGCACCAGCGCCTTCGTCTTGTCGTCACACCCGCTCAGGGTGACCAGGAACATGCCGCCGGCCATCACGCCGCCCCCAGCACCAGGGGCTCGCCCTTCAGCGGAGACTCCTTCAGCGCCCGAGCCCGGCGAGCCACGGTCGCGATGTACTGGAAGAACCGGTACGTCTGCTCCCCCGTGTCGAGCGGGTACACGTCGTACCCATCCGACCGGATCCACACGCCCCAGCAGTCCGTGATCCCGAGCTCCGACATCGGGTGATCGAGGCCGTCCGGCCCCTGGTAGAACTCAGCCCACTTGTACGCCGACTCCTGCAGCGCCGCCTCGTCGTAGATCCCAGACCGGGACGTCTTCCAGTCGGCAAGGATCACCTTCCCGGCGTGCTCAGGTCGACCCGACCTGACGACCATGTCCAGCGTCCCGCCGTACATCGCCTTCGTGTGGAAGACCGTCGTCTCCGTCAGGATCGGCTCGACCAGATAGTCATCCAGGAACCGCACCGCCGAGTCGACATGACCGCGGACCTCGTCCGGAACCTCGACCTCCTCACCGTGCGAGAGCTTCTCGGCCAGATCGTGGATCAGCGTCCCCTTCGCGGCCGCCGTGTCCCGATCCTCGAAACGCGCCTTCTTCAGGTAGTCGAGACGCTTCGACAGCGGCAACTCCGACAGCCGGTCCCAGTTGTCGACCGCCTTCTCCGCCGTGATGTTGCCCGCCCAATTCATCAGCGCCGGCTTCGGTAGCCCGTCACCGAGGAGCGACGTCACACCGTCGAGCTTGACCTCCGTCCCGTCCTCCATCGTCAGGTAGTAGGCGTGGTTCTTCCCGAAGTTCCGACGCCGCACACGGCTCGTCACCTCGGCGAGCGGCGTGCTCTTCGTCTTCGCCGCCATCAGCTCGCCGCCGGTCCCTCGTCGTCCACCGACGGCTCCCACGGGCCCGCGGTGACGTTGTTCTCGGACGACTGCTCCTCAAGCGGAGTGTCCAGATCCAGCGACGGCTCATCCACCTCAGGGATGTCGAGCTCCTCGTCGGGGTCCGGACGCCGATACACGACCCCGCCCCGCGCCACACACGCCTTGTCCAGCAGCTTCCGCGCCGCCTCCGCATCCTTCACTCCGAGCAGCGGCTCGATGTGCCGGAACTTCATCGTCGCCGAGCGCTCCTGCTTCCCGTCGTCGAACTTGAACCCGTGCCGCTCGATGATGACGATCGCCACCACCGGCTCCGGCGTCCCGTCGTCCAGCCAGTCCTCCTCGATCGCGAACATTCCGTTCTGCGCCTCGGCCGGTACCTGCCCGCTGATGTTCACTGTCATTGCTCCATGCCTTCCTTCTCAATCACTCCGACCTGCACGAATGCGCCGGCCGTCTTCGCGTAAACCATCGAGCCCTTGAGGACGACGACCCTCGAGTCGTCGTTCCACACACCCGCATCCGTGACCGCGTCGAGCACCGCGCGCTCGAGCTTGTCGACGTCCGGCTTCACGGTCGGGTACTCCCGCTTCACCGTCTTCGGCCGCGACATTCGGAACTCGACCACCACGACGATCGGCACGTCGACCAACTGGTCGAGGTCGACAGCCGCCGCCTTCGCAGCAGCCGTCACCGCCTTCCGCCACGGCTTCAGCGCCTTGTCGTTGTCGTCATAGAGGACCGGCCGCACACCCCACTTCGTGCCAGGGGCAGGGATCAACTTCGCCACCTTGCTGCCTTGCGGGATCGGCTCGCCGTCGACCAGGAACGACACCACAGGACGCGCCCTCACGATGTCCTCCCGTAGGGCGTGAACTCCCAGAGCACACCACCCGGCGCCTTCGTCCGACAGACCCCACAGAACGATCTCGGGTCAGCGATAAGCGCCACCCGGTGCTCCTCGCACGACAGCCCCACCGCGCTGCACGCACGGCAGCGAACCGACCACCGAGCCGCGTTCTCGCAAGCCGGCTCCGTGCTCACCGGGATCAGCCCGAACAGCAGCTCAACCGTCCGCAGCGAGCACGGCACGTCCCAGTCCAGGTCCTCCAGCACCGTCACATCGACGTCGCTCTTCTCGTCCACCCCGATCACCGCCGACCCTTCCTCTCGACCGCCCGGCCGAGGAATGCCGCCAGGACTGCGAGCGCCAGGAAGGCCACCGCGAGCAGCGCGACACCGTCGTAGACGATGACCCCGCGGACCACGTTGACGATCGCGCAGGCGCCCGCAAGAATCACGAACAGCACCGACCACTTCATCGCCGCACCTCGCGCATCGCGTCGACGATGCGGTCGTTCAGCGCTGGCATCAGCGCATCCGCTTCCGCGACCTCCGCCGGCAGCATCACCTCGCCGCCACGGAGCACAATCGGTTCGCTCATTTCGACCGCCTCCCGATCCAAATCAGGACCGCTGCGACGAGCAGCACGCCGACCGTGATAGCGACCACGAGCAGGGGCGCCACCGAGCCGGTATCGGCCAGGTGCGCGACCTTGGGAGCGATGTCCGGAGGGAGGGTTGGCACGAACGTGCTCGGCGTCGGGGCGCACGAGAGGTAGTTCGTGCAGTCGTCTGCACGCATCAGCGAGCCGCCTTCGCACGATCACGCAGCAGCTCGAGCCCTGTGAGGTGCTTGGCCGCGCGCTGCCCGTTCGCGTACGCCTCGTACACGATGGAGAGCTTGAGGAGGTTCTCGGCGTCGGCCCGCGCGATCGCGGTCAGAAGCGCCGAGACGAAGCCCCCGGGCTGCTCGCCGAGGACGAGGTCGCCGGCGTGCCAGAGGACGTGCAACACGACCTCGATTGGGAGAGCCGCGACCTGCGCCTGCAGCGCGGTCTGCTGGTTCTCGGGAGTGGTAGTTTCCATCGTTCGATCGCCCTTCGATCGGTCAGTGAGTGGTGTTGATTCCCGCGCCCGTTCGGGTCAGGCACGGGAAGATGTGACGCGGCTACGCGGCCGCGCTGGAATGCAAGAAAGCCCCCGCGTCGGCGATGCCGAGTGGCACCGCGTCTGCGGGGGCTTGGGATACTGCGGGCTCGCCGTAGAGCACGCCGACCGGAACGCCGAAGTGGGTCGCGAGCGTCTGCATCTCCTCGGCGGTGAAGCTCTGCTCACCGCGCATTCGGCGAGAGATTCCCGGCTTCGAGACGTTGAGCACTGGGGCCAGATCCGCGTACCGTGACTGGTGACGCGCAGCGACTGCACGAACCTCGGCGGCGATGCGGAGTGTGTTCTGTAACGTCATGCGAGCCAGTGTGACGCTATGCGTTACAGAATGTCAACTCGCTGTCGCGCGTTTCGTTACAAGCAATTTCGCAGGAAGAAACACCGTCCCGCATATTGCATCAATGTAACGCGATCCGATACGCTCGTTGGCATGTCAAACGCTCAGTCGATCCGCGTCTCGGATACCCGCGACCTCGTCGCCGCTAACCTCACGGCAGAGCTGCGCCGCAAGCGCTACTCCGACCGCCAAGCTGCGACCGCGCTCGGCCTCACGAACGTGTACGTCAGCCGCCGCGCCTCGGGAGCCGTCGAACTCTCTGCCACGGACCTCGTCATGTTCAGCGAGTTCCTCCAGATCCCGATCACAAAGCTGTTCGAGGGCATGAAAAAAGGCCCGGAGACATCTGCCTCCGGGCCCGTACCGCTCCCCGACGTGGACTCGAACCACGAACCTGCCGGTTAACAGCCGGCTGCTCTGCCAATTGAGCTATCGAGGAATGCTTGAATCAGCGTAGCTACTCTAGCAAGGAATCCGCGGCCAGCAAAAATCGGCCGGGACGCCCGCGCGCGTCGCTCGCTGACGCATGGTTCGTCAGTAGCCTTCCGACGGATCGACCACCCCGACGAACCGGCCGTCTTCGAGGAACGCGTGCACATTGAGGCGGATGCGCTCGGCCAGCAGCGGCGCCGTCATCTCCGGCGTGTCCGCCTGGTGCGGCGTGATGAGGCAGTTGGGCTCGTCCCAGAGCGGGTGCCCGTTCGGCAGCGGCTCTGGGTCGGTCACGTCGATCCCGGCGCCGGCGATCGCGCCGGAGGCGAGGGCGGCCACGAGGGCGTCACTGTCGACCAGCCCGCCGCGAGCGATGTTGACCAGGTATGCGGTGTCCTTCATCGCCGCGAACTCCGGCGCACCGAACAGGTGGCGTGTGCCTCCGGTGAGAGCGGCGGCGATCACCACGACGTCGGCATCGGGAAGCACTTCGGCCAGGCGGTCCGCCGTCACGGTGCGGCTCGCGCCGGCGACGGGGTCGGTGGAACGGCGGACGATCGTGATCTCCGTCCCGAACGGTTCGAGCAGCTTCATCAGCTCCAGCGCGATCCCTCCGGCGCCGACGATCACCACCCGCAGCCCGTACAGCGAGCGGCCCTCCTGCTCGGTGGCCCAGGAGCGTGCGACGACGCGCTTCGGCAGGACGCGCAGCAGTGCCAGCGTGAGGGCGAGGGCGTGCTCGGCGACCGGCTGCGCATAGGCGCCCTTCGCACTCGTCCAGATGAGGCCAGGCCTGTCCTCGGCGGCGAGGATGTCGGCGAACGCGTCGACCCCGGCGTACGGCAACTGCACCCAGCCGATCTGCGGATGCGTTTCCAGCGTCTCCGCGAGCCCGCGCGCATCCCGGTACGTCAGCCAGACCAGGCCGCGCGTCGCGTCTGAGAGCTCTGCGACCGTGCCTCCGCCGGCGTGCACGGCGTCGACGAAGGTCTGCTCCTCTGTCGGCATGATGGCGATGGGGCCTGGCTCCGGCCGTTCGTCTGCCGGCAGAGCCTCCGCCTCGACGGCGAGGACGGCTCTGTGCTGCCGCACGGCGGCGGGAGCAGCGCTGTTGTCGGCGGTCATCGGTTCTTCTCCGAACGTCTCGGGCGTCGCTCGGTGCGACGCTGCGGTGGTTTCAGTGCCTTCGCGAGCCCGTC
>Ga0153994_1000366_pt1 | contig 12837 bp, 7 predicted proteins | sample TSNC078MetaG_FD_104735 | JGI IMG/M metagenome (GOLD analysis project Ga0153994, IMG submission 104735) | Attine ant fungus gardens microbial communities from North Carolina, USA - TSNC078 MetaG | ecosystem: Host-associated > Fungi > Mycelium > Unclassified | place: USA: North Carolina, Lumber...
ATTTTATTGATTCATTAAAATCAAATTTAAATGTTGATTTAGTGGCTAGTAGTTCAGGATATTATGAACCTATGGATCAAGAAACTAGAATTAAATTAAGAAAAGAAAAAGGAACTTTTATATATGTATACGACATAACAGATTTTACTTTATTATATATATTTGATTCTAAACAACATATGTATAATTCAATAAATATACATCATAATACTTTGAATGATTGTTTAGATACAGGATCAGCATATTTAGATGAATTTTTCTTTTCTTTAGATGAAATCGAAGAAAGCAATAGAATAAATCTGTTGCCATTAGAGGAAATTATAGCTCTAGTTAAAGAAAAAAGGGATAATTATATAGTTAAACATCCTGCAGCTAAAGCAATATTAGCTGAATTTAAAGATGATCCAAATCTTAATAAAGAATTTAGTTCATTATCTTCTTTAGCTAAAGCTTTAAAAGGAGATCGATCTGTTATTAGAAGTTATTTAAATGGTACTAAATCAGGATATTATCGAGGTAAATGGAAATTTACTTATATAAATTCTAGTTCAGTCGAAAATACAAACAACAATGAATAATTTATTTTATTTTTTTATGGCATGGCCGGATAAGGTTGAAAGACTTTATTTTCTTTTCACTATTTGCTGGAACACCTTAAGAGCATTTAAAACTAGTACTGCAGGCTTTCTTAAATGAAAAGCGGTAGAATACAGTGACATTTAAATGATTAGGCAATCAGCAGGAAACCAAAGATAAAAGGGCTTAGTTATAAGCAATAACACTTTTATTAAGTAGGATCCTCAGAGACTACACGTGGAATACCCTAGTAAGTAAGGAAACTTTCCCTTTAAGGGGACTTGGAATTTTATACTTAAGGGTAAAGATATAGTCCAGCCATTAACGAAAGTTAATGGATAAATTGTATGCCAGCTTTAATTGGTGGATTTGGTAATTTCTTAGTACCAGTAATGATTGGTGCTGTAGATATGGCTTTTCCTCGATTAAATAATATTTCATTCTGGTTATTACCTCCAGCGTTAATTTTATTATTAGCTAGTAGTTTTGTAGAAAATGGAGCAGGTACAGGATGGACAGTTAAAAAGGATAAGCTGTCGCCGATTCGTAAGGATCGGGCAATAAAATTTTACTCGATGCAGAGAACTCCTCTACTCGGAGAAAACTACTCGTCGAACGTTGTTAGTAACGCTTCAGCAGTAAAAATGTTTTCAACATGGGGACAATCCGCCTGGGAAGAAAATTTAAATATTATTTCTTCCCATCAGAGACTTAACGTAAAACAACCTACAAATGAATGGTTTGAACAATGGCTTGTTGGATTTACAGATGGAGATGGATCTTTTTCTGTATTAAGACAAGGTGACAAATGGTCTTTAACTTTTAAAATTTCGCAGAATACTTATAATTTACGAGCTTTACATTATATTAAAAAAGAATTAGGTGCTGGTTCTATTTTTGTCGAATCTAAAAATGATATGGCACATTTTAGAATTAGAGACTTAAAAGTTATTAATGAAAAGATATTTCCTATTTTTGATAAATATCCTTTACTTACAACTAAATATTTTAACTATAATATATTTAAAGAAACATATAGAATTCTTGATAATAAAGACTTTACTAAATTAGAAAAATCTAATTTATTAGAAAATTTATTATTAACTAAACCTTCTAATTCATATATTTGTCCTGCATGGGATAATGTATCTCAACCTTTAATAGATGTTAATGAAGCTAAAAAAATAATTTCAAAAGCGTGGTTAATAGGTTTTATTGAAGCAGAAGGAAGTTTTTATTTAGTATCTAAATCATCTAGTAGAATAGTTCATGCTTTTGGTCTTACTCAAAAATTAGATCAAATAGTATTAGAAGGTATTAGACTTGTATTAGGTATTTCGACTAAAGTAATATTTAAAGAAAAATATAATCATTATATATTAGATACTACTAATTCTAGAGCTATATCAAATGTTATAGATTATTTTAATAATTCTATGAAAGGTATGAAAGCTGTCGAATACAAAGTATGGTCAAGATCATTTAACAAAAATAAAGGTAATTATGAAAAGCTTGTTAAAATAAGAGATCAATTACGGAAATTAAGATCAGTTAGAGCTAAAGAGTCATATTGGTTAAATCAAAATGCTTAGTGAAATAGAGATTCTTTGGGGCCTTTGGGCTGAGGAATTAGGATTGGTAGGGATGAGATTAATTTCTCGGGGCTCACAAGCATTTTAATGTCATAGGTTGAAGGTATAGTCCAAACAATTGTGAGAACAGTTGAGTGATATGATAGCACGTGAGTTAACTTATGTGTGAGATATCTTAATATATTTTTGTTATCCACCTTTAGCTAGCTTACAATCTCATTCTGGTGGTTCTGTTGATTTAGCTATCTTCAGTTTACATCTTGCTGGGATAAGTTCAATGTTAGGTGCTTCTAACTTCATTACTACTATTATTAATATGAGAGCTCCTGGGTTAACAATGCATAAATTACCATTGTTCGCTTGGGCCGTATTAATTACAGCAGTATTATTATTATTATCATTACCTGTATTAGCTGGAGCGATCACGATGTTATTAACAGATAGAAACTTTAATACTTCTTTCTACGAACCAGCTGGTGGAGGTGATCCATTATTATACCAACATTTATTCTTAAAAGAGAATATATTTAATTTTAATGTAATTGTTAGTTCATTAGTTTTACCTATAATTAGTTTATCTAATTCAAATAATTCATTTAATTTTACAAATTTTTATTCTACATATTCTAAAACATATCCTAAGAAACCATTACCTTCAAATAAAATTTTAGAATGGTTAATAGGTTTTACAGAAGGAGATGGTTCATTTATAGTAACTAAACGAGGTGAATTACAATTTGTAATTTCCCAAAATTCTTTAGATATACAAGTTTTATATCATATTAAAGAACAATTAGGATTTGGAACAGTTTTACAACAATCTAAATCTAGTAAAACACATCGTTATATTGTTCAAGATATGAAAAATTTATCATTAATATGTACTTTATTTAATGGAAATATGGTTTTTTTAACTAGAAATACTCGATTTTTAATATTTCTTGCTACATTTAATGATAAAGCTTTACGCTCTAATATGTATACTATAAATCCTATTTCTAAAACAATTATTCCTACTTTAAATGACTATTGGTTATCAGGTTTTACTGATGCAGAAGGATGTTTTTCTCTTTCTTTATTATCTAATAGTTCAGGTTATCGTTTAAGATTTTTATTATGTCAAAAATGGGAAGCAAATAAACCTATTTTAGATCATATTTGTTCATTATTCGGAGTAGGAAATGTATTAAAACATTCTTCTCCAAATAATTGGGAATATATAGTTAATGGAGTTAAAAATTGTAATTCAATTCTTCCTTATTTTGATAAATACGTTCTTTTTTCTAAAAAAAAAGAATCTTATAAATTATGGAAAGAACTTCGTTTACAACTTATAAAAGGAGATCATCTTAATACAAATATTAGAATAAAAATGAAAGAATTAGCTAATGAAATTAATAATGTTAAATAAATATATTCACAGGAATATAGAAAATGGTTTAGCTAAGCTATAAAGCCAAAGAGGCAAATGTTATAAAATTTATTTATCTTTTAAAAGGATATTAAAGACCTCTTTTAATTAATAATTAAAGGCGAATACTTTAGAAGTTCTATTTATTATTTCTGTATACCATTATTCTAGTCCCTATTTAAATAACTATTATGTAACTCTTGAAAGGAAATATATAGAATAAATAGGTTTTACCTGACAGGGTAAAAGAATATCCTTCATGAAATGAAAGGTATTTGGCAATACTAGTGAAAACGGTTAAAAGCTTATATTAGCCAAGACCGTCGGTTCTTCAAGGGATCGCTACAGACTGGGTCACTGGTGGGTGCCTGAAATGGTGCTTAATGTACAGTCGTCTTCCTTACTTAAAAGTATCAAGGATATCAATGAAACAATAACGAAACTTAGTAGTCCAAACTAAGGAGGATGTTAAAGTAGAGATATTACAAGTTATATATTTTATAATTCAAATATATAATAGGAAAGAGGGTTCTTTGGACATCCAGAAGTTTATATCTTAATTATCCCTGGATTTGGAATTATCAGTCATGTAATTTCAACATTCTGTGGTAAACCAATCTTTGGTTACATGGGTATGGTATATGCTATGTTATCAATTGGGGTATTAGGATTTATTGTATGGTCTCATCATATGTATTCAGTAGGTCTTGATGTAGATACTCGAGCTTATTTCACTGCTGCTACAATGATTATTGCAGTTCCAACAGGGATTAAAATCTTCTCTTGGTTAGCAACATTAGCTGGTGGATCTATCAGATTTACAACTCCAATGTTATTTGCTTTAGGATTAAAAATGAGTCCCCAATAAATTAATTTATTGGAAAATTGCACTATATGCTGGAAACTCCTTAGAGCTTTAAGTACTAATCTAATTTACAATTGGGTAGTAAAAATCTTAAAGATTGGACAATCAGCAGGAAACCAACAAAATAGTTAATTATTTTTAGTAGGTTCCTCAGAGACTACACGTGCAACACTTAAATTGTATAAAAATAAGTGATGATATAGTCCTTTCCAACGTGAAAACGTTGGGGGGTAAAACCCAAAACTTTTTTATTTAATTATTATTTATTAATTAAACCCTTTATTTTATTAGAAATAGAAAGGTTCAGCTTCATAATAGGGAGGTATATTTAGTAATGGATAGATATAAAGAAGAAAAGATGAATAGGTATATTAAACATATAAATAATGTTATTATTATTAAAAAATAAAATTCTAGTAATAACGATACCACTAGCTTCTACTTATTTATCAACAATCTTAATCAGATTTGCTTTTTTAATATTTCTATCTGGTGCTTTATTATCAGAAATATTAGGAGGGTTATTTCAAACAACTTTATTAACTTTAGATAAATCTATTTTAAATTTAGATTTATTTCTATCCATGTCATTATTGCCTATAGTACTATATAATTCACCACGAGTGTTATACATTAACGCTAAAACTGATTATAAAGAGATATTAGCTGAAAATGAAGGTAAAAGCGGGATCTACGTTTTTATTAACAAAATAAATGGTAATCAATACGTAGGTAGTGCTGCTGATTTAGGAGATAATAAATCAGGACGTCTTAATCGATATTATAGACCTAGTTATTTAACAAATAAAAAATTAGGTGCTAGTAAGATAAGAAGAGCTATTTTAAAATATGATTATCATAATTTTATGATAGGAATTCTTGAATATTGTTCTATCGATCAATTAACAGAAAGAGAACAATTTTATATCAGTGTTTTAGCTCCTAAGTATAATATATTAACTGCTGCGAAATCTAGTTTAGGTTATAAACATTCTTATGATTCTCTGAAGAAAATGAGTCAACCTCGACCAAATTTTTCACCATCAAAAGATCATAAAGAAGCTATAAGACTTGCAAATGCTAATAAAATATTAACTTTAGAGACAAAATCTAAAATTTCAACTACATTAAGTCACCCTATTTATGTTTATACTCCTAATCTATCATTTTTAGTTAAGTATCCTGCAATTACTATAGCTAAATTAGAATTAAAAATATCTCCAACTACGATAAAAAAATATTGTATTTCAGGAGAAATATATAAAAATAAATATAGATTTTCTTATACCCCTTTATCGGACAATAAAAATCAATAGTTATTATAATTCTAATTAAATAATAAATTCCCCCTTTTATAAAATTAAATATGTTAAAAAAGAGTTCAAAAAAAAAGTTATTTTCTTATTCACTATTGGAGGGGTTACTGGTATTGTATTAGCTAATGCTTCAATTGATGTTGCTTTACATGATACTTATTATGTAGTAGCTCATTTCCATTATGTATTATCTTTAGGTGCAGTATATGCGTTATTTGCCGCTTATTATTACTGGGTTCCAGCTAAAATATTAGGTAAACCATATAACGAATTATTAGGACAAATACATTTCTGGTCATTATCAATAGGTGTAAATTTAACATTCATGCCTCAACATTTCTTAGGATTAGCGGGTAAAGGAAATCCTAAATATTTTAATGAAAAATATTTTACTATTAAATCAAATAACATATCTTTAAACTTAATAACAATATTATGTTTAACAGGCATGATAAGTATCTTGTACTTTTCATTCGAAGATTTAATAAACTTTAATATAGATAATAATGTAATTTATACAGCTTTAAGTCTTTCTCTAAAACATAAAAAAAATATTATTCAAATTCCATATGGTCCACATATAAAACCTATCTGGTTAAATGAACCAATAAGATTATATAATAATCCTAATTATGATAAGAACTTAATAGGTTCTGATAATAAAAAAAGATCTATTATATATCAGTGGACTAATTTAATTACAGGTAAAATGTATGTAGGAAGTGCTTGGAATGGTTCATCTAGATTATTCAGTTATTGGACTCCTAGTATTTTACGTAGAAATTATCCAATATATAATAATATGAACTATTATGGAAAATATAATTTTGCTTTAGCAATATTAGAAGATCTAGGAGCATCAGGTGATATTACTAAAGAATATATACTTTCTAAGGAACAATATTATATAGATCTATTATTTAATGATTATCCATATTTAGTAATAAATTTATCTAAACAAGCAGGTTCTACAAAAGGTTATATTTATAAACCAGAGTTTGGATTAAATCGATTAGGTTCTTTAAATCCAATGTTTGGTCGTGAAAAATCTAAAGAATTTTTAGAAATGCAAACTAAAGACAGAAGTGGAATAAATAATCCATTATATGGAAAAATTAAATCTGCTTCAACTATAGCAAAATTAACTAAATTAGTTTATGTATATAATAGTGAGGATATGAGTTTTATAGGAAAATTTTCTACAGTAAATTGTTCTAAAGAATTTAATATGGGGAAAGATACATTAAGTAAATATATTAAAAATGGTCTATCTTTTAAAGGTAAAATATTTAGTAAAAATAAACTTCATTAAAATATTAAAAATGCCCCTACGGAGCCACAAAGCTCTGTTAGAAAATTGGGTGAATTGCAAGGATCTCTTTAAAAGGAATTATCAATTATATAACCTCTTAAAGACAATTTGCAGCTAATCTTATTACGAAGTATTGCCATGAACCTTTCATGGCAAGTAATAAGCAAGTTCAACGACTAATGGGTGAGTTACTTCAACAATAATCCCGACACGAGTGCCCAACAGTCAATTATAATTATGGCTTATAATATAAGAAAGCCATGATTCATTATAAAATAATTGATTGATGACATAGTCTGAACCCGTTTAAGAGAACGGGAAATAGGGTTTAAATTCCCCTATGATAACAAAATTGATGCCTAGAAGAATACCAGATTATCCTGATTCATTTGAAGGATGGAATCTTGTATCTTCATTCGGGTCTATTATTTCTATCGTAGCTACTGTATTATTCATTTACATTATTTACGATACTTTAGCTCAAGAAGAGGATACATTAGCAAATGATCCGTGGGCAGTTCCTGCTTTTTTCACTTCTCCAAGAGGAGCTGGAATTACAAAAACTGCAACTACGTTAGAGTGGGCTATCACGTCTCCTCCAGCGTTCCATGCATTTGAAGGTCAATTACCTGTTCAATCAGTTAACACCCCCCCAGTAAGACCTTTATTCTTACGTCTTTTATTGCTTTTTCAAAAATCAAATTTACAACTGGATATGTTTCAGAAGATATATTTTAGAATATATTTCGATGCTTTGTACAATAAATATTATTTAATAAATAATAGTATTGATATAAAATAAATAGTCTATAGTTTTGTAAATATTTTAATATTATTGATATAAAAAAATAAATAGTCCATAGTTTTGTAAATGTTTTAATATTAAAGGTTCAATTCTCCTTTCTTAAATATTCTACATTGTTTAATTTCCTCTTTAGAGACCCATTTTGTTTATAAATTCATAGAACAATAAACAGTAAAAGATTTATGGAAAACCGCTACTTTAAAAGTAATTAATCCTTTTTTGATCAAAGGTTACTGTTAATCATTAATTCTGGTTAACTTATAAAGGTTTTTGTAATTCTCGGCCAGTAAAATTTGATTTACCATCTTTACCCGGGATAATGTATATGATGATAAGTAAGGTCTCTAAAAAAAATACTCCTAAAAGGTAATAAGGATTTAAACAGGGATAAAGGAATAATAAATTAATAAAAATGCAAAATAATATCACTATAAACAATGCTAATAAATTGTTTGTACCAGTTAAAATTTATAATAATTCGGATATTGACAAATTACAAATTTTAATTGATAATAAAAATAAAGCCGGTATTTATCAATGGAAACACATAGAATCAAATAAAACATATATAGGTAGTGCAATAAATCTTTCTAAACGACTTAAAGCTTATTATTCTAAATATATTTTAAATAATAAAAAAAGTTATATACATAATGCTTTACTTAATTACGGTCATTCTAATTTTAGTCTTACAATTATAGAGTATATAGATATATCTTATTTAGATAAAAAAAAAGCACGTGAATTAATTTTAGAAAAAGAGCAGTATTATTTAGAGCTTATTATGCCTGAATATAACATTCTTAAGATAGCTGGTTCTTCTTTAGGTTATAAACATACGGAAGAAACAATTGCTAAAATATCTGGTGAGAAAAATTCTATGTTTGGGAAAATTCATTCAGTTGAAACTAAGGCAAAGATTAGTAAAGCCTTTGAAGGTAAAAATCATCCGAGATATGGAATAAGAGGTGAAAATCATCCTTTTTATGGTAAAACTCATTCTATTGAAGTTCGGGCTAGAATAAGTCTTACTAAAGGAAGCACAATTTATCTTTATAATACTGAACGCTTGCTAGTTAATACCTTTAATTCTACTAGAAAAGCCGCTGAATTTTTAGATTGTTCACACACTACAATCGCAAATTATTGCTCAAATGGTAAATTATATAAAAACCAATGGTTTTTATCTATTAAAGAGATCAATTAGCAAACGATCCATGGGCTGTTCCAGCATTCTTTACTAGCCCGAGAGGTGCCGGTATTACGAAAACTGCAACTACGTTAGAGTGGGCCATCACTAGCCCTCCTGCATTCCATGCGTTTGAAGGACAATTACCTGTACAATCAGTTAACTCCCCCTAGGTATAATCTTTCATCCCCCCTTTTAATTATCTTATCTGACTTATATAGAAAATACAAATTCCTAAGTTTCTGTCTTTCCCTTACTTAAATAAAAAATAAGATGATTGTTCTTGCGGACCAATCTTCTTCTCGATTTTTTATGGTAACATAAAAACAAATTGTTTGGAGGAAGACGTTATTTTGTTTTGTTAAGTCACTGTAATTAGGTGATTAATGAATTTCCTTATTTACTTGCTAAATATTCGAAGGCCCGGGCGTTTTTATAAAGACTTACTCAAGATTGAAGACCTTAACCCAATAAATTTGCGAGACATAGGGGCTTATTGTCGTGTTCTTTTCCTTCCCCACTTGTCTTTATTTAATTAGTTTCCAGGTTTTCTAAAGATTTTTAACTAAACAAATTTTAATTTAATTGTTAAAACCTTATTTTTTTATTCGAATGGTTAAATTTTATTTTTATTTTACTTTCTTTTTCTTATTATTTTCACTAAAAAATAAGCCACGTCTTCTAGTCATCTATTTAAACGAATTGTTCAATTTTAAAATTACTACTTTATTTTAAAATTACTATTTAATTTTAAAATATCGGGGTTATTATTCGTTTAGGTTCTTTCAGAAGATATTAATTTGCAGAAGACATTTAAATAATTCTTCATTATCTGGATATAATTTTTATATACTAAATTATTTTTACCGTACTAAATCTTAACCCTTTTTACTAGGGACTATTTATATTAAGCAAGTTATCCTTAGTTTTAAGTTTAAAAAATCAAGTATCTTCTCTTTGGGTCGACAATTTACTAAAGGTTCCTTCAATCTAATTTCAAAAAGTTGAAATAAGTATTAATAAAAAATAAGAAGCTTTTTCATCTTATTCTAACAGATTAAGGGTTGTGATACTGTTGTTGGCAGCATCGGATAGTCGCTCTAGACAGGTCAGGAATCGAACCCAAAAGCAATAAGAGATATCAATAAACTTTATTGCCCAAACCATTTTGGGTAACACATTTTTCAGAATTTAGCATGTAAATATGTAAATTATAGGACCCCGGAGGGGCTATAGATTATTTATATAAAGACGGGCAAGTGGCTGAGCGGTTTAAAGCGTTCGACTTGAAATCGAATATGTGAAAACATGCGGAGGTTCGAATCCTTTCTTGCCCGAAATATATATGTTGTCTTAAAAGGCTGGAGAGTAGAAGAATTATTGATAACCTCTCAACCTTCTTAGTAAAATTTTAACTTATCAAAAATTTTAAAAATTATATGTCTAAATTAAGTAAAAACACAATTCAACAATTTAATACAATTAAATCTCAACTAACTCTAGTGAAAGATAAATCTAAAAATCAAAATAATCTTTGATTAAAAATAAAAGGACCTTCTGCATTAGATTTAAAAAAGCTTAAGGATACTAATAAAGAAGAACAATTCGTTAATATTACTAATCTTTCTTATCCAGAAGCTAAAAAGCTTCTTTCTAGTTTAAATTTAGAAGTTCCAACTATTCCTGAAGAAATAAAAATTAATTATCATTCTCTTCCAATGAAAAGATGTTATTCTAATCCTATTTTTTCTCAACCTTATTGAGTTAATAAAAACTATTCTTGTTTAGACGAACAAATTAAATCTGAAATTAAAGAAGAAAATATTATAGAAACCGTTCTAGAAGATAAAAGTAAATGGCTTATAACTAATTATTTAAAATTAATCATTTCTTTCGTTCTATGAATGTTTTTTATAGGGATAATTGTAATTTATAAAATAATTGAACGTACTAAATATCATACTTATCAAGATTGTAGAGAAATTACTTTTAAAGGAAAGTCTAAATTATAAGTATTCTGAAACTATTATTTTAGAATAATAAGATTGAAAATTATTGAGTGGTTGTTATTCTAATTTATTTTTGTAAATTCATAACATAAGCTTGAATCTTCTTTTTTAAAATAACGAATTTCCAAGAGAGGTAAATTGTTAATTGTAATTTGATATTGACCCCAACCAATATCTTCTTTGAACTTTATGATTAATGATTTAGCGTGGTGCAATGCCATGAGTTCGTATGTTAATATTCTAAATGAACGAATTGTTTAATAAGTGTATCAAAGAACATTTACTAGACATGAACTGTTATTTAATAAGAGATTGCCAGGCTCTGTTAGTCACAAATCAAAGTTTGTTTATTTATGTGTTAAGTTGGGAAATATTTTAGTTAGCCTGTCTTGATTAAAGGCTTGAACTAATCCGGTGGCGGTCGTGATTAGCTTTTTTACACGTTAAATTTTGATAAAAAGGGTATGATCAAATTGGATTGCATGGAAAACAGAAAGTGTTTTGGTGTGCATATAGGACTGTGAAAGGTTCTACGGGCTTTGGTATTTACAAGTTTTTAATATCTTAGCTTTCGGGTTCGAATCCTGAGAATGTCTAGCTGCGACCTAACAATGAGAGTTGTTAAACTTGTAGTCCATGGATTGCTGTGATAAAGTTTGCATTATTTATGTTAATCAAGTAAACGTAAATACGAGGTCCTAGTGCAAATACAGTATCAATCCGAGACTTTAAAAGAGGACGCATGTATAATTTATATACTTCCGAAATCCAAAAATGTAAATTCTTAATAAAAATTTTTATTCATTTTTTATTACGATTAAAGTAAGCCTCGGCTCGTCTGCAAAGGCGAAATAATAATGTTAACTAGAAAAATAATAAATTGGCAATGACTTCCCCGAAGGTTGAAGAATGAGATAAATAAGCTCCTGCAATGTGTAAATTTGTTTTTATTCTGAAATAGTTTTCATTCTCTAAGGTTATTAATGTTTTAAATTAACTATTATTTATATAATTCCCTATTATTTATCATTATACTCTAATAGGTTGAGACATTTTTATTATTAATTAAAAAGGAATGTCATATAGAGCGATTTTATAAGGGTTTTAAAAAACGAAGCGAAAATTGATTTTTTATTTAAGAAAAATAATAAGAAAAAAAAAGTACCAAAAAAAAAGAATATAAAGTTATAAAGTTATAAAGTTATATATATATAGTTATTATATAAAATATTCCTGCCCCCCAGGGCAGGTTATATTATTGCTTGTCCTTTCCGAAAAAGGAATTAATAAACAAAAGTTTTTTATTACCCAGTATATGTATTAAATAAAAGAAAGTATCAAGCATATAACTTATATGACATTTTCAGTTTGTTAAATTAGTAAAACACTTAAATTACTTTAGATTATAATTTTTTGGTCATTATAGGTATTCTAAAATAATGGTTTTCTTCTTTCTGTCTTTTCATAGCGACAACTTATCTAAGATAACATAATTATTTTATAAAATTCTTACTTTTATTGATAATTATTGATCGTTAATTAACCATTATCAATAATGATTACTATAAAAATATAATATAAAAATGAAAGGAATAGGTAAAAAAATTGATAGGAAAAATGCACATTATAACTATAGTTGATACTGTTGTAGAAACTGGCACTAGTAGAATTTATAACATCCTTAGTCCTCATCATGGCAAAGAAATTTTAATTTTAAAATTGTTAGAAAAACGAATAAATGTTCTTCCTGAATATTTAGAGA
>Ga0153994_1000368_pt1 | contig 12819 bp, 15 predicted proteins | sample TSNC078MetaG_FD_104735 | JGI IMG/M metagenome (GOLD analysis project Ga0153994, IMG submission 104735) | Attine ant fungus gardens microbial communities from North Carolina, USA - TSNC078 MetaG | ecosystem: Host-associated > Fungi > Mycelium > Unclassified | place: USA: North Carolina, Lumber...
CGGTGATTTTTCTCCTTTGTGTTTTAGTCGACTTAAAGGATACCATAAAATTGCTTGTAAGGGTTACTTTTTTATTAAAAACTTTTGACTCTCCAGTTATATAGAAACAATAAAAATATCAAACTATGTTTTTATGGACTTATTTTTGTATTCTTAAATTTATTTTTATATTTAAATATATCTATATTTGTAAAACATATTTTTACTGAAGGTAATTATATGGGAAACTTATCCTTAGTAATAAATATTTATTTTTTGTGTATCAGTATTATTGATTCATTTTTAATCAGTTATATATTCAGAAATTATATTAATGAAAACATTCGCCACTATAGTATATTGAGAGTGTTAGGAATACGGAAAAATAATCTTTATTTGCTGATAGTAATTGAGTACTTATCTATTTCCTTGTTAGTTGTACTAGTAGGTCTAGTAATAGGAAACATAGCACAATTTATTATAATTAATTTATTAGGCTATGGGGAAATATTTAATATATATTCGATAGATTTAAAAAGTAATCTTGTTATGGTTGGTTATTTCTTTGCTATGGTTTTTATTTCCTTGGGAATTAATCTGGTTAAAGTGAGTCGAAAGAATTTGAAAACGTTATTGGATTCAGCCATTGCAAATTTTAACCAAAATAAATATTTAGGGCTTGTAGGGATAATAGGCATATCTTTTGTTATCTATAGTTTTTATCTCTTACAAAATTTTAGTGTAATGAATATGTTTATATCAGTCTTTTGTATGTTCATCGGAATATTTCTGATTCTAAGTTTTAATGGACCAAATTTCATTTTGTTATTTAAGAGATACAATAAAAAATACTTTGAACAGATGATTGCAATAAATAATTACTATCAAAGATTTGTCCAAAATAAAAGAATACTATTTATAACGTTCATACTAAACTTCCTTATCATATTTTTTATTGGCTCAATTGTTGTCTCCTCGACTTCCCAAAGTGAAAACATGTATGATAACCAATACCCATTTTCTTATGTAATCTTGTCAAATCAGATCATGGATCAAGAACCTGCTGCGGCAAACACTTCTGTTGTATCTATGGTAGAAGTTAAAGAAGGAGATATCAAATATTATTGCATTTCTTTAGAAAATTACAATTTATTGACAGCATCCAATGAGAAACTTTCTCAAGATGAATTGCTTTTTGTATCCCAAAGAATAGAGGAAGACTCGACTAATCATCCATATAATGAGAAAAGCATTTTATTGAAAGGTGTGGAAACGAATAATAATGTTAAGTTTACAATTAAAGAAGATAAATATCAGATTCTATTTGGCAGACAGCTATCCGATGAATTAACCAACATCTTAGTGCTTAACAATCAGACATTTAATTCAATGTTAACCCAAAATGAAAGCACCGTAGGGGTGATGCTGATAAAGGAAAATGATTCAGCAGTTTTGAATAAAATAAAAACAGAAGACATGGTGATATATGATAAAACAGTTTTAATAACCCTTTGCAAGGGTGAAGATGTATTCGTCTTTTTAACTTTTTTAATAATAGGTTCTATTTCGATTTTATGTAGCTGGTTTATCCTGTTTATCAAAATTATGTCAGAATATAACCACCTGATAGAAAAATATAAGTTTTTGAGCATCATAGGAATGAATGAGGCACAAAGAAAAAAATCTATTGTGAGTGAGTTTAAGCTAATCTTTGTGCTGCCTCTTTATATTAGCACCCCCACAGGAATAATGTATTTTTTAATTACTTATTTTCAATCATCCAGTGTTTATCAGCTAAAGGAAATTTTCACTTTTTTAGGATATTTGACAATACTAATTTTAATACAATTTTTATTTTATATATCTGTAAAGAAAAACTTTTTAGTTAAACTCAATAAGGATGTTGTCTTGAATAATGAAGGAGAGGGTACTTATTTTGAAAATATTTAACGCAATAAAACTTACGAAAGAATACCAAAATTCTGGTGATAGAAAAAAAACAATAGGTATCATGGACATTGATTTGGAAATTGACTCCGGTGATTTTATAGCTGTTATGGGAAAATCGGGTTCGGGAAAATCTACGTTATTAAAAATAATGGGTACAATTGATATACCAACAAGTGGATATATATTGATAAAAGGAGAAAGGGTATCTTATAATAATTTTGAAAAGTTAGCAATGATGCGTAGAAGGGAGATAGGATTTATATTTCAGGATTTCTACTTAATTAATACATTATCCATAAAAGAAAATATTATGTTACCAATGATTTTAGATGGCAAAGATGGCAAAATAGCATCAGAAATCACTGAAAAAAATGCGGCTTACTTTGATATTGTAAATATCATAGCAAAATATCCATATGAAATATCAGGAGGCGAAAAACAAAGAGTTGCTATATGTAGGGCGCTTTCAAACAATCCAGATATTATTCTTGCAGACGAACCAACAGGCAATTTAGACTCTTATTCTACAAAAAAAGTTATTGATAGTTTATTAATGCTTAATCAAGAATATAAAAAGACGGTTATTGTAGTGACACATGATCCATTGCTAGCCAGTTTCTGTAAAAAAGCAATTTTTTTAAAGGATGGAAAGATTGAAAGAGAAATCGAATCTTGCAATGATCAGCAAGAATTTCACAAAAGAATATTAGATACAATTATAGATATAGATAGTTCTTTTACGGAAAAAGCAACTTGACCTAATATTGAGAGGTTCGTGTTTGGGTTAAAAAGTGCAGCCGATTTGTGTGAACGGAGCAGTGTTTCTCTTCAAACGGAGTAAACAGCACTGTGTTTTATTTATGATGTATGATTGCGGAAAAACCGTCAAACTAAGACACCCTTCCAACTCCAACTGGTACAGTTGGAGTTGGAATGAATCTACACTTGCAATACATTATGCTACGGCAGTGGTGCCTTCTGATGTGAAGGACAGTTGAATAAATATTATGGAATTGTAATTTATAGGGGAAAATGGCCATAGATGATTATCACCGTCATAGATGGGTAGAATAGTTATCGTGCATCAAGTATTATCGTGAGTGAGAACTGTGATGCCAGAAAAATGGCGGAAATACGATTTGGTTTGCACGATAATTCTTGTATATAAATAGTATCCTGCCTTTGTTTATTCTGCAATGTCTGTGAGCCGATGCACGATAACATGGAGTGGAAATTCAACATTTCGCTCCAATGCACGATAACACCGGAGATGTCGCGCCGGATTGAGGACTTTTTTCCATATACAGCCTTTGTGCCTTAATATTATCGTGCAATTTCACAGCAAATATCTCTTGTTCCTGCAATTTCCAAGCCAAGCGCACAATAACTCGAAATGCTTGATAACTATTCTTATCAGTTATGCACGATAATCGTAGCAAGCACAGCAGTTGGGTTCCCACTGCGTATTTTGCCAACCGTGGGTTACTCCCAAGCCTTGTGCAAAATTATATTGGGAGAATCCCCAAACCCCTAATATTTAGATAAGGACAGTGACATGAAATGGAGAATAGAAAACGAAACATCCCCAAAAAAATTTGGGTGACAGAAGAAGAAAATGAATTGATTGAACAAAAAATGGAACAGGCACATACGAAACAATTTGGTGCGTATGCAAGAAAGATGCTGATTGATGGATTGATAGTACATGTAGACCACAAAGATATCAAAAATCAAACCACAGAAATCCAGAAAATAGGACGCAATATTAATCAGCTTATTAAGCTGATGCATAGTACCGGAAACATTTACGAGGAAGATATTAAGGATATAAAGGAGTTGATGGATAAGATTTGGCTACAACAAAGACAAAACCTATTAAGAGCACGGTAGAAAAGGCAATCGCATACATTTGTAATCATGAGAAAACAGACCAGAAACTGCTGATTACCACCTATGGCTGCTCTGCCGAGACAGCAGATATTGAGTTTGCCTATACCCGTGATAACGCAGAAAAAAATGGGAATATGAAAGGAGATGTTCTTGCCAGGCATTTGATACAATCTTTTGCTCCCGGAGAAGTTAGTTTTGAGGAAGCGCACCGGATTGGAAAGGAGCTTGCCGACGAAGTTTTAAAGGGAGAATATGAGTATGTTTTGACAACACATATAGATAAAGGACACGTGCATAACCATTTACTTTTTAATTCCGTAAACTTTGTTACTCAAAGGAAATACCGTTCCACTAAAAAGACCTATTACCAGATACGCAACATCAGTGACCGGCTGTGTAAGGAACATGGCTTATCCGTTGTTGTCCCCGGTCAGGACAAGGGGAAAAGTTACAAGGAATACATGGAAACAAAGAATGGTACAAGTTGGAAAGCAAAGCTGAAAGATATGATAGACAAGTGTATCCGGAAGGCAGATTCTTTTGAAGAATTTCTGGAACTTATGAAATTGGGCGGTTATGAGATTAAGCATGGCAAATTAATGTCTTTCCGGGCTAGTGGGCAAGAACGATTTACACGTGGTAAGACAGTGGGCTTAAATTATACCGAGGAACGAATACGGCAGCGAATCCATCAGAAGCACCAGAAAACAGTTATGCCTAAAATACGGAACACAGGTATCAATCTGCTTATAGATATTGAGAACAATATTAAGGCAAAACAGAATGCCGGATACAAGCATTGGGCAAAACTTAATAATCTAAAACAGGCGGCCAAAACACTAAACTTTTTATCTGAAAATAGTATCTTTCAGTATCAACAGCTATTGGATAAGATTAAAGATGTGAATGACCTTTTTGACGAAACCGGAGTAAAAATGAAGGAAGTAGAAAAGCGGATGACAGAGCTGTCCTTGTTTATTAAGAACCTGGCAAATTATCACCAGACAAAACCTGTCTATGATAAGTACCGGCAAACCAAATTTAAAGATAAGTTCAAGACAGAAAATGAAAGCCAGCTTATTATTTATGAAGCTGCACATAAAGCGCTTATTGCAACTTTCCCCAATGGAGCATTCCCGAACCCGAAGGCATTAAAAGCCGATTATGAAAAATTGTCTCAGCAAAAAACAGATTTGTATGGACGCTATACGGAACAGCGCAAACAGGTAAGGAAATACAATACTGTTAAGGCAAACGTAGACCGGATACTTTATCAACCTTCTCAAAAACCAAAGGATAAAAAACGGGATGCAGACAAGGAACATTAAACCCATGTGTAAACTTTAGTTGACACATGGCATAGAGTCTGTTATACTATAGGTGTCAACTTAAGTTGTCATATCTGATAAAGATGATGGTGATTGGCTATGATGAATATTTTAAAAGATTTGCGTGAAGAAATGGGTTTATCACAGAAGGAATTGGGAAGTTTAGTAGGAGTTTCAAGACAGACGATTAATAAAATCGAGGTTTTAAACAGCAATGTTTCCGTGAAGCTGGCTTATCGACTTTCACAGGTATTTGGAAGGACAATTGAAGAAGTTTTTATTTTCAATGGCGAAGAATTAGGAGCAGAGTAAACGAAAGCTGCCATACTTAAAATTGGCGGTACATCTAAAATTAATTATGAAAGGAAAGTGAGCATATGGCTTTATTTACATATGGAATTGTATTCATTATAGGCATCATCATTAGCCTGATACTAAGCATTGTCGGTCTGTTTATTGGACATATTATTTTATTTGACAGTATTGCATTAGCAATAATTACCGGAGTGGTTTCTAATAGTGTATTTTCCATACATCCTGCCCTCTCCCTTGTCATTGGAATTGTCCTGTTTGCTTTGTTGTTCTGGCTTCAAAATACCAAATTTGGTTTTTGGATTATAGGCGGTCTTTTATCCTTTGTATGGGGATATATCTTTTCCATAATTGCATATATGTTTTCAGACAGGGATGTCATATGGCACTATGTGGTTTTGGGTCTTGGGACAGTTTTGATGATGGGCTTACATATTAAAGCACGGGACAGCTAATTGAATCAGGAGATAACTTTTAAATACCAGTTGGAAAACTCCCGGCTGGTGTTTGCTGTTTTCGAAACCAGAGATTTGAATGACCGATAAACCAGTCAAATATGGTGACAAAATAAGAGACTGGTAATCACACCAGTCCCTTGAAAAAATCGGTAAAATCTGCATTGAAAATCATTTTTAGTGCTACCAGTTCTGAAACACGTATATTCATACGATTCGTTTCGATTTTCGCATATGTGCTTTTTGAAATATTCAAATTCATAAGGTGCATACGGGCAACGACTTCATCCTGTGTTAAACCTGATTGACGTCGGAGCTTTTGTATATTCTGACCAATATCCATGTCAGGTCTTAGTTTCTGCACGGCATTATTTCCTTTCATAAAATTCGCAATAAAGAATCTTTATATTGATTCTAAGTATTTTTTACTTTATAATGTTTCGTAATAGAGAAATATTAATTTGAATCATTTTGAAAAGTGTTAATTATTTTTCTATTAAACATTATGTAGTGATTTTATTTGGAAAATGCGGTTAGGTGGAAAGGATAGTTGATAGATGAAGAAACAAAAAGTATTGTACATGTTGTAAAAGGGAATATTAGTAAGATGATTTTTAACATTGGAAGGTGGTAAATATGTTTGATTATTCAAAACAGACATGCGGTGTGACAGGAACAGGGAACATTTCAGCCATACAGCATGAACAAGTAAAGCAACAACTGGAAAAGGAAATTGAACTTGCACTAAAGAAAGGATTCAGGCACTTCTTTTTAGGTTTTTCCGGTGAATCCGGTATTTTAATTGGACAAGCAATTTTAGAGGTAAAAAACGATTAGGAACTGTTAAAAAATAACTCCGCCAAATTTCTCCAAAAAATGCTATAATAAATGCAACTGAACAAAGAGGGGTTAAAGCAATTATGGAGGAGCATATAAAGTCAGTTTTGCCGTATTTGAATGAGAAACAAAGACGGATATTTTTAGCAAGTTGTGCAAATACGCTTGGTTGGGGCGGAGTAAAAAAAGTGTGTGAGTTAACTGGATGCGATAAAGAATCAGTAGCCCGTGGTAAGCGTGAATTAGAAACATCTAGTCCAGAAGATAAAGGCGTAAGGAAAAAAGGCGGGGGACGCAAAAAGATTGAAATTACATACCCCGAATTGCCCGGATGGATTGAAAAAATAGTGTCCGATTCAACCTATGGAAATCCAGAAAATACGCTTGTCTGGACAACACAATCGTTAAATAAAATACAGGACGCACTGCTTTCAGAACACCACATTTATGTATCTGCTGTAACAATAGCACGTTTGCTAAGGCAATTAGATTACAGCCTGCAAACCAACAGAAAGATGTTGCAAGTGGGTGAACCGCATCCTGATAGAAATGAGCAGTTCGAATACATAAATGCATTGGCAAAATTATTTATTTTTGAAGGTCAACCCGTAATATCTGTAGATACAAAGAAGAAAGAAAATATAGGTAATTTCAAAAACAATGGTAAAGAATACCGTAAAAGCAATGAACCAAGAGAAGTGTTAGACCATGATTTTCCACTAAAAGAACTTGGAAAAGTTTCACCATATGGAGTTTATGTCCTTAATGACAATACAGCATTTGTCAATCTTGGAACAAGTCACGATACAGGCGAATTTGCCGTCGAAAGTATAGCGAGATGGTGGGAAAATATAGGCAAAAACACTTTTCCTGATGCAAAAATGTTAAATATTAATTGTGATTGCGGAGGAAGCAACGGTAATCGAGTGAGGTTGTGGAAATGCCAGCTTCAGCAGTTTGCCAATCGTACCGGATTAGAAATCTACGTTTCACATTTTCCACCAGGAACTTCGAAATGGAACAAAATTGAACATCGTTTATTTTGTTATATTTCAAAGAATTGGGCGGGTAAACCTCTCATAGATGTTGAAACTGTGGTTAGTTTAATATCTAATACTACAACAAAAACAGGGCTGTCCATTGTATGTGAGAGGGATGATTCCGTATATCCTCTTGCGCAAAAAGTTAGCGATAAAGAGTTTGAGTCAATTAACATTCACAAAATATCGCCCTTTTATGAATGGAATTACATTATTTTCCCATGTTAATTAGGCGGAGTTATTTCTTTACAATTCCTTATAATGATGCTGCTCTTGAAATACTACTCCCCTATCGTGGCTGGGTCAAAGAACAAGCGTACTCCGAACAAATAAATATACTTTTACAAAAGAGTAATGGCATTCATTATGCCTGTGAAGATAAATTTGAAGATTATCTTTTTGTAATGAACAATCAGTTGATAGACATTTGTAACAGAATCATTATCCTATATGATGAAAAGGATGACGAAAGCACATCATTAGTACGAATGGCCAGAGATATAGAAATGACGGTTCAGGAGATCAAATTATAAAGAAGATTTTAGTATCAGTATAGGTGGTATGATCTATATCATATGGAATTAGCTTACCTGGAGAACTGTTATTTGGCAATATGAAAAAAGCACCTCCCAGCCGTGTCCTATACACAGAATCTAGGTAATGCCCAATTTGCAACAATTATAAACTTGCCTATTAAAAAAAGGCGGCTAATATAAGTGAAAAACATTTGCCCACTGCATGAGGTGGTTCCAGCAGTGTTAAATCATATGAAGAAAAAGTTATGTTCCATTATTTTCATTAATAAATTCGACAATATCACCAACGCAGCAATTTAAAATGTTGCAAAGTTTTTCAGCAGTCAGCATCGTTATATTTTTATTTTCTTTTAAATTTTGGAGTGTATGGTTATCAATTCCCTTTTGTAATAACTGATATGTGGAGACTCCTTTTTCACTCATTGTTGCCCAAAGCGGTTTGTATGAAATCAAGTATATCATGTCCTTTCCCTTTTCTATGATTATATTTGCAGAATTTATACTTGAATATAGTGGACATATTCACTACAATGTTCCATATAGGGTTAAGATGGATAAACTAAAGAATAGAGGTGTTTATTTGAAATTAAAAGACGGCATGTCAGTCGAAGAAACAAAAGTGGAAAAATTGCAATTATCACCGATTATCAATACTCAATTTAAAAACTATGATATTAAGACAGTAAAAGATTTGCTGAACTTTACAGGAGGGGATTTTACATTTTTTAGAGGGGTTGGCAAGGTTGCACAGAGAGAGATTGAAAGAAAAATATATTGTCTCGGTGTTGATTCAAAAACTTTTTTGTCAGGCACGGTCTGGCACTTGGAATTGCCAGACTCTGCAAAAAGAATATTTGTCCGAAATCATATTATAAAACTTGAAGATTTAAAGAGACTTGATTTTAATGATATATTACAAATGTTTAGCTCCGAGGGTCATAGCTATGTGATAAATATAATTACAATATTACGAAATATAGGGATTGCGATAGGTGGAGATAAAGGTGAAATGATTTCAGACATCGACCTGCCTGCCCGAATTAAAAATGGGTTTTACAATGAAAACTATTATTTTCTTTCACAAGTCAGCCATCTAACAGATAAAGATTTTTTGAGCATTAGAGATTTAGGTAAAGAATCTCTAGCTGAATTCAGGAAATGGATGGCAGGAAGAGGAAGCACGTACAATAATGTTTAGTTTTTATAGAAACTTGGATTTTTCATTCATTTAAAGACATGAAAAATGTGAAATATGCAACTATTTATCGACATCTTTCCCCACCGGTAAGGTAGGTTTTAGCCCATAAGAGGTAACCTTTAAAAGAAGTGTGGCTTTCAAAGCATACTTCTTTTAAATATTGACAGGCTCTTTTCACTATTGATGAAATTTGATAGCTTCACTTTTAATGCCGTGTGATTGTTATGAGATCTTCAATATTACAATCAAGGGCGATGCAAATTTTCAACAGTATCTCACTATCATACCGCTTTACCTTATTCTTGTAATAGCCATCCAGTGTATGATATTGAATCCCAGTTAGTTTTGACAGCTCATAACGACTCATCTTTTCTTTATTTAATTTTTGCTCTAATGTTAATCTTATCGTTGCCATTACGTATACACTCCTTTTGATATATACATTATCAATGGTATAATGCACATTGACAACCCATCTGAATAAGTATATACTTATATAGGAATATATCTAAAAAGGTATATAGAAACAAAGTGGCTCTAAATGGGGTGTTGTTATCATGGAAATAGTGAACCGGATTATTGAATTAAAAAAAAAGAACGATTGGAGTGATTACAGACTGTCAAAAAAAGCAGGTATTTCCCAATCAACATTATCAAATCTTATCAATAGGGGAAATAGTCCATCAATTTTCACATTGGAAAAAATCTGTAATGCTTTCGAGATAACCTTAGCGCAATTCTTCGATGAAGATAGCAACACACAGGTTTTAACTGAAAAACAAAGAGACCTGCTCAACGATTGGAATCATTTAAAGCCGGATCAGAAGGATAAAGTCAAAGCATATATGAGAGGTATGTTAGATCAGTAAAATTGATATACGAATCGAGGTGGAGAAATGTCGGATTATAAACAAATGTATTACAGGATATCAGGAGAGATAGCGGATATTATTGAAAAGCTAGAGGAAATTCAAAGGGAAACTGAAGAAATGTATTTATCTTCCGAAAAACAGGAAAATATTTCTGACGAAAAATTTCAAGAATAATTTTTTAAAATAATATTCTTTTAACAGAATATGAAAATGTATATATTGAAATAAGAATGCTGATGAAAATGATGCGTGCTGAAGAATTAAGAAAATGCTGATGGAAGCAAAATATAAGAAAATAGGGTTAGAATCAACTAAAACAGGAAGGGTGTAAATCTTTCTATTGTTGACTTCCACAGGAATAACACGTTTTTCTTTAACCGTAAGAAATGATATCAGTCTTGGAAAGTTGAAAGAGTCGACCTTTCTTTTTATGTTCTCTGGAAACATATCAAAGAATATTTCTGCTTTTAATCAGAACTATCAAGTTCTTTTGGTTTTTTTATCTGCTATTTTCCATTTCATAAGTCCGTTTGCATGAACTCTTATTATGAAGGCAACCAGCGGTGAGGAATAAAACTTTTCGCAATAAAGTATGTAGATTCTAGCCATAGTACTTCCAGTTAGTGTAAAATGTAGGAAAGAAATTTTACGCACAGGAGGTACCACATTGAAAAAAAGAAATGAATGGGTTCGCAAGGCTCTCAAACGAAAGAAAAAGGAGAAGGATCAAGGAATCGTTGATTTCATGATGATCATTTATCACTTTTTTGAACAGCTCCCACAATGGATCAACGAAATGACGGATCCCCGCCATGTAAGCTATATTCAATATCAGCAGGCAGATCTGACCATGTTGGGGATTCTCAAAAATATCTGTTCCATAGAAAGTATGCGGCAGATGGATGAGAAGCTGAATGAGGAAATCTGCATAGATACCCTTAGAATCCTCAGTGGGAATCGGGAACTTTCCGAGATGCCTCATTATGACACCCTGAACAATTATCTGGAACGATTATCACCAGAATGTCTTTCCGGGCTAAGAAAAAAGATGGTGGTCAGTTTGATCCGCAGCAAACAATTCTATAAACATCGGCTCCTGGGAAAGTATTGGAAGGTGATACTGGATGGTACCAGCTTGTTTTATTTTAAGGAGCGGCATTGTGAGAACTGTCTGAGCACGACCCACAAGAGTGAGGACGGGAAAATCCAAAAGCGGTATTATCATAAAGTGTTGGAAGCAAAGCTTGTATTAAGCGATGAAATCGTGATCAGTATTGGAACGGAATTTATAGAGAATGAGTGTGAGGACGTATGCAAACAAGATTGTGAAATCAATGCAGCAAAACGCTTGCTGAGCCGGCTGAAAAAAGAATACCCCAAACTGCGCCTATGTGTTCAGGGGGACGCGCTGTACGCAGCAGAGAGCATCATGGGGATCTGCCAGAAAAACGGCTGGGAATACATTCTGACCCAGAAAGAGAGCCGTCAAAAAGTATTAGCAGACAATTATGAACGGTTGGGAGAAGAGAAGGCGTTTGTTGAGAATATGGGAAAAGAAGGCGGGGTAGGAGGCTATGCAAATGGGGTCGGGGGATATGCCGGAAAAAGGGAGACAATGAACGTATATGAGTATCGTTATACAAAAAGAGAAGAGGGGGAAGAACGCAACATCCGTTTCCAATGGATCACGAGTATCCAAGTAACAAAGCGGAATTTAGAGGAGATGATCCATACCGGTCGCGGCCGTTGGAAAATCGAAAACGAAGGTTTCAACAACCAGAAAAATATCCTATACCAGATTGAGCACCTGAATAGCCGAAATGAAAATGCGATGAAGAACCATTACATGTTGACTCAGGTGGCAGATATTTTAATGCAGTTGTATTTGGCATGGAATCCGCTGGTAAAAGAGATAAACCAGAGTATAAAAAATACATCCTCAAGGTTACTTGAAAGCTTCCGCAGGCACACAGTAACAGATGAAGATGTATTCTACATTCAGCGATACACAACCGTGTATCTTGAATAACAAGATAATTATACAACAGGTGGTGATCAAATGGAATAGAAAATTGAACGAAATAATCCACAAAATACAATTTCGGGGAGAATGTACCCAGCAGATGTGGATAACTTCCCTGCATATGAGATTAGTGTGAATAAAAGCACAATCACCATGCCACAGAGATTATAGTTCAATTGTAATGAATTTTATTCCTCACCGCTGGAAGGCAACCGTATAGGCTGGACTGTGAAACAAAACATCTTCTTGTAAAATATCCGATATATCTATTTTTGTCTTTTGGTGGCCTTCCTTTACTTTCGATGGAATACTTGTAGAATCTTTGGTTTCTATGTGGTTGCCTTTAAGTGCGACAAAACATATTTATATCCGGTATACTTATGCAGTAGCAAACGATTA
>Ga0153994_1000370_pt1 | contig 12789 bp, 11 predicted proteins | sample TSNC078MetaG_FD_104735 | JGI IMG/M metagenome (GOLD analysis project Ga0153994, IMG submission 104735) | Attine ant fungus gardens microbial communities from North Carolina, USA - TSNC078 MetaG | ecosystem: Host-associated > Fungi > Mycelium > Unclassified | place: USA: North Carolina, Lumber...
AAATCAATGCTAGATATCACCATTTTGGAAGAAAAATGCTTTTTTTGACGATGGCGAGAAGTAGCAACAACCCAAAAATCAAAAAGGAACGTCTGAGCCATAGTAAATAGACGTTCCCTAAAGCATAACGAGGAGAGAACCATATGGATTTCATGACAAGAATAAAGAGTTTTGGGGATAATGAACCTATTTTTATTGAAGAACTGAAAAGAGATTTTTCAGATTATTCAAGAGCCTGGCTTTTTGCAAAACTTCGTCAATTGACTGAGGAAGGCAAACTCGTACGGTTTGATGTGGGGGTTTATTACGTGCCTACGGCTACTCCGTTTGGAACATCCGAGTTGAATCCGGAGAAGGTTATTAAAAAAAGATTTATTTCTGATAATCAAGATATATATGGTTTCTATTCCGGCTTGACATTAGAAAATGCAATAGGACTTACCACTCAAGTACCAAATGTTACAGAGGTTGTGAGCAACAAGGAATCCGCAAAAGTCAGAGATATAAAGATTGGTTATCAGACTGTTCGTGCACGTAGGAGTAAAACACTAATCGATAAAGAGAATGTGAAGGTGCTGCAGTTATTAGATTTGCTAAAAAATATTACGATGTCCGAACTCGATAGTGTTGAACATAAAAATTTCATTGACTATGTAAAGAAACAGAAGCTGTCGAAGGAGGAGGTTATCAAATATAGTACGGCATATCCGGCAGTGGCTATGAAAAACTTGATGGAAAGTGGTGCGATATATGAACTTGCATAAAGAGGAGGAACTTTTTGAATGGGCGGTGCAGATGACGGCTGAAAAGTTGGCTATTGCCATGAATATTGTTGAGAAGGACTACTATGTAACGCTTTATCTAAAAGAGCTGGTAAAGCGGATACCGATGCTTGTATTTAAAGGTGGTACATCTTTATCAAAATGCCACAAGGTTATTGATAGGTTCTCGGAAGATATTGATTTAAGCTTAAATGTTGATAGAGCCACTGAAGGTCAAAGAAAGAGTTTTAAGAAAGCAATATTAGAAATTAATACGGAATTTGGGTTCGAATTAAATAATGAAGATAATGTCCGCGGCCGCCGGGAGTTTAACAGATATGAAATAACTTATCCATCGGTCTTTAATATAAATATACTAAAGCCGTTTTTGTATATTGAGACTTCTTTGTTTATGAGAGCCTATCCAGTGGAAGTAAAAAAGGCAGATAGTTATATTTATCAGTTTTTGTGTTCGGAAAAGAAAGAAGATTTGATTGAAGAGTTTGGATTGGAACCTTTTGATATATGTGTTCAACAACTCAATCGAACGATGGTGGATAAGTTGTTTGCTATTGGTGATTATTATTTGGCAGAACGTGTAAAGGGATATTCAAGACATATTTATGATATATATAGGCTTTTTCCAATGGTTGCTTTTGATGAGGAATTCAAAGGTTTGATTGCTGAGGTAAGAGCAACTCGAAAAGATCATCAGGCATGTCTTTCGGCACGGGATGACATTGACATGAACAAGTTGCTTCAAAAGATAGCAGATGAAAACTACTATAAAAGTGATTATGAAAGAATAACACAAGCTCTAATTTTTGATACAGTTGATTATGAAACAGCACTTAAAAAATTGAAAGAGATAATTTCATTTCACCTATTTTAAATTTAAACTTAATAGACCATAAGAAAACGGAAAATGTATAGGGAATTCCGAAAGTCTGAATAAAGAACTTTCGAAATCCTTTCATTGTTCGTTTTTAAAGCTAGAGATTATGGTATGCGAACCATGCTGTTTACCCCGCTGCTGACATGAATTTTCCGACTTGCCCAACCATACCGGAAGCTATCATTGAACGTGCACAGCATCCGGCGTTCGGCTATGAAAATGAGGATACATATTATTAGTAAAAACATACAAAATAAAAAGCATATAGTAGTATAAAATGTCAAAAATATTATTTGGGATTGACAGCTAAAGGGATTAGTAGTAAAGTTAAATCAAACAAAGAATACGTATTCACATGCTCGTAAACTAATATATTCAGGAGGATTCCTAATGATTACAATGACAGAAATCGCAAAACTTACAGGAGTCTCACAAGCAACTGTTTCTCGTGTTTTAAACAGAAATAAATCAGTGAATCCTGAAGTTGCAAAAAAAGTAATGGAATGTGCCAGAGAACATGACTTTCAACCCAATATAATCGCAAGAAGCCTGGTTGGAAATAAGACATTTCTGATAGGAGTAATTGTTACAGATATAAGCAACCCTTTCTTTGCTGAATTGGTTAAAGCCGTTGAGAATGAAGCAGGGAAGTATGGTTACAATATAATGCTCTTTAACAGTGATTATTCAAAAGATAAAGAAAATAAGTTTTTAACCTTATTAAAACAATATCATGCAGATGGTGTTTTACTAGTACCGGCTATTGATACAAAGGAATACATTCAAGAGCGGTCGAGGTACGAATTGCCTTTAGTTTCTGCAACAATGGATTTAAAAAAAATCGACTCAGTTTACATTTCCCATTTTGATGCCGGAGTAAGTGTTGCGAAACATTTGTTAAGTGTTGGTTATGAAAGTTTTATATTTGTCGGTGGACTAGACGATGAGAAGGAGAATGGGTTTAAAAGTCAGTTGATTGAGAACGGTATTGATATGGAGAACCATTATTTATATATTAATGGCAAAGATGATAAAGATGTAATGAACCAATTAAAAATGCAGATTGAAAAGGAATGTTTAGATGATGGGGTTGGCATTTTTGCAAATAATGACGTACAGGCCATTAAGATTATGGAAATGCTAAAGGCGTTAAATATTAAGATACCACAGGATGTGGCATTGATTGGTTTTGATAATATTTTCTTGGGGAAAATAACCAATCCCACACTTACAAGTGTGGCGCAGCCTATTGAAGAACTGGGAAAACTTTCTGTTGAACGCTTATTACAATTGATTAATGGAAGAGGGAGGGATCAGGAAGAATGCGCAAGATATCAATTGGAGACAAGGGTGGTGATTAGAGAAAGCACAGTGAAAGCAAAGAAGGAATTAACTAAATAATGATTGTAATATGGGCATTGTCATACAGTGCTTTATATTTTACAAGCAATGAATACGTATTCACGCATTTACGATATTTTTGTAAAGGGGAAAACAATGAAAAAAATGAAAAATGGAACAGCAGTTATAACTACACATAAGCCATTGGGGAAGAGGATACTAAGCTGTTGGGATTTATATTTGTTACTGCTTCCCGGAATTATTCTTACACTTATATATAAATATATTCCGATGTATGGAATACAGATTGCATTTAGAGATTATAATGCAGCGCTTGGATTTAGTGGAAGTCCATGGGTGGGATTAAAGTGGTTTGAAAAGTTCTTCAATAACTATAAGAGCTTACAATTGATAAGAAATACAGTCCTGTTGAGCTTATATTCCATATTATGGACATTTCCTATTCCTATTATTTTATCATTGCTGATCAACCAGCTGAGATTCAAGAGATTTAAAAAAGTTGCGCAGACAATATTGTATGCACCACATTTTGTATCAATCATGATTGTTTGCGGTATGCTCAGGGTTTTTCTTTCTCCTTATGGCGGACTGATTACAACAATCGTATCAGCATTGGGAGGAGATACATCTGTGGGGCTGCTAGATCAGGCACAAAATTTCAGGAGTATATATATCGCTTCTTCCATATGGCAGGATGCCGGCTGGGGAATGATTATTTATATAGCAACCTTATCCAGTGTTGATGCTTCCCTTCATGAGGCGGCAAAAGTAGATGGTGCTAATACTTTCCAGAGAATATTACATATAGATTTACCGGCGTTGGTTCCAATTATTATCATTAATCTGATTATGTCTTTTGGAAATCTGATGAATGTTGGATTTGAAAAGGCCTTCCTGTTACAAACAGATTTGAATGCAGCAACTTCCAATATAATTGCAACTTATGTATATGAGCAAGGGATGTTAAAGGCGATGTACAGTTTTTCGACGGCCGTGGGATTGTTTAATACAGCAATTAATTTGATATTGCTATTTATTGTAAATCGGATAGCCAAGAAGACTTCGGGAATCAGTTTTGTATAGACAGGAGGAAAGAAAATGAAGTCAGGAAAAGAGAGCAAGGCTATAGGATCAGATAAAATTATAGAAATAATCATATTACTTTTCATCATAGTCTGTGTAGCCATTGTGTTGTACCCTTTGTATTACGTTGTTGTAGCATCACTGTCTGATCCTTATGATGTGTATGCCGGAAAGACATTTTTATTTCCATCAAATTTTACATTAGAGGGTTATATCAAGGTGTTCCAGGAAAAGGCCATAGCTTCCGGCTATTTGAATAGTATTTTTTATACCATCGTTGGAACTGTGTTTACAACGGCAATGGTACTAATGACAGCATATCCATTATCAAGACCGGAATTGCCGGGAAGAAAAGGAATCATGTTATTCTATGTTATTACAATGTATTTAAGCGGAGGTTTAATTCCCACTTATCTTGTAGTGGCAAAGACAGGATTAGTGAATTCTATGTGGTCCCTAATTTTGCCCGGAGCAGTGTCGGTCTTTAACGTAATTGTGGCCCGAACATACTTTGAATCCAGTATTCCTAAGGAAATGTATGAGGCAGCAAAAATCGATGGATGCAGCAATATAGGTACATTTATCAAAATAGTACTTCCCCTTGCAAAACCTATTGTTGCCGTAATGGTGATTTTTGCAATGGTCGCTTTTTGGAATGATTGGTTTACTTCGTTGCTTTATATCAACAATAAGGGTAAATATCCGCTTCAACTGGTATTACGGCAAGTCCTCATTCAAAGTCAGGCATCGGCAAATTCAATGAGCGGTATGGATGGCGGATATGCAGCGGCTAATAGAATCACTGAATTAATCAAGTTTTCGTCAATGGTAGTGGGGGCAGTACCGATGTTAATTGCTTATCCATTTGTACAGAAGCATTTTGAAAAGGGCTTAATGGTTGGTGCTGTCAAGGGCTAGGTGTGTCCAGAACATATAAAAAAAGAGGAGGAATTTTAACAATGAGTAAGTTAATGAAAAAAGTAATAAGCATTATGTTAGTAACAGCAATGGTAGTTTTGATGACTGCATGTGGAGGAAACGAAAAACCAACAAGTACTACAGATTCAAATGCTGAGGTTAAGGAATTTAAGATTTTTGCAGGAATTGGTTCGCTTTCTCCGGATAATAGTGAGAAGCCGGTTATCCAGCAAATGAATGAAGCCATGGGAGTGAGCATTGATTGGACTTGTGTATCAGGAGATGCTTTAATAGAAAAGAAGAATTTAGTTTTAAATGCAGGAACAGATATGCCTGATGCATTCATGGGCGCTGATTTGACAGATCATGAATTGATTACAAATGGAGCCAATGGTATTTTTATTCCTCTGGAAGACTATATTAACGAAGAAACGATGCCGAATTTAAGCCAAGTCATAGAAATGCGGCCCGAGTTGTTAGCGACATGTACAATGCCCGACGGACATATGTATTCTTTGCCGACAATCACTGAGATGGGATTCACTTATTCTGACGGAAATGAGTATCAAATTGGAGCTATTCCACAGTTTATGGCTATTAATACTCAGTGGCTTGAGGCTGTACATATGGATATGCCCACAACGATTGATGAATTGCATGATGTATTGGTGGCATTTAAAGAAAATGATTGTAATGGTAATGGCGATCCAACAGATGAAATTCCATTATCATTCCAATGGGGTCATTGGTGTGCCGATATGGGAAGTCTTTTCTCTGCGTTTGGATTCACAGATTATACGATGGACAAGAATGTAGGTAGTAAAGAAAGCCATCGGGCAATCAAAGATGGCACCGTATATTATCAGTCGGCGACAGAGAACTATAAAGAAGCGATGATTTATTTTCATCAGTGGTATGAAGAGGGCTTGATAGATATTGAGGTGTTTTCACAAGATGACAGCCAATATATTGCAAAAGGTTCAGGAGACGATGCAAGACTGGGAGTTTTCTCATGGTGGGAAGTAGCAGAAGTGGTAGGTGATAATGCAGATCAGTATGAATATCTGACATTTTTATCTGATGCCGATGGAAATTTGGGAGTCAATTTAAATGAGCAGCCAACAACAAAACATGAGCAGTTTGCAATTACAAGCACTTGTGAAAATCCGGAATTGTTAATGAAATGGATTGACCAGCTATATGAACCTATTCTCAGTATGCAGGCGATATATGGTCCGATTGGAGAATATTTTGAAAGCGAACCGGATGAAAACGGCATATATGTCGAAACGGCAGAAGCAGGCGGTGATTTAAAAGCAAAAACAGAATTAAAGGCTCCTTTCAGACAGTTGAGTTCAGATTTTGGAACGTATTACAACATGGAAGTGCGTGCTCAGGAAAGAATAGATGACTTGCAAAATATTTGGTTTGAAAAAGTGGAGAATCTTGAAGTTTATCCAAGTGTTGTTTATTCATTAGAAGAAATAGATACAGTTAATGAACATATCAGTGATTTGAATGCCTATGTTACAGAAACTTCTGCCAACTGGATTATATATGGCGGAGCCCAGGAAGAATGGGATCAATATCTGAAGACACTTGAATCCAACGGAATGAATGAGGTGGTTGCCGCATGGCAGTTGGCTTATGACAGATATCAGGAAAACAAGTAAGAGGAGCACTATGAGTGACAAATTACAGAAAGCACGCGATTATGAAGCAGTAGCCATAAGCAGAAATAAAGAAATGAAAAAAGCCTTATTTCATGTATGTTCTCCGGTTGGCTGGGTCAATGACCCAAATGGATTTTCTAAGTATAAAGGCGAATATCATTTATTTTTTCAATATCATCCTTATGGCATGACCTTTGGACCGATGCATTGGGGTCATGTTAAAACCCATGACTTTTTAAAATGGGAATATTTGCCGTGTGCATTAGCTCCGGATACGGAATATGACGGCCAGGGCTGCTTTTCAGGCAGTGCAATTGAGTGGGAAGAAAAGCACGTGTTAGCCTATACCGGAGTTAAGGCAACCCTTGATGGGGATAGTACACCTGTTATCAGACAAACACAGTGTATTGCTATTGGAGATGGGGTTAATTATGAAAAAATCAAAGCAAATCCGGTGATTACATCAGAGCAGCTGCCGGAGGGAAGCAGCCCGGAGGATTTTAGAGATCCTAAAATTCTTAGTGATGGCAATGTCATTTACCTGGTTGTGGGCAGCCGAGCGGCCGACGGCAGTGGACAAATTTTAATGTACAAATCAGAAGATTTTGAAAATTGGGAATTTGTATCAGTCTTGGATCAGAGTAACAATGAATTGGGAAAGATGTGGGAATGTCCCGACTTTTTTGAACTAAATGGTAAGGATGTACTTATTTTTTCACCGCAGGAAGTACAGGCAGATGAAGAGTTTCATAATGGGAATTGTACAGCTGGAATAGTAGGGCATTTCGATAAAGAAACAGGGAAACTTCAAAGAGAAAAAGTTCAGGTCATTGATTATGGCTTAGACTACTATGCTCCGCAGACTTTGGAAACAGAGGATGGCAGACGAATCATGATTGGTTGGCTGCAATCCTGGGATAACAATTTTTATCCTAAGTCCTTTGAATGGAGCGGGATGATGAGTATACCACGTGAATTGAGAATTGAAAATGGCAGAATATATCAGGAACCGGTCAGAGAGATAAAGGACTATTATGCGAATACGACAACCTTTAATGAGCAATTTATTAGCGATGAGGTCAGCTTAGAGAATATTCAGGGAAGACATAACGATTTGACTGTTGAACTTGTAGATGGCGAATATCACTCATTCACGCTTAAAGTGGCGGTAGGAAACGGAAAATATTCGTCAGTTAAATATAACCGCAAGGGGAAAGAAGTTGAAATGAGCAGGGAGTTCTCAGGGATTTCCAGGGATATAATCATGACGAGAAAAGTAAAAGTTCCTTCGGCAGATGATGAAATCAAAATTCGTATCATCATGGATAGCTATTCTTTAGAAGTTTTTATCAATGACGGTCAAGCGGCAATGAGCATGCTTATTTTTACAGAACTTGAAGCAAAAGGAATCACATTTCAAGCGGAAGGTACTGCAATAGCAAATATTTGCTGCTACAACATGGAGGTTCAATGATTTAGTGAGGGAAATATAATATATGGATGAAAAAATTTTTGAATTCTATGAGCTTGGAGAGACTGCCGCTTTTGGTACCGGGGATTCGGATAATGATTTTTTGATTAATGATGGTAAAAATCATACAAATAGAAAATTAAAGCTTACCAATGACACTTTTTTGTTTGATGGCTATTCAACTTGGTTTAGCGGGAATCTAGGCTGCTTACCTGAAAGTTTTACAATTTCTATTTTGCTTGCACCCATGAGTTTTGAGTCAAGGAGAAGTGGTTTAATAACAAGGTTTAATGCCAAAGAGAAAAGCGGGTTCCATATTTGCGTAGAGAACTTTGGAACCGTGATTTTTGGCTTCGGAAACGGAAATCAATTTTATGAATGTAGATCAATCAACAGTCATCTAAAAAAACATAAGTGGAATATCCTGACGGTGGTATTTAATGATAAAGCCGGTTGGTGCGACATCTGTATCAATGGTGTGATTTCTAATCGAAAACAATTCTCAAGACACACAACTATAAAATACCTTGAAGACAAATGCTTCATAGGAAAGTATATCGATTGTAACGAGAACCTGGAGAGTTCAAAAACAGGCGTTTTTAACGGATATATTAGAAATGTAAAAGTGGTTTATAGGGCTTTAGATTTTGATGAAGTACTTGAAGAACATACAACCTATCTATGTAATCATGTATTAGATACACAACGCTTAAAAATAAATCATTTAGATAGGAACGATTATGCGGGTGATATACAAAGACCGAAGTATCATTTGATTGCCCCGGGAAAGTGGATGAATGAACCCCATGGCCCGCTTTATTTTAAGGGCTATTATCATATTTTTTATCAAGCGAATCCCCATGCCCCTTTATGGGATAATGTTCAATGGGGTCATTTGATAAGCAGTGACATGGTCAATTGGATTGATTTACCATTAGCATTGGAAACGGAAAGGAATGGTTTGGACCCTGATGGATGCTGGTCAGGAAGCAGTTGTATAGATAGGAATGGAGTACCGGTTATATTTTACACCGCCGGTGATAATCATAAATTTCCAAACCAAGGTATAGCCATGGCTAAACCGGATATATCTGAAGATCCTCAACTTATAAAATGGAATAAAAATGAGAAGCTCATCGTCGAGCAAACTTTAGATGATGGCTGGCTGGGAGAATTCAGAGATCCCTTTGTATGGCGGGAAGAAAATACCTACTATATGCTGGTTGGCACCGGCGATTCCAATAATGGCGGCGGCAACGCAATCATATATAGCTCTGATGATTTGATCAATTGGATCAGTCATGGATTTTTAATGGAATATGATTATGAATTAAATGAGGAAGTAGGACATATCTGGGAACTTCCGGTACTGCTTCCTTTGAAAGATGAAGCCGGTAGGATTGTTAATTATATATTACTTATATGTGCCTGCCAGGTAGAAAATTCAATTGTTGATACATTTTATTGGACAGGTGATTGGGACGTATCTAATAAAAGATTTATTAAACATCATGATAAAGCCAGATTACTTGATCTTGGCAATGGCGTATTAACAGGTCCAAGCGGTTTTGTGACACCTGATGGGCGTACCGTTATTTTTACGATAGCACAAGGAAAACGGAAGTTTGATGATGAATTCAATTCTGGATGGGCTCATAATGGCGGACTTCCTGTGGAGTTGTATTCTAAAAACAATCAAGTATGTATAAAGCCTATCAGAGAAATTTATTCATTGAAGCATAAATTATTAATTGATAAGAAAGATATTTCCGTACGAGAACTAAATATGCACTTAGAAAACATAAAAAGTAATATGCTTTATGTAAAATTAAGTTTAGAGAGTAATTATATTGGCATTAAGACGACCTATGGTGATGAGAGTCTGGAAGTTTTTTATGACAAAGTGCAATGCCTTTATGGTGCAAAGAAAGATAATTGTTCTTCATTAGCAAGCAGATTAAGAGGGGAAGTGGACAAGGTATATATAAACGACAGTGTAATAGAGTTTGAATATTTTTTAGACCATTCAATGATAGAAGTCTATCTTAATAAGTTAAAGTCAATAACATTAAGAAATTACTCAAATAGTAAATATAGAGAACTTAAAATTATGGCAGATGACAATATTATTGTTAAGTGTTTTGAATTGTGGGAACTAAAGCAATGACTTATTAGGATCTGGAGTAAGAAATATTTTCAAATATACAAAATCTATAATGTGGAAACGGTTGCATATCTTAGCATTTTGCGGTAAACTATGAATAAAGATTAAATGATAGAGGTGAATGATATGCAGAAGAAGTTTGATGTTATTGCAATGGGAGAACTACTGATAGATTTTACGATGGCCGGGAAAAGTGAGCAGAATAACAATCTTTTTGAAGCCTGTCCGGGAGGAGCCCCTTGTAATGTGCTGGCAATGCTTAATAAACTGGGGAAGGAAACAGCATTTTTAGGGAAAGTTGGCAACGACCAATTCGGAATTTTATTAAAGAACACGATAGAAGAAGCAGGCATTGATGCCGATGGATTAGTATTAGATAATGAGGTTAATACAACCCTGGCTTTTGTACATACAAAACCTGATGGGGATAGGGAATTTTCCTTCTATAGAAATCCCGGTGCCGATATGATGTTAAGAGAAGACGAAGTGAAAGAATCTTTGATAACCGCAGGGGGAATATTTCATTTTGGAACCTTATCTATGACTCACGAAGGGGTACGAAAGGCAACTAAAAAAGCGTTAAAGATAGCGTCAGGCGCAAATCTGCTCATTTCTTTTGATCCCAATTTACGCCCGCCGCTATGGGAATCGCTTGAATTGGCCAAAGAGCAGATGGAATATGGTTTTGAATACTGTGACATACTAAAAATTTCAGATAATGAAATACAGTTCGTTACAGGACTTACCGACTATGATGAAGGGATTCAGTATTTACAGCAAAAGTATCATATCCCCTTGATATTATTAACACTTGGAAAAGATGGAAGCCGTGCCTATTATAAACAAATGTGTGTTGAGAGAAAAGGGTTCGCTTGCAATGCCATTGAAACAACAGGTGCAGGAGATACTTTTTGCGGAAGTTCTCTAAATTATATTGTGGAACATGGGATAGAGAACCTTACAGAAGAACAATTAGGTGAAATGCTTACCTTTGCCAATGCAGCCGCAGCACTGATTACAGAGAAAAAAGGTGCGCTGCGAGCGATGCCGGAGAAAGAAGAAGTTTTAGCATTTATTCAAAAAAGAAGAAAGGATAAAGCTTAACATGGCAGGCATAAAGGAGGTAGCAAAGAAAGCGGGAGTGGGTGTAGGAACCGTATCCAGGGCAATTAATAATTCGGGATACGTTTCAGTAGAGACGCGCCAAAGAGTGGAGCAGGCTATGGCAGAGCTGGATTACACGCCTAATGAATTGGCTCGTAATCTATACAGGAAAAAAACCGGGATTGTTGCTGTGTTAGTTCCCACTGTTTCGCATCCTTTTTTTGCAGAATTTGTAAACTATATAGAGATTGAGCTGCATGAAAAAGGTTACAAAACTATGATTTGTAACACGGTCAAAGAAAAAAATTATGAATCCGAATACCTGCAAATGTTAAAAAGGCATGTGGTTGATGGTGTGATTACCGGCGTCCACTCTTTGAATCTTCAAGAATATCTGGAGGTTGATATGCCTATTGTGGCTCTGGACAGATATATCGGTGAAAGGATTCCGGTGGTGGCTGTCAATCATAAAAAAGGCGGGCGACTTGCGGCTAATGAGATTATTAAGGCAGGGTGCACGTCTGTCCTGCAATTTAGAGAAGATAAACAAGTAGAAGCACCTGCCCAAGCACGGTATACAGAATTTGAACGGATGATGAGAGAAAACAATATTAAAGTTTATTCTTATAATTTAGAGTGGAATAAATTTGATTTAGATTATTTTGGAAAAGTAACAAAACAGGCTTTTAAAGAACATCCGGATGCAGATGGTGTCTTTGGTACGGACTTGTTGGCATTAAGCTATCTGAAGGTTGCCCTTTCCCATGGGAAAAAAGTACCGGAGGATATGAAAGTCGTAGCCTATGATGGAACACAAATTACAAAGATAGCAGATCCCGGAATCGTTGTGATTAGGCAGCCCATTGAGATACTGGCTAAAGAGACGGTCAGATTAATTGTAAACAGAATAGATGGCAAAGAATATGCGAATCGGGTAATAGATTTAGAGGTGGAATTAATTAAAGAGAACCTTCCTTAGTTGACAAAGGTATCAGCTAAGGAAGGTTCTTTGTTATCGAAGATAAATATATGTTATGAATAAAAACAGTGAATCAAATATAGTATAATTGCACAAAATTTCAAGAAAAATAAAATTAGAGTTGACAATAAAAGATGAAAGTAGTATAGTAAAAATGTAATGGAAAGGGTTCCACAAGGGCAATATCGCTTATAATATGATATTTTTATTTTTTGCATCTCATGGAACGCATTCCACAAAATTCTAATTCATTTTAAGGAGGAGTTATAATGAAAAGACGTTTGTTGGCAATGGCAATGATGTGTGCAATGGCAGTCTCACTGATATCGGGATGTGGTCAGTCGAATGAAAGCACTACCGGTGGGAATGACGATACGAA
>Ga0153994_1000371_pt1 | contig 12751 bp, 4 predicted proteins | sample TSNC078MetaG_FD_104735 | JGI IMG/M metagenome (GOLD analysis project Ga0153994, IMG submission 104735) | Attine ant fungus gardens microbial communities from North Carolina, USA - TSNC078 MetaG | ecosystem: Host-associated > Fungi > Mycelium > Unclassified | place: USA: North Carolina, Lumber...
CTACCTATTGTTCTACATATGGTAGTGCCTTTGTACTTAAAATAGTGATAACTTAACCATATGGAGGCTGTCCTTTGTTCTAAGAAAAGGACAGATGACTATCTATGGATAATTAATGAAGTCTATGTGCAAACATTGAGGCCTTCATATCTTCACTAATATTAATTGCCTTGAGGTTGTTTTAGGCTCATTCTGAGCATTATGAAGAAGGCTTCTGCTGAGCCTAGAACCAAAGCATCAATCATGGTGGTTTCCGAGATATTAGCAATTTAATAAACAGTAACATAATGGTTACTAGTTGATCTGCTTAATATCTCGGCCAATATTGATTGCCTCAAGACGTGACTGGCATTGATCGAAAGGTCTTTTTGAGGGCTTTCCGTAGCCCCTAAGACTGTGAGAATCGTCGAAGAATTGATAGATATATGGCCAAATGAAGTTTGTGACAATAAAGAGAATCAAAATAGTTAGTGATTTCTGAAAGGTATTTGTTTACATCCTTAATAAGACTTTTGAGTTTTGCTAGTTGCTTAGCAGTAAGGTTTGATGTTGAGAATCTATAAGAGAGGTGATTCTTGGTATGGGATAAATCTAATATGGAGTTAATAGTATATGACAGGAGAATTAAGGCATAGCATAGATAATGTTAGCTATTCAATTTTCTTAGGTGTAGGGTGATAGGAACAAAGCCTGCAATAGCTTTGATACCTTCTGACAGTAATGTACAGAAGGCACCTGTAATCCACAAGGCAGCTTTCTGCTGTATTTTCTTTAGTTCTGATAGATTTGTCCAAGTGAAAGTATCTTTGAAGAACTAGAGCTGAAAGCTATATAGTGTAATTGGGAGAACATATATTCTATATAGTAGTCATTTTTGAATGGGGAGAATACCTTGTGATGAGTTGTCTAGGAGCTTTTTAGCATTAAGAGTTGAGAGGCACTTGTTCATAGATTCTGTCAGAAATATATAGAGCAGGAACAAAGTAACCTGGAGTGGAACAGAGTTACTCTAGAGTAAAAGGGAGTTGACAACAAAAGTTAGAGAATAACCTTGGCCTCAGCTCATGTGCTGTGCCTCAATCTATTGTCATATGTGTAGTTGCATATTTCAGGAGGACTGAATTATTGCCAAAAATTCAGAAGAGAGATAGTATATAGATTCAATAAGAGTGAGGATAAAATGTAAGAGACATTAATCTACAAACTAAGGAACTAGGATGGAACTAATGGAGTACTTATACTAAGTCTGGAATAGGAGGAGTACAAGTAACTAGTCTATATCATGATCCTATAGGAGTAGACAACAGGAGTTCAGGAGCAAAATTTAGTAATAATACAAAATATAAAAGAAATTATATTATTAAATTATTATTTCCCATCATATGATAGTATCCCCCTCATAAGGCTGAGCCCTTGAAGCCCTGATGGATAAGCAATTTAATTATTACCTGATCTAAAGGTTTAAAAACCAACTTTGTGAAACTTTCTCCCTTGATCTTAAACTATAATGTCGTCATAATACACCATCAACTCTGCTTTGATGTCAGACTCCAATAATGAAAGGTACAAACAGGAGCTTGTAAAATAAAGAGAGGAGGCAGAGACAAGGCTCTAGGAGGAAGAGGAACAACAATGGTCAGAGCAGAAAGCAAGAAAAGAGGTAAGAGTAGCAGAGAAAAGGAGATAGGAGAAGAAAGTGAGAAGGCAAGCAAAGGAGAAGAGACGACAAAAGGAGAAAGTAGAGAGGCAGATAAAGGCAGAGAAGGAATGGTGGAAGCAAAAAGAGGTAAACGATGTCTTTCATCAGGAAGCAGATGGACAGGCAGTGGTTGTGTAGGTATAGCAAAAGAATTGGTTGAAGAAGGTAAATCTGGAACTATTGGCATTTCCTCCATTTGAGGAGGAGATGAATCTGATTGACCTCCTTCCCTTGACAAAAAGACAATGAGTCTGCTATTTTTCCAAGGAGACTTTGGAGCAATACTGGGAGAGAAAAGAAATAGCAAAAGAGTTAGAAATAGAGCTAATGGATGGGGAAAATCCCTGCAAGAGATGTGTGAATTTTGGTATACTATGTTTACCACAGGACCTTCCATGAGTTTTGCATTGTTGTAGAGTAGAATCATTGTCTAAATTAGTTTTAGGAATGCAATATCCTGTTTTCCCTGTACCAGGGCAAAGATAGCTTGCAAGTCTTTTGACGTGGATGGCGCATGGAGGAAGACAAAGGAAGAAATGGCTAGGAGGACACAAGCAAGGAAGACAAAGCAACAGATAGACACAGAGTAGAAGGAGCAGATATTAGGAAAGTTAGAAAAGGCAGACGAGTTGGTTGTCCAGGTCCAAAAAGTTATGAATGTGCTAGAGAGAATAGCAGGGATGAGGTCAAAGACTTTGGAGGATAACTTAATTTCCTAGCCAGAGTCCAAAGGGGAGGAAACGGAGATAGTGAAGAGGATTGACAAGGGAAAAAGCAAAGAGGTAGTAGAGAAGGAATATGATAACAAGTGGTTCAAAATGGATATTGAGGATGGAGGAGATAAAAATAGCCAATGAAAGGAGTAGAGGAAGCAATTAGGACTCCAGTGTTATCTGTGTGATCTAATAGAGTAGAAAAGAAATAAAAATATAAAGTTTGTGTCTGGCATGAAAATTTGTGCTTTTAGAGGAGTGGTTTGATTCTTCTTCCCCCTCTTAAGGCTAGGCATCCCATTATCTAGCGATAAGAGTAAGAAATTGAAATATTAGAGTCATGGCTATGGACTCCAGTGTAAGTAAATTATGGAATAACGGAAACAAACTTTTTGAAAAAGTTCATTGGTGGCAGTCTAAATAGTGAGATAGAGATAGGTGCAGAAACCCAGAGTAGACATAGAGGTTCCAGATTGAGCATGGAAGCTTGATAAAGGCTGGAATTTACAGAGAAGTTGACAGAGTGACAGATTTGATAAGTCTGGGACAAAGTCATTAGACAAAAGTAGTGGTCAGAAATTTGACTACAATAGAGTAGTGAACCAATGAAAGTTGGAAACACTGGACAGTTGCTAGTACTTCAGACAGAAATGGTGAAATAAGTTATGATTCTATTCAGTCAATCAATGGATCAGCAGTAAAATATATTATGGTTCCTGGACCAAGGAGCAAGATAGGACAAGCAGAATAGTATAGAAGCCCAAGATTCATGCAAAAGCCAAAGGAAAGAGGATTAACAAGTCACTAGAGATAGTTATAACATAGAGACATAGACTAGAGTGGAGGATTTGACAATAATCATCATTGTATAGCCAAGGGAATATGGAAGAATACAGAATCAAATTGAAGTACCAGACAAGACAGGGAATGGAAATGGACTAAGAATAGAATAAAAATGGGCAGAGCAGAGACCAAGAAGCAAAAGCAGAGACAGATTGGCAGAAACAAAAGACCTAGATGTCAAGAAAGCTAACTCCAAGCCAGAATTAAGCCAACTGCTCTTTATCAGCATTAGACAAAGAGAACTCATTAGAGTCCTCGCTGTATTGGGTTAATCTACTTATACTAATTCTAATTAGTCTATGTACTCTTTACTTGTGCTCCTAGCTAAACTCTTGTGACATCATATGCCATGACATGTGCTGTGACTTATGTGACTTTGATGTCACATCCTGTCACAAAGTAACATAACTTTCCCATGCTATTTATAGAAAAGGGAATGAAAATAACAATGTCTTAGTAAGATAATTCATGATACTAGAACAATGACTCCAAAGAGAGATTGCTACCAAGTCCATCAAGCAAGTCCATTAATATAGTGACTTGGGTTTAACTGGAGATTTCAGGATCCTATAACCAGAGTTAGAAGTCGAGAAGGACAAAACAGAAGCAGAATCAGAGAGCTTTAATGATGGAATTTGTTACTGACTAGGGAACAGAATACTAGTAAGAGATTTAGAGACTATGGAACCAGAACCAGAAACAGAGGACAACAATTCAAAGACAGAGTCAGAGAGATCAGGAAACAAAGTATGTTGATGAGTGGGAAACTTATCACAAGACTCTAAGGCCTCAACATCAAAACCAGGGTCAGATAGTGACAAATTAGAGACAGACTCAGAATACTCTGGATATAAAGAACATTGTAGAGTAGAGTACAAAGCCCTTTTTAATTCATGTTTTTGCTCCCAGAAATGATTGTTGATAGAGATGGCTGTAGAATATAGAGTCTGGAAGGTAGAAGGTTTACCTCTTTCACAAGTAAAAATAATATCCTAAATGTGATTAGGGACTCCAAAATAGTACCTATGGTAGAGAGCATTTTCTGTCTATTGTAACTTAGTAGAGTACTAGAGGAAAGCAACATTGTAAATTGCAATCCAGTCATTAGAATTTATACAAAGATGATTTAAGGAGTGAGCTGCTTCCACAACAATGTCTGGGATACCAAAGTAAGTATATACTTTTTTGACAAAGGAAGACTAGGAGTATGACCATGCATGATGAGTGCCTTGATCCTCTTATTCCAATGCTACTTGAAGCCAATCTTGTACTACTCCAGATACATAATTCATTGCAAAATTGATTTTGTCAAAGTCTGATTTGACAACGGTTGGTCTAAAGTAGAAGTAAAGACAACATTGGAAAAGGAAATGGTGAAGTTGGTACAGGTTCATTTTGTTAAAGACATCTGGAATACAGACCTTGATAGGAGGAGTAACCAGAGGTTATACTAGAGTATTGGACAGATGGCAGAGGGTATTGATTATATTAGCAGAGAGTAGATGGCCAGATAGGTTGAACTGTAAAATGAAAGGATTAAACTCGATAATAGAAACAACTGGTTGTGAAAACATAGAATCTGAAGTCAAACTAGTCAGTCGACTCCAGAGTAGAGGTTAGAGAGGCAGAAGTTGGAAGCGAGAGGTCAGAAACTAGACTTATTTGTTCCAACACAGCATAATCCTGGAGCATCCAGAAACTACATTCACTAGAGACACTGTAGTTGAATAAATGAAATTAGACATCAATCAGTATAAAGGACAGGAATAGCAGAGCAAATGAGTAAGAATGGTAAAGTCAAGGTAGTTGAGTGCAATAGTGACTGATGGCAGTTCTATCAGCATCTAAAGTCCGATGACTGGAATTAAGCCAACTGTCTCTTTGTTCAGAGTTTGACAAAGAGAACTCGATGGAGTTCTTGCTCATTTCTCTACTACTTATACACTTTACTACTATGGCTATGCGCTTACTCTCCCATGGTCCTCATATTACTCTAGTCATGTGACACACTGTGACTGTGACTATGACCTGACCATCTGTGACCATCCGTCACACCATTGTGACATTGTGACAAAGTCACATGATACTTTCCCACACTCCATCTTGTAGTTGTAAGTCCAATAAGAAAAGAAAAGAAAAGGAAAAGAAATATAAATAATGACTTAGCCATTTTGCCAAGTCATAACAAGTTCATAGATTCTGTTAGGAACATGTAGAGTAGAAACAAAGTAACCTGGAGTAGAACAGAGTTACTCTGGAGTAAAAGGGAGTTGATAACAAAAATTGAAAAATAACCTTGGCCTTAGCTTATGCGCTGTGCCTCAATCTATTGTTGTGTATGTGGTTGCATATTTTAGGAGGACTGAATTGTTGCTAGGAATTCAGGAGAGGAGTGGTATATAGATCAATAAGAGTGAGGATAAAATGTAAGAGACATTAATCTATGAACTAAGGAACTAGGATATAACTAATGGAGTACTTATACTAAGTCTGGAATAGAAGGAGTACAAGTAACTAGTCTACATCATGATCCTATAGGAGTAGATAACAGGAGTTCAGGAGCAAATTTTAGTAATAATACAACATATAAAAGAAATTATATTATTAAATTATTATTTCCCATCATATGACATAGGAGCTTTATAGCATTAAGAGTTGAGAGACACTTGGTGGCATAAAAGTGGGTATGGAAGTGAAAGTTGAGTTTCTGATTGAAGTAAAAGCCTAAGTAGTACTAAATTGGTTTGGGTACAAGAATAGGATCTTTTACCAAGGTAAGGTTGATGGAGGGATTGGGAAAATGATAGAACCTAGTGAAATGTAACACTTCTGATTTACTATGTTCTATGATAAGACCTGAGTTGAGGAAGACTTTAGACATAATATTATAACTACAGAGAAAAAAGAAAGAAGATAAGTTATAGCTCTTCTCCTAGGAAATAAAAAGACCATTATTGACAAAAGAAAAAAGATCAGTGGGGATTTTTTCTTTAAGATTTGTTATTCTTTTTTTGAATGTTTTTATGATTGGGACCATATAGATAGCAGAAATGATAGGGGAGAGAGTAGAGCCTTGGTCAACTCCAACATTAGTGTTAAAGAGGGGAGAAATAAAACCATTCTAGATATAGGTTGTTGAGCAATTGGTGTAGTAGCTATCAAAAAACTTTATAATGTTAGTATTGAGACCCACTTTCTTTAGACAAACAAAAAGGAAAGAATAGTTTAGAGAAAGAAAGAATTAGGCTACATCAAATGCAATAATGCTAGTATAGCACTGTTTGAGCCATCTTGTACAAATGATATGTGTAAGGAAGATATCTGTATCAGAGGTGGACTGTTGTCTAATGCTACCTAGTTGGTTGGGGTCAAGAAAGCCATTTGAGGTCATGTGGTATTAGAGGTGAGTGCTAATTATCTTCTCAATGAGTTTTCCTATTATGTTGAGTAGGATAATGGGTTAAAAGGCCTTGGATATACTGTACAAGTCTTTATTGGGCTTGGGTATGATAACTGAGATAGCTGATTTGAAGTAGGAGGGCTAGTATTCATGTTTGATGCAAGTATTAGCTATACAAACTATCTTTTTAAGACACTTGTCATCAGCAATTAAGAATTTTAGATACCTCCACAAAACATGATCTGGACTAGGGATAGAGAACAAAAAGCACTTAGCTATGGCATCTTTGAATTCCTGTTCAGAAAAGGGAGGCCATTCAATGGTGTTGTATTAGGGTAGTTTGCTAAGAAACCCAGTATTGATGGGGCAGTTTTCAGCAGAGTTGTAGAAGTTATAGAGTACATTCCAAAGAAAATTGAGAGAGTTGCATGGCCTTCTTTTATAGATGATAGTCTTGATAGCTAGAAGTGTCTTCTTCTTTACCTAGTTCATGAGATCTCATGGTCATTTGTTTGAAGTAGCTATTTCAAATATCTTGTCATCAAAGAACTTTTGTTTGGAGTTCCATACCATGGCCTTAAAGGCTTTTCAACTCAGTAAGTTGCCTAGTTCATGGTATTTAGAAAGGTAGTTAGTGCATTTCTGACTCTACTATTCCTTAAAGTGCTTGGTAATGTAGTTTGGTTTGGAGTACTGTACCCAAGAATTCTTATATATCAGGGTTAGCTGGTTAGTGGCCTCCTGCAGGGACTCTTTGTTTGTGATGAATATTATGTTGAGGTATTTAATGTTGAGTTTAATTGCATTAATGAAATCTTTCTCTTTGTCACTATCTTTCCTGATAGACTAAACTATAATATTGATGTTTTTTTCCTAGATACCTACATTAATAATTAGGGAAATGTAGTTGAAGGGCTTCTGTATCTCAGGGTATAGAATGTGTTTGCTAAAGCTGGGGTGTAGTGACTTAGCATAGATAACTTAATCACTCTCCAAGTCTGAGTTGACAAGGAGAACTTGATAAAGTTCTCACTAATTTTTGTATACTACTTATACAACTACTACATAGTCTGTGTACTATTTTCCCATGATCATCATGTGACTACCTCATATGATGTCATATAGTTTGTGATTGTGACTGTGACCCATGACTTTGGTCATGTAATATCTTCTTGTACTCTCCCTTGTGTTAGTAAGTTCTAAGAAACAAAAAGAAATATAAATAATAACTTAGCCATTTTGCCAAGCCATGACACTGGGTTATTTGGTACTAGGAAAACTAGGTCTAATACAGAATTAGTGTCTTGAGGGTTGTTGGCATATTTTGTAAGGCTAGGGTTGGTTAAGAGAAAGAGTTTTAATTCTAGGCTATTAGCAATTGTAGAGAGGTCCTTAGAGTAGATAGAGTAGTAATGAAAGTTGGGGTCCCAGTCACTATCTCTGATGTTGAAGTCACCAGTCATGACTAGGGTATTTTCAATGTTCTTGATACCACTCTGTAGCACATAGAGAGCTATTTGATTACTATCTAAGTATACGTTGATAATAAAGTTGATATCTTGATCATTGTGAAAAGCTACAATGTTGATGTTATAGTAGTTAATGATATTGGATTGGAAGGAGGATCTTAGATGGGAAAGTCATTTGTTAACATATGTGGCAATGCTATTATGCTGCAAGTGAATTTGCTATAGAAAGTAGTATTTGATATATCTTGTACTAACAAATCTCTAATCAGAATTTGCTCAAGAATCCATTACAAGTCCTTAGAGCATACCAAACAATTATATGAAACAGTAAGTAGGTTGAAATGGACCTAGAGCTCATGTATAAACCTTGTGTCACAAACTTCATTTGACCATATCTTTATCAATTCTTTGACAATTCTCATGGTCTTAATAATTACAAAAAGCCCTTAAAAAACCTTTTGATCAATGTCAGTCACATCTCAAGATGATCAGTATTGGCTGAGATATTAAGCAGATCAATAGGTAACTACTATGTTACCATTTATTAAATCACTAATATCTTGGAAACCACCATGATTGATGCTTTGGTTCTAGACTCAGCAGAAGCCTTCTTCATAATGCTCAGAATGAGCCTAGAACAACCTCAAGGCAATTAATATTAGTAGAGATATGAAGGCCTTAATATTTACACATAGACTTCATTAATTATTCATAGATAGTCATCTGTCCTTTTCTTAGAACAAAGGACAGCCTCCATATGGTTAAGTTATCACTATATTAAGCACAAAGGCACTACCATATGTAGAACAATAGGTAGTAGCATGTGATGATCTGTCCTAGTGCACAGACTATCATAATTCTGTATAAGAACTTTTTGTCTGAGGATTAGACCTTAGACTTAACAACTTCTTTTGTTACTGTCTAAACTTCACATTTTTGAACCTTTCAAAGTTCTAAATCAGCAATCACAAATAAGTAAGTGACCTTTTGTGATACCTTGGAAGGTAAGCAAGATGAGCTAGTATCTGGTTATAGAAAGAGTCATTGGATAGCAATATTCTAGATCTACTTTGTATTAGAGATACCTTAATAGAGATAGTAAACTGAAGCTCTAGAGCCATTAGTGTACCAGAGAAGGACTTAGATAGATGTGCCTTCAATTGTAATTAGGCATTGATGGCATTAGATCAGATATATTTAGATAAATAACATTTAGGATGTGACTTAGAGAAATTGGACAATGATTGGAGCTCACTAACACTTGACAGGTAATCAAGAAGTTCTAAATCACAAGCCAATCATAGGAAAAAGAACAATAAAGATTCTAGAAGGAAATAGTGATAGGAACATGTTATTGATAGGAAGAATCTAAGAAAGAGACGCATAAGCCTTGGGAGTTTGGGGAAACTTAGAGTAAGAAGGAGTTAAGAAAGTACCAAAAGTAGTATTAGTTTTCTTTTTATATTTTATTCTTTGAGTTTCAGAGCTTTGTAATAACTTTAATATAGTATCTAGAGAGCAGAGAGATAACAAGGGGAATCTCTTGGCACTTATCTCTATCATCACTGTCTCTGGAATTGTTAAATGCAAAACTATTGAGTATAAGAGTTCAGAATCAGTAGGATGTCTTGAGAAAAACACAGAATATACCTATCATAACTTGGTAAATGGCTAAGTCATTATTTAATTTTTCTTTTCTTTTTCTTTTCTTTTTGTCATGACTTGGTAAAATAGCTAAGTCAATATTTATATTTCTTTTCTTGTCCTTTAGATTATTACTAAGGTGGAGCATGGGAAATATTATGTGACAGTCACAGAGTCACAAAGCTGTGACCAAGGTCATAGAAATGGTCACATCATGGTCATGTCACACATTTATAGTCATAAGTCACAGTCACAGAATGTGACAAAGAAGTCAGCTGATGGACATGAGGACTGTGGGAGATAAGGTACATAGCCACGATAGTAATTGTATATATAGTGTAGCAAATTTAATGGAGACTCTATCGAGTTCTCTTTGTCAAACACTGAACAAAGAGACAGTTAGCTTAATTCCAGTCATCAGACTTTGGCTACTAATACTTTTCTTCTAGATTATTACTAAGATGGAGTATGGGAAGATATCACATGATAGTCACAGAGTCACAAAAGGTATGACACTGGTCACAGAGTAGTCATGTCACATAGAGTCACAAGTTGCAGTCACAGCATGTAACAAAGGAGTCAATTAACAAGTAATATAAGAACTATGGGAAACAAAGTGTATAACCACAGTAGTAATTGTATATATAGTATAACAAATCTAACAAGAACTCTATTGAGTTCTCCTTGTCAAATACTGATAAAGGGGTAGTTGGCTTTATTCTGGCTCTAGAACTAGCTATTCTAATAATACCAAGAACTCAATCTGGGGAGGAATAGCAGACATAACTCAGGCAGGCTTTAGAGAGAACAGAAAGCTAAAAAAGCTTGGCTAGATGCACACCTAGATTGCATCACACTCATAAGATTTGGTATTAGGGGTGCAGACAAGAGGGCAATTGAGTATGAAGGGTCCATGAGTAATCAACTTGTATTTTCTAGTGGAGTCAGTACCACAGTATATAAAGGTTAATATCTTAGGGAGGCTATGCGACAATAATCTAGGAAGAGCTTACTCTTATTTTGAATACCAAACTTAATTTATTTTATCTAAAGCTACATATAATATTTAGTTTTTACTTTTATTTAAAACCTTTACTTTTCTGTTATTTCCCCTCAAACCTTTAGCATGCAATTGGGAGCTGGTACTACATCTTATTGTTTGTTCCAGTATGCAATTCCCTTTTGTACCCTTTCAACAGCCAAAAGGGAAAAGATGGTGGTGAGAGAAGGAATGATTCCTTTTAGAACCTGGAGCCAAGAGTTAAACCTAATTACATAATATTTCAGTTTCTACTCCTTTTAATGATCAACATGAAAGTGCTCATTGCTTCTTATTCCTTTACTACTATCACTGATGGTAGCACCTGAGAGTAGCCTAGCGAATATACATTCCATTTCAGTTATGTACTAAGCCCCCAACATTCTTCCCAGCAATCAGCCTCAAGCTTCATTTTACTTTGCAAGACCTGATGACATGGCAGTCAACATATAATGCAGCCGCCCTATCTCAAGAGCAAGCGTAGGGAACATTTGAAGCTCTTCCCTCTTACCAAAAACCTTCTCCAGCCAATCCAACATAGACTACACAGAAAGAGTAGCTATGTAAAACAATATAGAAGTCAACAAAGCTGTTACCCAAAGTAAAGAGTCCAACACACTATGCTTGTACCCTCATACCCCCAATAAGATAGCGCCTAACAACACAAGGGAGCTGGATCCCCTCTCTCAACCTTCACCCCCAGATGTCATCCCGTATAAGGCCAACGTTCCGGGTGACCCTAGTCTTTGGGATGGTAATTTTGGTGTCATCTCCCTCTTTGGCATGAACGAATTTTTACGAAATGATGTCAATAACATGACCACGTCTCTTCTGCATATGGCTACCTTTCTTAACCAGAGAAAACTAGATGATCAAGATGGCAATGACATTTATCAACTTAGCTCATTTGGCGACACTACTTGGCAATTTATATTGGCAATCTATAAGTCTGGTTGGAATCAACTCTACATCATGGCTAACATCTCCTTCAAGTTCATGGTCAAGTCAAAGTTCACCAAAAACATACCTCAAACTTCTTCTATCTCAAAGCTCCCTTATAATAGTATAGCCAGGAAAGTCTCTCCCCCTCTTTTCTCTCGTCCCACTAAGGAACAGTTAAGGAAATCCAAATTCCAGTCAACTGAGAAGAATAAAAGCATCAGTGGTAAGACATCAGCCAAATCCTTTGCACAGGCCACAGCTACAGCCAAAAACATCCTCAAGATCAGAGAGGCCTTTCTTGCTTTGCCAAAAAAAAAATAATAGAAATGCACAACATAGCTATGAATAAGCTGGCTAACAGGAGCAGGAGAATCCAAATCACCACCGAGGGCCCCTCAAGGAAACAAGCTATCATACCAATAACCAAGACATATGCTAACCTCATTATAAATAAAGCCAGTATACATGCCAGTCTCATTAATGGCCTATTAAGAAGTGCTAAGTTAAACACTTACTCTGAATTCATTAAGCTATGCCCTGGCAATATATCTATTATAACTAACAATGTCCTTGCACCTAGCGATCTTAGCATCATCGAGAAGTATTTCAAGTCAATCAATGGCATCAATAAAGAGGAATCACTCTTCTTACACCTCCTACAATCCAAGTTGTACCTCAAGATAACTAGCATCCTATTTATTAAACCTGATAGTAACAAACTTACTCATGAAGATATTAGCAACTCTATCTAACACTCTTTCTGTCATGACTTGGGAAAACACCTAAGTCATTATTTATATTCTTTTCCTTTTTCTTTTCTTTTCTTTTCATTGGACTTACAACTACAAGGTGGAGCATGGGAAAGTATCATGTGACTTTGTCACAATGTCACAATGGTATGACAGATGGTCATGTCACAGGTCACAGTCACAGTGTGTCACATGACTAGAGTAACATGAGGACCATGGGAAAGTAAGCGCATAGCCACAGTAGTAAAGTGTA
>Ga0153994_1000374_pt1 | contig 12647 bp, 4 predicted proteins | sample TSNC078MetaG_FD_104735 | JGI IMG/M metagenome (GOLD analysis project Ga0153994, IMG submission 104735) | Attine ant fungus gardens microbial communities from North Carolina, USA - TSNC078 MetaG | ecosystem: Host-associated > Fungi > Mycelium > Unclassified | place: USA: North Carolina, Lumber...
GATACTCTTCAAGTTTGAGTTGACAAGGAGAACTCAATAGAGTTCCTGTTAGATTTTGTACACTATATATATAATTGATAACCCTAACCCTGTACTAAAGTCCTGCACTTCCCTATGAGTCACTTTTATCTTGTGTATCCATTGATAAGAAAATAAATCAAAAGAAAATAGAAAAGAAAATAAATATTGACTTAGCTGTTTTGCCAAGTCATAACAAATGTGTAGTCTTGTCACAATCCATGACACCATGACATACACTATACATATGCATATACATTTCTCCAGTGTATCTTAGTCAGTTGATTAGGTTATTTTACCACCCCAAAATTCTCTGAGTTATATTAAATAGAGCCAATAGTTTTAGTTACCTTAGTTTTGTTCTTTCTTAGAAGACTCCATTGTTGTCTTCTCAATTATTCTTTTCCCTCAATAAACCTCCCTGTTGTATTCCAAGGGGCAAGTATAGAGGTTGGCTCAATTTACCATTGAGGCCAAGTCTAAGAGAAGTACTTCTGGAGTCAATTCCTAACAGTAGAACAAAACAAAACAAACTTCTACACTATTATCAACCTTACCTACTATCCCCTCTCAAAGATTATCTAGTTATATTACAAACCCTAAACCTTACCTGGAACACCATTTATAAAGAGACGATACTCAGTCTGTTATCCCTAGGGAATCTGTAACTATCCCCATAGAGTGCCTCCTTAATACTTCTCAAGCCTATAGTCAACAACTACTCTTGCAGGAGCTGGCTAGCAAAACAGTTGAAGACCCAGCTCTCAAAGGAGTGAAACATATCTTAGAGAGTCTTGATGAGCCTTTGGGTTATTCACATGAGACAACTCAAAACCCATACCCTAATACCTTAGGGCTAGACTTATAGGCTATACTAATGGTACTAGCTAGACAACCTGACTTATACCTGAAGAAGAGGAACAAAGGGATCAGGGAACCAGACCTATTTAGTGGGAGTAGTTCTGACAAGCTTTAAGCATTTATATTCCAATGTCAATCTATTTTTGTACTTGCAAAGGAAAGTTTACTGAAGACACTGAGAAGATTTTCTTTGCTATCTCCTACCTCTAGGGTGTAGTCCTTGATTATTTTGAGCTGTTTATTAACAAGACCAAAGCTTATCAAAGCTTTGACTTCTTAGAAAAGTGGTCAGTCTTTATCCAAAAGCTTTCTAACCTTTTTGGGTCTTACTCACCAGAGAATTATTTCTCTAGACTACCTGTTCTATACTATCATCACCTAGCATTGGTAGCATTCTGGGCCTAGATGGCTGACTTATCCCCACAGAATGTTAGCATCACATGAGCCTAGGACTCTATATATATTACAGCTAATCTGGCCATTGTTATGACTTTTGTGAAACACCAGTCGTTCAAGAGAACATTCAGCTAGCTTCATAAGTCAAGGATCAAGAACGAGATTCTTCAACTGGCTTTATGAGTTAGGGATCAAGGATAAGATTCTATTAAAGAACTAGTTAAGGTATACAGGTAAGAAAAAGGGGTTTATATAGTACTGAGAGCTGGGTGTGGCATTGTATGACTATGACAGAGAAAAGGATAATAGTAATAGTGAATAATAAGGAAAAGGGATACTTGTAACAGCTATCTTGTGAGGTCTTGCCCTAAGCAGAATTACTAGTTGTCAGAATTAATAGAAGCTCATGTGTTATAAATTATCTTACCAAGATATTTTTCTTTTTCTTTTCATTTATTTTTCTATAAATAGCATGGGAAAGTCATGTCACACCTTTGTGACAGGATATGACACCAAAAAAAAAAGTCACATAAGTCACGGCACATGTCATGGCACATAATGTCACAAGAGTTTAGCTGGGAGTGTAAGTAAAGAATGCACAAACCAACTAGAATTAGTATAAGTAGATTAACCCAATACAGCGAGGACTCTAACAAGTTCTCTTTGTCTAATGCTGATAAAGAGCAGTTAGCTTAATTCTGGCTCAGAGTTAGCTTTTCTAATATCATGTATCGGTTGTCAACTATTTGGTAGACCTCTTGGAGCTGTCAAAAAACAACTCAGCAGTTATCTTCCACCCTGGGAAGTCAACTGCCTAGATTCAGTCAGGGAAATGATACTACATCTAGGTGCAGCAACACTTAATAGTTTAAACTTTTTGCTAGTCATGCTCTCTTTTCTTCTGTTTCCAGTGCCTGTCAATGCCTTAGTAGATTTGGGATCTCCTGACTGTTTTGTGAACTCTGTTTTTATATCTAAGTATTGCTTACCTTTCCGAAAGATTGACCCCCTTCCACTTGTCCTGATAGATAGGACTATTAATCATCTTGTGAATTATGTCATATCTTTGCCAATTAAATTCCCTTGCTCATATTCTTGTCAGACTGAGTTTTTTGTGATTAAACTGGAAAGCTCCTATTCCATAATGTTAGGGTACAACTAGCTGACCTAAAACAATCCCTTGATCAATTGGAAGGAGAGAACAATGGTATTTAGCAAAGCCAATCCAGAGGATTGACTAATCAGTCCTTGACTAGATCTTGAACCTCTAAACTCTCCATTATCTACAAAACCTCCTATTATTTGATATCTAGCAGTGAACTGACCCAGCAAAGATTGACTATTGACCAACTAGACTATATCTACTAGACCCTAGATCTCCTTAGTTAACGCTGCTGTGTTCAGGAGCACATGCAAATCTAAGAGAGCAATCAGTTTCCAGATTACACTATGTCCTAAGATAGTTACTAGCCTTGCTGTGTGGGCAGTAGGGATCATCCCAGAGATACCCAGACTTCCCAAGAATTATCAGGAGTATAGGAATGTCTTTAGCATACAGAAGGCCAAATTACTTTCTAAGCACTGATCCTATGACCTGGCTATACAGATTAAGGAGGATAAGACTTCTCTCCTGGGCCCTATATACTCCTTTTTAGTGCTGGAATTGCAGATCCTACAAGAGTTTTTGGAGGAGAATACCAAAACAGGTATTATACACCTGTCCAAGTCTCTCTACAGTGTCCTAGTATTGTTTGTTAAGAAGAAGGATGGAATGTTATGCCTATGCATAGACTACTAGAGTTTAAACCAGATGACTTGCAAGAACTAGTACCTGATTTCTCTTCTGAATAACCTCTTGAATGCCTCTAGAAAGGCACAAATATACTTGAAAATAGACTTGAAGAGCGCTTACTATCTGGTATGCATTGCCAAGGGGGACGAGTGAAAGACAGCCTTCTACACTTGTTATGGCTTGTTTGAATGGCTTGTAATACCATTTGGCCTATCAAATGTCCTATTAGTCTTCTAGTATTTTATAAACAAAATCTTCTCTGATCTCTTGGACATTTCCATAGTCGTTTACTTGGACAACATCCTGATTTACTCTGATAATTTGGTTGACCATAAGAAGCATGTGAAGGAGGTATTAAATAGACTGCAAGATAACCAGCTATATATGTCACCTACCAAGTATGTCTTTTACCAGGACAAAGTTAAGTTTCTGGGTTTTGTTTTGGGATTAGATAGCCTGAGGATGGATGAGTCTAAAATATAGACTATCTAGAACTAGCTGACACCATATCAAGTAAAGGATATATAATCCTTCCTAGGATTTGCAAACTTTTATTAGCATTTTATCAATAATTATGCTAAAGTAACCTTGCTACTCACTTACTTAACCTGAAAAAATGAACCCTGGTCCTAGACAATGGACTACCAAGTGGCTTTTGATTCTCTCAAGGAAGCTTTCACTACAGCGCCTATACTGGGTTACTGGGACCCTGAGATACCAATAATCCTAGAGACCAATGCTTCCAACCATGAATTTGTAGCCATTCTTTCTATCCAATCCGACAGTGAGGTCTACCCAATAGCCTTTTACTTGAGGGCTTTCAGTACAGCAGAGATTAACTATGACATGCGACTGCCCTATCCTCCTTTTTCATTATTATTCAATTAATCTTCAATACTAAGTTCTATACTATTTGTACTAGTTTGCCAAAGGGATCTGGCTATAAGTCAACATACCCTGTTAGAACTCTAGTTTTGTTCTCAACCTAGTAGACTTCTCTAGGATCCATCTCAGTTCTCATATCCTGTACTCTAAAACAGGCTATATAATCCCTCCTGAATAGGACTGTGTGTGGAGGAAGGGTCAACTCACTAGTAGTCTACTTCTGGGAGTTCCTACTTGATACATGCATAACAAGGAATTATTAGCTATTGTTGAGTCATTCAAGAAGTAGTGGTATTATCTCAAAGGGATCACTATGCCAGTGGAGGTGTTTACTGATTATAAGAACCTTATCTATTTCTCCAAAACCAAAATACTATCCTGGCACCTAGCCATATGGTCAGAATTTCTCTCACAGTTTAATCTATTAATTAAGTTCTAGCCAAAGAGATTGGAAAAGAAACTAGATAACTAAGAGATAGGATATCTATAGAGACAACCCATCAAAGGAATCCTCAGCCCAGAAACTAGTCTTTACCTGAGCCCAACTAACACTGTCTAATGTATTATTAGGTAACTAGTTCCCAAGTTTATGAGCAGTCACCCTGATTGACCCTCACTCATCTCGAACATTAAGAAGGTCTAGGAATTGGACTACCTACAAACAAAATCCCAAACTAATGGAAAGTGAATAGAGGACCCTTGTTGGACCCTAGATGAGAATGATATATTATATTACAAAGGGCAGATTCATGTATCTAACATTGGTGATCTTCAGTTACAAGTACTTAATTCTAAATACAATCATGTGTTAGCTAGTTACCTTGAACAGTCAAAAACCTACCAGATGGTCTGCTGGGATTTCAACTGGCTAGGACTCCAAGAATTTGTGATAGACTATGTCAAGTCTTGTAACGTCTACAGAAGGAACAAAGTACATTGTCATAAGCCCTACAGGTTACTCAAGCAACTCCTGATCCTACCACAGCTCTGGGAATCTATTTTGATAGATTTCATTAAGCAGTTACTCTTGTCAGGAGGCCACACAGACATTCTAGTCATAGTAGATCAACTCACCAAACAAGCACTATTTATTTTGATCATAAAATCACTTAACACTACTACGCTGGCAGAGCTATTTGTCAGACACATCTTTTTTAAGTACAGGGTACCAAGCTATGTCACATCTGATTAAGAGATAGAGTTTATGTCTAAATTCTTCAGATCTCTGGCTGATACACTAGACATGAAGCTATACTTTATCTCTAGGTATTACCCAAAGGCCAATGGCCAGACCAAGTACACCAATCAGATACTCAAACAGTTTCTAAGAATCTACTGTAATTACCAGTAGTCTGATTGGTCACAATTACTTTCTGTAGCTGAGTTTGTTTACAACAACACCTCCTTGTCCACCACCAGCATTTCTCCTTTCTATGCAAATAAAGGCTACTACCCCAGAATAGAACTTTAAGTAAAATACGACACTTGAATCATAGAGGCAGACTCGTTTGTGACAGACCTAAGAGCAGTACATAATAATCTGAGAGAAGTGATTGAAGATGCCTAGCATTGTTGCCAAAAATCCATGAACAGGAAACAAACACTAGCATCCAGGATTGAAGTAGGCGATCATGTTTTCTTACTCGCTAAGTTCATAAAGTTAACCTAGCCTACCAAGAAGCTGTCAGAGAAGTATTTAGGTCCCTTCAAGGTTATAAGGCAACCAGGTACTCACATGTATCTAATTAAACTCCCCAATCATCTTTATGTTATCTATTCTGTCTTCTATATGTTGCAACTTAAGCTAGTCCCCTTTAGCAACATTACTAACCATGTCAATTCTTCCCCACCTCTATTAGAGATTGATAGTAATTTAGAATTCAAGATAGCCCAAATACTAGACTCCAAACTTAACCAACAAAGAAGAGAACCATTGCTTTATCTAGTCCAATTGTTAGGGTATAAGGGCACTTCAAAAGAATACTCCTGGACGCGAGCTACTGATCTGGAGAATGCCACCAGATTAGTGTCAGAATTTCACTCTCTCTATCCAGAAAAGCCTGGTCTGCTTACTAACTACTACTCCTTAACTTCTGAACTATACACTTGCCTCAAAAGAGGAAAGGAATAGCTAAATTATGGCCACAAGGGTGTGTCCATAAAAAGAGAGTACTGTCACAATCTGTGACACCATGACACACACTGTGCATATGTACACATATTTCTCCAGTGTATCTTAGTTAGTTGATTAGGTTATTTTACCACCCCAAAATTCTCTAAGTTATATTAAATAGGGCCAGTAGTTTTAGTTACCTTAGTTTTGTTCTTCCTTAGGAGACTCCATTATTGTCCCCTCAATTATCCTTTTCCCTCAATAAACCTCCCTGTTGTATTCCAAGGGGCAAGTGTAAAGGTTGGCTCAATTTACCATTGAGGCCAAGCCCTAGAGAAGTACTTCTGGAGTTAATTCCTGACAGATCTCCCAATTTAATAGGATTAACATACCCATTGTCAGAACTAATCTGGCAAAGATCTTTAAGGTTCTTTCTCCCATTTTTCCTAGACCAAGTACAAGTATTCTAGCCAAGTCCAAACATTATCCAAAAACCAAATCATTTGCCTAAGCCACCAAAGGTAATATATCATGAGTTACTTCAACTATGACTCAGGATAACATGGACTAGAATTGAACTAGTGAACAATGAACATCTGTAGAGTAAACAAGGACAAATAATACAACTTGTATATATAGTGTAAAATATTGAGGACTCTATCAAGTTCTCTTCTAATCCTGAAGAGCATTACAAATTGTTATGAACATTGAGTGGGACTACAATTATTATCAGCCATGGTCTGATAATGAGTGGTTAGTAGACAAGATGTTAGCAATGCTAGACAAGGACATTATTATGCAGTAATGCATTGAATAATGTCTGAGGACTCTAAGAGACAATGGACTCATAGAATGGACAGGACTCTTCGAAGAAATCTCGGACTATCTTTCTGATCTATTTTTGGACCTGTGCTAAATGGGACAACACTGGACTAACCCATTATTAGGACACTGACTCGACTTGTTACCCTTAGTACTTCTGTCACTGGACTGTCACTTAACTAGTCATCCTTAGTTACAACTAGTGTTACCACATTGTAATATAGTTACAATACCTAGTTAGAATAAATACAGACTAGAAAGAGAAGGGAATGGCAAGTTCTCTCTTTTTGTATTCTCTCTGTAAAATCTTACTCTGAGGAATTGGTACTCTTATTTGTCTTAGGACAATCTCAAGGGTACTACTCAAAGTCTTGTTAACATCTCTCCTCCGATATAACTTCACTGAAAATCTTAACCGGATCCTTTAAGAAGGAGCATGAAAATATCAAGTATTAGATATAGACTTCAAGTTGAAATGCATATTCAACTGTGAGGTCTAGAGTCTTAACACAAATAGTCACTTACTGATTTGTGATTGTAGGTGCTATAGCTCAAAGGGGCTTAAAAGCAAAGTTTAGGTAGTGACAAAAGATGTTATTAAGTATAATCCTTAGACTATAAGTCCTTATATATATAATTGGGATAGTTTATATACTAGAATAGATCATCACATATTACTACCTATTATTCTATATATAGTAGTGCCTTTGTACTTAAAAATGCAATAACTTAACCATATAAAGGCTGTTCTTTGTTCTAAGAAAAGACAAATGACTATCTATGAGTAATTAATTAATGTTTATGTACAAATATTAAGGACTTTATATCTTCATTAATATTAATTGCCTTGAGGTTGTTCTAGACTTATTCTAAGCATTATGAAGAGGATTTCTATTGACCCTAGAAGCAAAGCATATATTGTGGTAGTTTCTGAGATATTGGTAATTTAATATATGGCACCATAGTGATTACCTACTAATTTTCCTAATATCTTGGCCAATATTGATTGCCTTGAGACATATTTGGTATTGATCAAAAGGTCTTCTTAAGGACTTTCCAGCATTATTAAGACTATAGAAATCATTAAAGAATTGGTAAAGATAGGTCTGAATAAAGCTTATGACAAAGAGTCTTCCTAGTCTAAACCCTAGACTAGGATCTTAAGTTAGTTGCTGACATAATATTAAGGAGATTCTTAAGATAAAAGAAGCCTTTCCAAAACTCACATCAAAGAAAGTTATCAAAATATAGAAGATCAGACCAAAAATTAACATAACTACTAAAGGTCTATTTAGAAAATAGATCATTAAGGCTCTAGCCAAGATGACTTAAACCTACTCCAAGTCTAAGTTGATAAGAAAAACTCAATAAAGTCCTTATTTATTTCCTATATACTACTTATACAACTACTACATGATCATGTGACATCTATTTCATGTGACTGTGACTGTGTGACACTTGTGATATATCACTTTCCCACACTCCTTTCCTAAGTAGTAAGTCCAAAAGAAAAAAAAAGAAATATAAATATAAATAATGACTTAGCTATTTTGCCAAGTTATAATATATTCCTATGAGTAGAAAAAACATGAAAATTGTCATAGAACAGACTAACACTTATATTTTCAATATTAATAGGTTTCTCAAATCATACAAATCTAACATGATAGCTAACTTTATCTGATCTAATAACAAAGAAGTTTGTTACAAACTTCATTTGGACCTATCTTCACTAATTTTTTGACAATAGTCTTAACAGCTACAGAAAGCCCTTTAAAAGACCTTTCAATCAATATCAGTCACATCTCAAGGCAATCAATATTGGCCAAGATATCAGGTAGATTAGTAGATAACTACTATAATACTATTCATCAGATTGTCAAAAAAACAATCTCAAGGCAATTAATATTAGTGAAGATATAAAGTTCTTAATATTTGTACATAAATATTAATTAATTACCTATAAATAGTTATCTGTCTTTTCTTAGAACAAAGAACAACCTCTATATAGTTAAGTTATTGAATTTTCAAGCACAAAGGCACTACTATATATTATGATTATATATATAAGAACTCATAGTCTAAGAATTAGACCTTAGACTTAATAATATCTTTTGTTACTATCTAAACTTTGCTTCTAAGTCCTTTTGAGCTCTAGCATTTATAATCACAAATCAGTAAATTACTACAAACAAAATTGCCTTTACTTCTAACCTAGATATTATTGAAAAACATATTAAAGAAGTCAACAATGTTAACTCAAATGACATTATATTCTCTTATCTCTTCTAGTCCAAATTATATCTAAGAATATTAGGAGTCCTATACCACTATAACTACTCAACTACATCCATATCATTATTCTAAATCAAAGAAATAATCCAAAGAACAACTCTTTTCAATAACATTACCCTAGCTTTCTAACCTCATGTCATCAAGGCCTTTCCTAAGTCAGATATGGCTGTTGTAAGGCTCTTAGCTACAATGACTTAAACCTACTCCAAGTCCAAGTTGACAAGAAGAACTTATTAGAGTTTTTTAATTTATTGTATATTACTTATATAATTACTACATGGTTTGTGCACTACTTTTCCATACTCATCATATGACTCCATCATGTGATGTCATCCTGACATGTGATACTTTCTTACTGTAGAGAACTATTTTACTAGGGTGCTTTTGTTTTTCTTTCTATAAAGCTCTCTGACTATTGTTTAGGTAGTAGTAAATATAATTTATAAGATAAATAAGGAATGTGTTCTCAAAGAAAAGCACTTTAGCCACTACTGTGTTTCAGCACAATATCTCTCATATAAGTTTATAGAGAAATAAATATAAATTTAAAAATAAAAGAAATATTGAAAATAACTTTACCAATGAACCTATATTGCAGTGATCTTGATTAAATCAAGATCTGAGTTCTGTTAGCAACTGACTTAAGAACCTAGACTAAGGTTTAGTCTAGGTAGCTTTTCAGGATTAGAAGAGAACTCAATAGAGTTTTTGCTTTATTCTACTACACTACTTATACATTTCTATATTGTTTGTCCTTATTTAATCTATAAGTCTTTACTAGTCTAGGGTTCAATTCCAGTCCATGTTATATTTCTTAGTCATGGTCAAGGCAACTTATGACAGTATTCCTTTCTTAAGAATTTTTGTCCCAAAAATTTCTTACAACTCATCGTATATATCTTTTATTTTTCCTATCTTGTCTTCTTCATCCCATTCTTTTATTCTTCCTTTTTCAATTTCTTCTTTCTCTTTTTCTTTGTCAATCCTTTCTAATCTCTCCTTTTCTTTTCTCTTTTATTTCCTTTAATTTCTTTCCAATTGTTCCCAATATTTTTCATTGAATTTCCTGTTATCCTATCCATACAATATCTTTGCCATATATCTTTCTGGAAGTTCTTCTCTCCTATCTTCTTTATTGTTTCTTCTTTTCTTTATTCTTCTAATTTTGCCATATTCTTTCTCAAATTCTTTGACTAACTCTTTTGCATTTCCTAAGTTCTCTCTTGGTTCCCAGGTGTCTTTTTCCACTGTATATCCTTTTTACTATAGTAGATACTGATCTTTCCCTCTGAATTTCTTTTTGTTCAATATTTTTTCTACTTCATATTCTTCTTCTCCCTTAATTATAACTGGTGCTGGTCATTTTTTCTTCTAACCTTCGACTTAATCTCTATATTTGCATACTCTACTAATATTTACTACTGGATGTATTTTTATTGTGCTTGGTAAATCCAGTATAAGAAAGCTAAACTTTAAGCTGGAATAAAGTCAACTGCTCTTTGTTCAGTGATTGACAAAGAGAACTTGATAGAGTCCCCATTAGATTTGTTATACTATATATACAATTACTATTGTAGCTATGCACCTTGTCTCCTATAGTCCTCATGTCCATCAGCTGACTTCTTTGTCACATACTATGACTGTGACTGTGACTATGTGACATGACCTCAGTCACACTGTTATGACTCTGTGACTGTCACATGATTTCCCATGCTCCACCTTAGTAATAATCTAAAGGAAAAGAAAAGAAATATAAATATTAACTTAGCTATTTTGCCAAGTTATGACATCCAGTTTTATTATGTTTGTCAAAATAATCCATTTTACTTGATAAGGTCCCACAAATCGCTCTGTAAGCTTTTCCAATCGTCTTTCTTTCATCTAGTATTTCAGATCTTTCATGCTTAAAAGCACTCAGTCTTCTACTTAGTACTCTTCTACTTCACTTCTTTTTCTGTTGGCATATTTCTTTGTTTCTTCTTAGCTTTTTCTTAGCACTGCTTCTGTTTCCTTGTGTACTTCTTTCATCCTTGTCACAAATTCTTCTGCTCTTTTAAACTTTTCCTTCTTCCTCATTTTGAATCCTATACGTGGGTCTTGTCCATTATTTGCTTTGAACAGTGATACTTTTGTACTAGTCTGCACTTTATTATTATATGCAAACTTTGCTGTTGCTAGCCAATCTGGCTATTGCTCTTGTCAATGATCAATGAATATTCTTAAGTATTGCTCTAAGTCCTGATTCATCCTTTCTGTTTGGCTATTTGTCTATGGATAGTAGGCTATTAACAACTTCGTATCTATTCCTAGTATTTGATTTAACTCCTTCATCATTCATGCTGTGAACTGTGTCCCTTTGTCTATTATAATACTTTTTGGCAAGTCATGCAGCTTCTAGATGTTATTTTAGAACAATCTTACTACTCCTTCTGCCAAAGTCTTTTCTGTAGTTGGCACAAAGTGTACTATTTTTGTCATCCTATCATATACTACCAATGTACTGTTGTATCCCTGTGCTAGCAGTAGCTTTGTGATGAAGTCCACTGAAATATAGGTCTAGGGTTTTTCTGGTACTACATTTGGTATGAGTTTCCCTATAGATACCTCTGTTTGATTCTTATTTCTCTAGTATGCATCATATCCTTCTATGTACTTCTTGACTTCTTTTGTCACTTCTGATCACTAGAAATTCCTAGTGACCAACTCTGTTATCTTCTACTGTCCTCTATGCTCTTCTACTGGCATATCATGGTGTAGCTGGATTACTTCCACTCTTAACTTTTTGTCTCTTGGAACATACACTTTTTTGTCTCTTAGCATAAGTCCATTTTCTTCTCTTCACTCTTTGTTCCTCAGTATTTTTACTCTTGCCTGTTTCATTTTTTCTACTGCCTTTATCACTTCATTATCTTTTGCCTTTGACTTTCTTATTTTCTCCAATAAGTCTACTTCCTTTATTATTACTTCTGTCACCTACATTGCTCTTACTTCTAACCATTCTCTTTTTAACAATGTTCTATTCTCATTGTCCTTTTCTACTCCCTTTTACCAGTTTGGTTGTCTACTCAAACTACCAGCTGTCACAAACTTCATTTGGTCATATCTCCACCAATTCTTCGACGATTCCCACGGTCTAAAAGCCAGCTTAAAGCCCTTAAGAAGACCTTTCAATCGATACCAGTCACATCTCAAGGTAATCAATAATGGCTGAGATATTAAGCAGATCAACTGGTAACCACCATGTTACCGTTTATTAAATCGCTAATATCTCGGAAACCGCCAAGATCGATGCTTTGGTTCTAGGCTCAGCAGAAGCCTTCTTCATAACGCTCAGAATGAGCCTAGAAAGACCTCAAGGCAATTAATATTAGTGGAGATATGAAGGCCTCAATGTTTGCACATAGACTTCATTAATTACCCATAGATAGTCATCTGTCCTTTTCTTAGAACAAAGGACAGCCTCCA
>Ga0153994_1000375_pt1 | contig 12607 bp, 7 predicted proteins | sample TSNC078MetaG_FD_104735 | JGI IMG/M metagenome (GOLD analysis project Ga0153994, IMG submission 104735) | Attine ant fungus gardens microbial communities from North Carolina, USA - TSNC078 MetaG | ecosystem: Host-associated > Fungi > Mycelium > Unclassified | place: USA: North Carolina, Lumber...
GAAGCAGCAATGGAAGACTGGCTTGCTTGTCTTATGTTTAATATCGTTTGTACAGCTAACAGAACTTAATCCATATTAGTAGGAGTTTTTACAAGAATTTGAATTTCCCATTATGTTTATGATAGATGTGCCTTTGCAGCAATAATGGGGAACCTATGACATTAAGAACTATAGGGAGAAGGTTAATTAGTAAATTGAAAGTTGGAGGTTTATATGGAGGATAAGGATAAGAAAAATGAGATAGCAAAGGCTATGACGGCAGGTATAGCAGACTATTCTTTTGTAACAGAAGATGAAATCCGTTTAGCGAAATATAAGAAAATTCCATTAGCAAAAGTTTCGACTTTAGGAATTGCTTTCAGGCCTTTGACGTCAGCACTCCAGAGTATTACTCAGACAGGGGGACAAAGTGCAAGGGAAATATTGTGCAAAGTAAGAATCCCCGATGGAGTATCCGGAAATTTAGCAAAGTTCAAGGATGGAAGTGGCTACTTAGGAACTGTTGTGAATGAAACTGGTATTGCTGGGCAAGCAAGGATTAATCCTCTCATTTGTGATCCCACTATGATATTTATGGCTGTTGCGTTAATGGGCATCGACAAAAAGCTGGATAGTATCCAAGAAACTCAACAAGAAATCTTTGGGTTTTTAGAGCAAAAGGAAAAATCGAGGCTTAGAGGCAATCTCAATGTCTTGACAGATGTTTATTCCAATTATAAGTATAATTGGAATAATGAAAAGTATAAGACCAACAAGCATATTCAAGTTCAGGAAATCAAGCGTGATGCAGAACAGAGTATTATTTTCTATCGGGAACAAATAGTTAAAAAAATCAAAAAGCAATCCCCTCTTCATAGTGATCTGGACGTAAAAAGCAAATTGGAAAAAACACAGTCCGAATTCAAAGAGTATCAACTTGCATTATACTTATATTCATTCTCATCCTTTCTCGAAGTAATGTTACTCGAAAACTTTGAGTCTGCTTATCTTGACAATATCGCTCAGAAAATAGAGGATTATTCCTATCAATACCGAGAACTCTATACCGAGAGCTATGAGCAGATTGAAAGATATGCAAAGTCATCTATACAATCCCATCTTCTAAGTGGGATAGCGAGCATTAGCAAAGTTGTTGGAGATGCCGTGGCAAAAATTCCTGTAGTTAGCAACTCTCAGCTTGATGAGAATTTAATTGAAGCGAGTGGACGGTTGGGAAAATTCAGTTCAAAAAAAGCAGAAAAGAACATGGATAAAATTGTAAGTAACCAAAGTTGCTATGTTCGACCATTTATTGAAAATATTAATGCGATTAATAGATTATATAATCAGCCAATGGAATTTCTTTTTGATAAAGAAAACTTATATATAGGCAATGCATACTTTTAATGGTAGAACTGTCCATTATGTTTATGATGAGTCGATTCTCTTCAAAACTCAAGTTGCATAGCTTCTTCAAATGCCACACAAAAACCAAATAAATGGAGTTAAGTTCCATTTAACATAGCCTTTGTCTGGAGGGTACCACGTGAATACAAAAAAATACTTGATTTTAAAGAATGGGAAAGATATCACTTTCGACGTCACTTTTTGCAAATATAATGCGAAAACAAAAAGATATGATGTTACTTTTCAGAGTGGAAAAACATATTCATGCGGTTATCTGTCCATTGAGTGGGTGAGGAATCCGGAAAAACAGGTTCCCGAGTTGGTACATATCATTCACAATGGGCGTGAGCTTTTCAATATTCAGGATATCTATATTTTTCATGCGAAGGCGGAAGATTATTGGCATATCTGCTTCTCAAACGGCAGTGAGAGAAGTTACGCTAGACATTCTTTAAATGTTGTATACTCATGCCTTAATGATAATGATGTCCAAAACTGCATGAGATATTTGCGCCAAGCGGCTTCCATCAATGAGCTAAAAAGTGAAGAAGGCGAAGTTCTTTTGGAAAAGCAATATGAGAATCTGAGTTTTGTAGGCAAAGATACAGCCCTGGCGGTTTATTTAAACCCAACTAAGTACAAAATAAGAACTTATAATAAGTGCAATCTAATTTTTCCATTCGGCGGCAATGCCAGTCAATTTAAAGCGGTTGAAAATGCGCTTTGCGGTCAGATTAGTGTGATTCAGGGGCCTCCCGGAACGGGTAAAACACAGACTATCCTAAATATCATTGCGAATTTACTGGTGGAAGGCAAGACCGTTCAGGTTGTTTCCAACAATAACCCAGCTACAGAAAACGTTCTGGAAAAGCTGGATTCTCCTAAATACAATATGGGGTTTCTCGTAGCATCGTTGGGAAAATCAGCAAATAAAAAAGCATTTATTCAAAATCAAACGGGTTCTTACCCCAATCTGTCCGGCTGGAAGATGAACATCGACAAACAAACCGAACTGCTGGGAAAAATAAAAAACCATGCTGGCGATCTAATCGACACGTTTTCTAAGCAGGAACGGCTTGCGAAAGTTCGTCTTGAATTGAACGCTTTGCTTTTAGAAATCAAATATTTCGAGCAATATTGCAATGAAACTGGTCTTGTGCCCTCAAACACAAAGCCGCGACACAGCTTAAAATCGGAAAACCTCATGCGGCTATGGCAAGAATGCAACGATTTTTCTGAAAAGGAGCGTGCTGTCTCATTCTGGTTTAAGATCAAAAGTGCTTTTATCTATGGCATTTCGGACTGGAAATTTTATAAAAACAGCCTGTCTGCTATTATTACACTTTTACAAAGTTTGTTCTATCAGACTCGAGAGTCGGAATTGACCAATGAAATCACCGCACTGGAAAAGTATCTTGAAGATACTGATGCCAAAAAGAAAATGGACAATCTTACAGACTGGTCCTTGGAATATTTGAGGGCAAAATTGTTCGAGCGCTATGGAAACAAAACTGAGCGCGTGTCTTTCGCTGAAGATGATTTGTGGAAGAACGCCGATGGTGTTACGAAAGAATACCCTGTTGTTCTCAGCACCACCTTTTCTTCCCGCAGTTGCCTAAGGGGAGTAACATACGATTATCTTATTATGGATGAAGCTTCGCAGGTGGATATTTCCACTGGTGCGCTAGCATTATCTAGCGCCAGAAATGCTGTCATTGTGGGTGACCTCAAGCAACTTCCCAACATTATCACAGGCAACATGAAAAAGCGCAGTGATGATATTTTTAATTCCTATAGATTGCCGCAGGGATATTCTTTTTCTGAGAACAGTTTCTTGAAATCTGTTTGCAGTATATTAACAGACGTACCGCAGACCTTGCTACGGGAACATTATCGCTGTCACCCCAAGATTATCGGTTTTTGCAATCAGAAGTTTTATAACAATAGTCTGATCATAATGACGAAAGATTCTGGCGATATGGACGCCCTGTTATTATTTAAGACAACCATCGGCAACCATCGAAGAGATCACATCAACCAGAGGCAGATTGATGTTACAATTCAGGAACTGGTTCCGCTATTGCATGATGCGAATCTCAAGGGTATAGGGATTGTTGCTCCATACAAGGATCAGGTAGCGGCAATTGCCGCACAGTTGGATACAGATAAGATTGAAGTCTATACGGTACATAAGTTTCAAGGGCGAGAAAAAGACACAATTGTACTGACTACTGTAGATGATGTGGTTACAGACTTTTCCGATGATCCATACTTGTTGAATGTGGCGGTTTCTCGAGCCAAAAAAAGATTTTGTATGGTGGTATCCGGCAATGATCAGCCTGCGGATAGCAACATTGGTGATTTGATTGACTATATCGAATATAACAATTTTCAGATCGTGCAGAGCGGAATCTATTCGGTATTTGATTTGCTTTACCAACAGTATACAGATGCAAGAGTTGCGTTTCTGAAAAAGCACTCTCGTGTATCTGCATACGATTCTGAAAATCTGATGCATGGCGCCCTCGTAGATATATTGAATAGCCGTCCACAACTGTCCCTTGACGTCATTTGCCACTACCCGCTCAACATGCTGATTCGTGACCTGAAACAATTGAATGATGAAGAGTGCCGCTATGTTATGAATACGGCAACCCATGTAGATTTTCTTATCTATAATCGAATAAGCAAGAAACCTGTCCTTGCAATTGAAGTGGATGGATTCTATTATCATAAACCAGGCACACAGCAACATGAACGTGACAAGATGAAAAATCATATTTTTAATATCTATGGGATTCCATTACTGCGGCTTCCTACCAATGGAAGTAATGAAATCGCGCATGTTGAACGAGCTTTGGACGAGTATGAGAAAAGTCGGTAGAATTTATTTACTGTTTATCAAAAATTACCTGCTTCCTTATATGGCAGGATTTTCATTGCCACATAGGAAATACCGATCAGATTTACCAATAATTCAATACCCTTACGGCTTCTTAATATGTAGTTTACTAACGACCAAAAACTTTTGCATTCATAGTAGTCCAATTCGATATTCTACCGGAATTGGTATAGAAACAATGGCAGGTATGCACGTGTTTCCTTTGTTATGTCATTCAGCTACTTTTCTTCATGTTGAAAGGTATCCATTTGGATGTCTTCGCTAGCAATGGTACTTAGAGACAAGCGGTAACTTTTTTCTTTTCCGACTTCTTGCCTCAAGATGTTAAAACTCTTTAAGTTTTTATTTTATTTCTTTGGAATCGGCATATATGTGACTCTGCTCTGCTTCAGATTCATCTTTGCATACATTTCCAACATCATGACTGCTGTTTGCGCCGCTTCAATTACCGGAATATCCACGCTTTTTACAATTGGCACTCTATTGGTCAAATGCGCCTTCGCTATTTCACTGGCAATCAAAGGCAGAACATTTTTTAATACCGTTACAATGGCTATCTTATCTGTTAATCCCAATGCTGTATGACATCAGCCTGTGCCATGGCCTCATCGTATTCACATTCAACAGCTTAATTTCTTAATTTGCCAGATCTCCTGCCGCTTTAACTTTAATTCGGTTCGTATTGCCTGGATAATATGCCAATGGCACATCTTCAACATCAATAATTTCTACAGTTTCTCTGATCGCACCAGATTCCACTGCGATTAGAACCGCCTCCTCTTTTGCCTGCTCTAATGCCTTGTCCCTGGAAATCTCATCATAATTCACCAGCTTTTCTAACGTTCCACTGACCTTGGATATTGCCGAACCAATTGCATTTGCAATTCCAAAATGATTGGGCTTTGTTACTGTTTTCGCACCCATAAGCTTCTCAGGTAATATAATAGAACCGCCGCCCACCAGTATGACATCGATATCCCCATTGGATATCTTCATAGAATCAATACCATCCTCGGCCAGTGATATAATAACTTTCATCGCTTCTTTTGCCATCTCTTCATCGATATCCGCAACTTTGCACTTATCGCCAATATCTGCCAGCCCTAACCGTACCGCAATGTCTGTTGCCGTTAACACATCACCGCCAAACACCCGTGCCTTACTTGTGATTTCAAATCCCACACTGTCCGGCCCAACGGTAATACTGCCATCTCCTTTTTGGCGCACAATAGAACCGCCGCCTAAACCAATAGAAAGAACATCCGGCATCCGGAAATTTGTCCGCACACCTCCAATCGTGGCTGCCACACTTGACTCCCGCGGGAATCCTTGCGTGATAACCCCCAAGTCTGTCGTTGTCCCGCCTACATCAATGACAATGGCATTTTTTACATCACTCAGATAGCTGGCTCCGCGAATGGAATTCGTCGGCCCACAGGCAATGGTAAGAATCGGGTATCTTCTTGCATAGTCCATGGTCATCAAGGTTCCATCATTCTGAGATAAATAGACCTTTGCATTGGTTACACCCTCGTCCTCAAGGCTCCGTGCAAACCCCTCGGTAAACCGTTCGGCAACCTGGTACAAGGCCGCATTTAAAATGGTTGCATTTTCTCTTTCAATCAGTCCCATGGAGCCAATCTCACTGGATATGGATATATGGACATGCTCTCCCATGATCTCTTTACACAGCTTTGCAGCTAATACTTCATGCTCATTTCTTACCGTTGAAAAAACGCAGGAAATAGCAACGGATTCCACTTTTCCTTTTAGATTTTCAAAAAAATGACGTGCCGCCGCCACATCGAAAGCTGCTAATTCTTTACCGTCATACTCAAATCCGCCTCCGATAACCTCTACAGAGACTGCAATTCTCCTAATATCCTCCGCCCAGTCCACCATGGCGGGGACACCCAAAGTTGCCGGGGCGCCAATACGTAAAAAACCAATGGGTGCCAAATGCTTGCGTTCCACAATGGCATTGGTACACTGAGTCGTCCCGAGCATTGCCTGACTAATCTCTTTTCTGTCAATCCCTGACTGTTCCAATACCGCCCTTAAGGCTTTTAATATACCATCATAGATATCTTTGGAGGTGGGTTGTTTATGCTCTGCGATCACCTGCAGTTTTTCATCTATTAGAACAGCATCTGTATTGGTGCCGCCTACATCAATTCCTAATTTATACATGATGCCTGTCCCCCTTTTACACGTTCTTCCAACGGAATATAGTCCGTATCACAACCAAAATATTTTGGTCCTACCAATTCAAGACCTTCTTTAGTTCTCCACATATCAAAGCATTTCAGACCTACTACCAAGACCCTCTTTCCATATTTTAAAGCATCTGTCGTGATTGGATAAAATGTCTCCGTGTCCACAAGGCAGATTAAATCAGGTGTTGTAGCCAGAATTTCATCCTCTACGACAGCCACCAGATTTTCATTTTGAAATTCTACGTAGCCACTTTTCCCTTTGCAGTCCCCGATACCTTCCAACAAGACCTTCCCGACATTAAAAGCACCCCTGGTTTCTCTTAAAACATCAGAAATCTTAGCTTTAAATAATTTATAGCCCTCTGTAAACTTCAAAAAATTATCTTCCGGGGTTCCCTCCGTATAATCTTTTACTTTGCGAATGGCCTCTCCTAATTTCTGACTTCTGGTAACGATATTCTTTACTGCATATTTCTTTAAATCTGCACCATTCATACAATATAAGGATACCGATACTGATCCCCCACAGCTCATGGTAACAGCTCGTGCAAGTTCTTCCGTCCATTTATTGGTAATCGTGTCAAAAATAGCGCAGTTTCCCTTCTCATCCGTAAGTGCCATTGGTGTTGCTTTCATCCCGCCTATGGTAAAAGTAACCATTTGCAGCTCTGGAAATGCTCTCCCCATGCCATCCGCATCTACCATGGGAATACCTAATCTTGCAGAAGCTGCAATGGGAAGCATACTATTGACACCGCCTGCTTCTATGGGCATAAACGCATAGATATCCTTTCCATAGAACTGTTTAATCATATCATATAAAGTCTTATACTCACTTCCGCCAATTCCTTTTTCCCCCAGAATGGTAGGAGCGCCCATCATAGCAATGGGAACAATCAGTGCATCATCCGGTATTTCTTCCGGATCTAATAAAGTCACCGTTCCACATTCTTTGATGGCTCCCATAGCAACCAGCTTTCCCACATACGGATCACCGCCGCCACCGGCGCCAAGAAGTGCCGCACCCAACGCTATATCTTCAACTTCTCTTAATCCTATCTGTCTCATGCCCCAACCTCCTCTTTATCTGGCAAGAGCTTTGCCAATACTATGTAAACAACCATGGACACTATAATTCCATTGACCGGTCCAATAAAGAATGGAACATATAAAAATGCCAACGCCGTAAAAGCGGTAAATGTGCCGCCGGTAATACATGCCACAAGAGCTCCTGCAGCAAATGCAATGACTCCTGCCAATGAGAATCCCGCCTTAGGTTTAAAGTTTTCCTTTTTTCCTTTTCCAATTATCCAGTAATCCGCAATCATAACACCGACTACAGCAGGTACTAATGCACATAAAAGACTTAAAAATGATTGGAATTTATCTAAAAATCCAATGGCTGCTAAAATCGTACCGACTGCTCCTGCTGCCGCTGTCGCCCATCTGCTCTTACTTTCATCAAGACCTAACAGAATCGCCAGAGACAGACCTCCGCTATACGCATTTGTGACATTGGTTGTCCATGTGGCAAGCACTAAAGCAACCAAACCAATTGCCGGAACCCCAACAGCACTAAGCACTGCACTAATATCATATTCTCCTGTCACAATACTCATAATAGCACCGGCTAAAAGCATCAATAATCCGGCCGGCAGCACGCCTATGACAGAAGACTTGATGACGTCCCCACGATTTTTCGCATATCTGCAGTAATCTCCTGAGATTGCGCCGCCTACGGCAAAGGTTGCTACCGTAAGGCTGATTCCGCTTACAAAGGATATCGAGGCTGCAGGTGTATAACTTTGAATCACTGCTATTCCATCATTCTGTGCCATAGCTGCCCATACGCCATAGGTACATACAATAGCTAATAATGGTACAGCTATAAAGTTCAACCATTTCAATCCTTTAAATCCAAAACAGGCTGTTGTCAGCATTACCCCGCCCCAAAAAACAGAACAGATCCATACCGGAATGACAACTCCTGTCATAGAGCCAATCATCGCTGAAAAAGATGCTCCACATACAGCCGCCTGAATCCCAAACCATCCAATACAGGCAATTGCCAAAACACTGCTGATGATATACTTTGAGCCTTTTTCTCCTAATGATTCTGCCGCCATAACCGCTGTTGGAAGCCCCGTATCACAGCCCTGCATTCCCACGAGACACATATAGACACAGATAATCAAATATCCAATAATAATGGCGACCACACAACCACCAAGCGACATCCCATTGCCAAGCATACCGCCTACCATCAGACTTGATACACATATCATGGAGCCAATCCATACCATGGCAATAGACTGCCAACTCTGCCTTTGCTCCGATTTGACTTCATATCCTGAATTTCTTTCGTTCATAACCTTACTTCCTCTCCTGATAAAAAGCCAACGTGAGTTTGCAACCTGCGTTGGCTTCATTTTTTATGATTTTCATTTTACTTGTTATTTTATCAGTTGTAATTAGTTTATGGGTCAAAAAATCAAGAGTTCTGTTGTCCTTTTGGACAATGATTCTTGATTTTTTGACATCTATGATCTCTTTTCTTGTGTTTTTAAATTATAAAAGAGTCTGCGAATCGCTACCGCTTTATATAAATCATAGGTTTCTGGCATTTTATTAATTTTAAAATTAAATAGCTCATTCAGTTTTTTGATGCGGTATTTTATCGTATTTTTATGGACGAACATCAACTCGCTTGTCCTGATGACACTCAGCCCTGAATCAAGCAAATAAATTTCTAAAGTATTCATAAGCTCCTGACCGGGTTCGTCTCCCATATCACTGATCGGACGAAGTACCGATAGAATACTGTCAATTTTTTCTTCTCCACATGAAATGATTTTCTTACATTCCTCTGCAAAACGAAGCTCCTGCAGTGTGATAGCATATTTATCCGGAAACACGCATCTTGCATAATTTATATTATTTACACAGGTGATATAAGCATTTCTCACTTCCCTTGTATTATTTAAACCTAAGTTACTCACCATGATGACTTCTTCCCCGCTCGCTTTCAAATCCTCCATTAGTTCCAAGACCATTGAATCATAGGACCCCTTTAGCTGTTCTTTTCCGGTAAATATCACAAGTACATCGTTAAAAACACCTGTCATACTGACACGACAATTTTCTTCAATATAACTTTTCGCTTTGTTTTGAATACATTTATTAAAATCCTTAAGTTTTTTATTATTCCCTATCGGTTTTTCCGGCAACAATAAAAGCATACTATGTATGGATTCGACATCAATCTGCAGGATATCCGCCAAACGCCGCATTTTAATGGGTTCATCATTGAGTATGGCACTAATCAACTCTTCGCTTCCCACATTTCCATGTCTTTTACTCCATATATTTACAAAAAGCTGCACCACTTCGGCCGCCTGCCGGCACATATTCGTTTGCAGCTCTCCGCCCTCTTTTATACATAATAAATACATGGGGAGCGCATTTTCATTACGTATTTTACTACACGCTATACTTAGTTTCTGCTTCAATACAATGGTTCTGACCTCTTTGGGAATTTGATGAATATCATTCTCATAATATGTAAATATCTGTTTCAAATCAATATCTCCGTCAGTTGGCCAATTGGCTAAATTCATAGCCGTCAGATTACTGTCCACTAAGAAGAAAGAACAGGTCAGTCTGTCACGAAGCATCCGCAGTACGGCATCCATGCTTCTTTGATGTACCGGAAGCAAAGAGATTCGTTCCAACATTTCTCCTACCAAATAAGTATCTTCTCTCTGGTCATCAATGATAGTTTTCATCACTTCATAGATCACCTCACTGTATCGCAAATCTTTTCGATTTTCAGGCATACATATTAGCGGAAAATCCAACTCATTAGCCAAATCAATGACCTTTTGATCAATGGATGGCAATATAATCCCCACATAGTAAAGAATTAACCCTACTTCTCCAACCGTTTGCAGCCGCCTAATGGAACCACATTGTCCTTCAATATCATTTTGTACACTGAAAAATGCGGTAATAACCAGTTCGTTACCATAGAATTGGCTGCTGTTAAAGAGTTCATCCTGCAATATCGTTGGTTCCGCATATTCAAGAACTGAAATACTTGAAACAATGTGGGACAATCCCTTTTCCCCGGCTACAACTCTGGCATTTTTCAGGGAAGGTAAAGCCAATAAATTTTTAATTGTTATGCTCATAAAAACCTGCTTTCCTAATTCAACATATAGAATATAGCAATTGGAAATATAAGCGCGGGCTTATACTCCTGTTCCTCCATATACAGATAGTGTTTTCCTGTGAAACGCCACACCATATCGATAGATGGTTTTTACGTTCCTTTTTCTTAATTCTGCATCATAATTCTTATCCAAAATCTGTTGGTAAGCATTCTGTGCCAGTTCTTTTAGTTTTTCTTCCAAAACTTTTTTATCTGATTCCTGTTCTCTTAAAACCTTAAACTCAAAGATGACGCCTGGATATTTTCTGCTCTTCGGCTCCAATAACAAGTCTGCCCTTCCATCACCGGTTTCTCTGTTAGACGAAATATAATGGGTATCCATAAAAAGACCGGTTAACGACAGCATCCATCCATGATAAAAGGACTCGTCCGCATCATAATAACTAATGGAATATTCCGCCACCTGCTTTAACAGGCGGTCTATTTCTTCTGCATCTCCGCCATACACCGCACGTATAAAGTCATTAAGGTAACTCGAAAATTTTTTGTTTTCCGCAGACAATTTTTGAATAATTTCATTTTTATAGGCAATGCCTATTTCCTTGTTTGGTATCCTTAACTCATAATCATAGTATGTTTCGTTTAAGTAATGTTTTTTTGCTTTGAGATAGCCCGTCATAACAAGAAAACTGAAAATGGTATTTTTATTCTGAAAAATCTCAGGACAAACAATATTTGAGTCGATCGTTGCATAATAGGACCCGCCATCTAAAAGCCGTTTCAATATCTCCTGCGTGTCAAGCTCAGTATCATCTAACAGCTGTCCGATGATGTCATTACTACTAGTGCCAAGCCAATAAGCTTCCGGCCGGCAGCCATTTTTTATATAGCGCAATACAGACCATGGATTATAGATATCCAGATTTCCAAAATAATACCCATCATACCACTCTTTAATTTCTGCAAGTTTTTCTTCACAGCTATAATCTTCGGTCAATTTTTTAACTTCATCATGTGTAAATCCAAAGTACTGTCGGAATGGTTCGTCTATAATCGTAAAGACTTCCAGATTATTCAAACCGCTGAAGATGCTTTCTTTTGCAACACGTAAAATACCGGTTAATACCGCAAACTTTAGATTCACATTGTCCTTTAACCCACCTGATAACCAATTTCGCATAAAAGTAATGACAGCTTCGTAAAAGCCTTTTAGATAGCCCTGCTGTATGGGAATATCATACTCATCAAGCAACAGGATTGGCTTTTCACCATATATCTTAGTCAAATACTCTGTTAATGCTGCTAATGCTCCCTCATAGTCTGTATAATTTCCAGTACCATTCATTATCTGACGGCAATAATTTTCTTCAAATGTATTGAGTCGACCACCAAGTAAATCTTTCTCATAATAAATAAATTGCCTTGTAATAATATCCGCTAATTTTAGATAAGTTTCCTCCCAGGAATTACATTTAACATCCTTTAGCGTCAAAAAGATAACTGGGTATATGCCTTGTTCGTTTCTATAGGATACATCTTGCTGCCATATTTGCAAATCCTTGAATAAGACGGAGGTATCTTCCTCTGTTTTCTCAAAGTAATATTTGAGCATACTCATGTTAGAAGTTTTTCCAAAGCGCCTTGGTCTGGAAAATAAAAATACTTTTGATTTCGTGTCTAATATATCTTTAATTAACAGCGTCTTATCAATGTAATAGTACTCTGATACAATTTCTTTAAAGTCGCTTGTCCCAATCGGAACTTGCTTTCTTTCATTAATTCCCATAACCACAAACCTCCTTTGCTCATATTCTTAGTATACTTTGTTCTTTGGCTTATCGCAATACCATCAGTGATTTTTTTATACCCTAAGATATGATTTAGTTAATCGTATCTTAGCATTCTTGATGTCTTTAAACTGGCTGAAAAGAA
>Ga0153994_1000376_pt1 | contig 12596 bp, 11 predicted proteins | sample TSNC078MetaG_FD_104735 | JGI IMG/M metagenome (GOLD analysis project Ga0153994, IMG submission 104735) | Attine ant fungus gardens microbial communities from North Carolina, USA - TSNC078 MetaG | ecosystem: Host-associated > Fungi > Mycelium > Unclassified | place: USA: North Carolina, Lumber...
ATATGAAAATAGCAATATTTATGGACGCAGAAGGATACACGACTTCCTTTGAAGAAGATGGTTTTTTAAAAATATATGAAAAGAAGGGCGGAGAATGGGAAGTCAAAAAAGAAACAAAATATACACTGGAAGGTCTTACCACAGCCAATGCTATTCGAAACAGTATCAGAGATATGGGCATATGGATGGATGACTGTAAGGTTCTTATGGCAAGGGAGATTAATGGCATCTATTTTACCGTATTTGAAGGCCTTAAGATAAATATGTGGGAGATTGAAGGAGTCGGAGCGGAGTTTCTGGATTATATCTGCGATAGTGAGGAGAAGGAAGAAAAGAAGAAAAAAACAGGAGTAAAGGACTACATCTATAAGCGAGAGGTGGAAAAGTAAGATGAAAGAAATAGAAACCATGTATGGAGTATTAAAAGGGGTTGCAGGAGAAAGTTATTATGAAAATGGAATATTAAAAGAATGTGTTATAAATAAAAGTTGTTGCTTAAATACAGGGTATGGAGAGTTTATTCCTAAATATAATTATGATGAGGCAAGAGATAAATATCGCAATACGATTTCCTTTTATCCGAGCGGGGAATTGCGAAGCATCTATCTGGATAAAAGGAAGAAGGTAGAGACATCCATAGGCTGTATTAAGGCAGAATTACTTACCTTTTATGAAAATGGAACGATCCACAGACTATTTCCTCTGTATGGGCAGATTAACGAATACTGGTCAGAAGAAGAAGAAATGATGTTGCTGGAAAATGCCAAGATAGATTTGAATTTTTGTAACATAAATAATAAAATATCCTGCTATTGCTTTTATTCTTCCGGCAAACTGAAAAGTCTTACTTTGTATAAAGATGAATGGGTGCAGGTTATCACAAAATTCGGTACCTTCTTTTCCAAACAGGGAATTTCACTCTACGAGAGTGGCGCACTTGAGACACTTGAACCGGCATTTCCGATTGAACTTGCAACAGATTACGGGACCTTTACCGCTTTTAATAACAAGGCTCTTGGTATTCATGGGGATGCAAATTCAGTGAAATTTGATGAGCAGGGGAAGATAAAGAGTTTTCTGACGATTGCCTCAGGGGTTAAAGCAACAGATAAAGCGGGTACACAAATAGAAATCCTTCCGAAACTGAAACAAAGTCTTCTGGATATGGACAAATATGTCCTGGAACCAATCAGCCTGTCTTTATCAGATGCAGAAGTAAGAGTCATTGACAGTGATCAGAAGAAATATGAGTTTACAGATGATAGCTATCAAATCACTGCGATTGCCAATAAAGATTATGCTAAGGTAGATTGAAAATTTCCTGCAGTTCTTTAACATTTTCTTTAAGAATACCAAAATCAATAAAGCTTTCCGACACATCCAGCAGGTCATAGAAATTGCAATTACCACTACGGGCACCTATCCCCCCCAACGTGCAGTCAATCACCTCTGCACCGGCTTTTGCCGCCGCCACTGAATTAGCTATGGCCATACCCAGATCATTGTGGGCATGAAATTCAATCGTTAGATTACTGCATTCTTTTAATTGCCTGACAATATTCCCGGACCGATCGGGTGTAAGAATTCCTACTGTGTCTGCAATCTGTATCGTTTTCACTCCGATTGCTTCTAACTCCTTTGCCAAACTAATGATAAAGCCAATATCTGATCTGGATGCATCAACAAACCCAACTGTCAGACCGACACCTGCTTCCATTACTGCATCTGCACAGATTAACAGCATCTTTCTTAACCATATTTTGTTTTTCTTTAATTCATGATAGATTTGAACATAGGATACCGGTATTCCAAGATGAATAATATCCGGTTTACATTTGATGGACTTTTCAATATCTTCTTTCGACATTCTACTCCAAACAGATATCTTTGAAGTTGCACATGCTTTTTTGATCTCATCAACAAATTGTATCTCTTCTTCTCCTGAGGCCGATATAGAAACCTCTATCTCATAAGTACCCAATGAATCCAGACGCTTAGCCAGTTCAACTTTATCATTCATGCTGAGGGCAATACCCGGACATTGTTCCCCATCCCGTAATGTTGTATCTACTATGTATCTTTTCTCCTTCAAAAGACATCACCTCCGAAGCCGGCTTAATTAATTTGGCATCCATTACTCCACTTTTTTTGTTCATAGCCTTTCTGACTTTATTTTCTGTCCTATGATTTCGGCTGGGTACGGCTCATAGTTAGAAGGATTATTTAATATCCCACCTGCGTGAGTAGCTGTCTCTACAAAGAAAATATGACTTCCCAGTATTGGCTTATTACGAGGAATTTTCATCTTTGTAATCTCCTCCGACAGCCGGCTTAATTCAGGTAACGCACTCATTTTCTGGTTGGGCTTGTAATGAGCGGTAAGGCGGAGAGCCATTATTACCTCTTCTGTAGGTGCCTTTTCTCCCAATCCATTAAATGAGGTAGTAACTTCGCTTCCACCATTTATGCCCCAAATAGCGGCACATCCACTCCCGCATTTATAGTGATTTCCCGGAGCGAAGTTAATCCTGCTTCTTGTCAAACACTGCTTTATATCTTGAAATAGCAGCATATAATTGTAAAACAGTAAATTATCAAGACCGGTAATACGCAGATAGCTAAATTGCTTATAGGTGTTTAATTTAGTTAAATCCCCTGCATCCGCTATTTTGATCTCCACCATTCCATTATCTGTATTGGCGCCATCATCGTAGATAAATTTATAGATACCGGGATATTTTCTCTTATCCTCCAAACGGTCTATTGCCAGATAAAAGCGGATATCTTTTGGCATTAGTCCTAGCTTTTCATAGACCTTTCGAGATATCTCCAAATCAGTTATTCCGATATCTTGTATCAAGCTGCAGAATAAATAAAGCTGTTCTTTTGATGGATCATATGCATCTACATATGCCAATGTAGCATCTATTATTCGTATCATAGGATCCTCCTTGTTAACATTGTTTTTTTAATATGCCAGTGTACTGGTATGAATTGGTATGAACTGCGTCCAATTGGTTTTGTTTATTATCTCACAAAAACATCTCTGTTTCAAGTTTTTTCATACATTATTATAATTTCTGTCATTATTGTTTCTATATTAATCTATATTCCGAAAATTAACCGTCAACTTAAACAACAAGTATATCTTCTCCATCTTGTGTATTTAGAATATTCGTAATATAATATAAAAAAGAAAGTAATAATAATGACAAATCCGGAGGAATCACCATGACAGTAAGAGACCTTTTATCCGTTCAGGAAGCCGCAAAACTCATCGGTATCTCAAAAAATACCGCATATAACTTAATCAAAAAAAATAAATTGCCTTCTTATCGAATTGGAGAAAAATCAAGGTGGATTATCAGGATATACAAACATTTCTTAGTCAAGGAAAGACCAATCTTTTGCAGGTCTCCTCACTGGGCGGCACCAGACATTCCCCCATATCTTATACCGCCGCCTATACTTTTACAGAGAAGCCGCTATACAAGGGACTTGTGTCGGTCGCCTCTGCACATCTGTGGGACGGCGATTCCGATACTTATAACGAGACCTACCTCAAAAGTCTACTCCCCGGTCTTGGCTGCACAGGTGTTAATCTGGCCTCCCGCATGCAAGGTTTTTATGTAGCGAAAGGAAATCCCAAAAAGATATATGAATGGTCTGATCTTGCCAATAAAAATGTCACTATGATAAATAGGGAACTAGGATGCGGAGTACGTATTTTAATTGATCAAAAATTAAGAAAAGCCGGTATTCTGGTTGATTCCGTTAATGGATATGAGCAGATTGAATACTCCCATATTGCCGGTGCCAGTGCAGTTTCACGCGGTGACGCTGATGTTTCTACAAGTCCCATTCAATCGATGCTTCTAATTCTGACCGGCAAAAAATTCCTCAAAGAAATGTCCGGTATAGGATGTTATGATTTGTCACAAACAGGGGAAGTTTTGATTAAGATTTAAGTTGGATTTCTTTTAAAAAGCATGCAAAATCTCCTTGCAAAACGATGAAAAACAGCATATCATTAAAGAAAGGTGTTCTTAAATAAAGAACCGATTATGAGGAGAGCATAATGACGGATAAAGATGAGATTAAGGTGAAAAGTCTGCATAAAGCAATTGAAGTTTTAAATTGTTTTACGGAAAAACCATCGCTTGGAGTTACTGAGATTAGTGAAAAATTGGGTTTATATAAAAGTAATGTCCACAGTATTTTGACAACATTTAAAGCAATGGATTATTTGGAACAAGATGAGGAATCGGGAAAATACAGGCTGGGTATGGCCGTATTTACTCTCTGCCGGGCGCTGGGCGACAGCTTTAGTATCACGAAAGTAGCGATGCCATATATGCAGGAGCTGGCCAACTTAACTAATGAACGTGTATATCTGGGAATTCCTGATGGCGATGAGGTGATATATTTAGAGTCCATGTATCCGGCAGAGTCCTTTAATTTAATGCGGCTGCTGATGGGTGAGCGGGCTAAGATGTACTGTACGGGTATAGGCAAAGCCATGTTGGCCAATTTGCCGGAAGAAAGAATCGAGGACTGTATCAGCAGAAACCTCACTGCATTTACAGAGCATACAATTGTTGATAAAGAAAAACTACGGGAGGAATTAAAAATAACGAAAGAAAGAGGTTATGCCATTGATGATATGGAGCATGAATTTGGGATTCGGTGTGTGGCAATGCCGATATTTAATAAGTATGGGAAACTAGAGGCAGCGGTCAGCATAAGTGGACCATCCCTTAGATTTGATGATGACAAAATCAATGAGTTTGCCCATCTGTTATCCCAATATATTAAAAAAATAGAAAGCCGCCTTTAAAAATAATAATTATGTGGTATTTTAAAAGCTATGGAGGGATTATATTTTGACGATAAGAGAACTGGCACAGCTTGCTAATGTTTCACCGGCAACAGTATCAATTGCCCTGAACGGTAAGAAAGGTATTGGGGAAGATACAAGAAAGCGGATTCTAAAGATGGCACAACAGCACAACTATTCGGGTGCTAAATATACGCAGAAAAAAGCAAAGAATGTATTGGTATTGAAGTTTTGGAAAGGCGGAATGTTGGTCGAAGAAAACCAGAGCTTTATATCCACGATTATTGATGCGATCGAAGGAGAACTTCGTTCCCGCCGGCATGGCCTTACCATGCTGATATCTAAAGAGGCATTGGATAAAACCATTGATGAAATTAATTATAATGATTATTGCGGCATAATTGTCATAGCTACTGAAATTGTCGGTGGAATGTATCGGCTTCTTGATAAAATACCGATTCCGTTTGTGGTGGTCGATAATACTGTGCCAAATTATAAATATAACAGTATCTGTGTAAATAATTCTGAAAATGTTTATCTGGCACTAAAGTGCTTTAAAGATAACGGACACTGTGACATAGGTTATCTTCGCAGTTCCATACAGACAGAGAATTTTAATGAACGTAATGAAGCCTTTAAAAAATGGGTTAAGGTCCTGGAAATGAATTTTGAGTCAGAGCAGGAATATCTGCTGATACCTACGCTTGTAGATTCATATAAAGAATTTAAACAAATCTTAAGAATAAAAGATACTATGCCCGGATGTCTATATGCGGATAATGATACGATTGCGATCGGAGCGATGAAAGCGTTAAGAGAAGGCGGATATAAGATACCTGACGATATATCAATTATTGGCATGGATGATATTCCGTTTGCATCTGTAAGTGCGCCGGCTCTGACAACAGTCCGGGTACAAAAAGAGGTTATTGGCGTCCAGGCTGTTAAACAATTGTTTTGGCTCATTAACGATCAAGAATTTCAAAATATGAAAGTAAGTGTAACAGGAGATCTAATCTATCGCCATAGTGTGAAAAATCTGACCAAAGAAAAGGCTCAATAGCTTGGTCAGCCGGTCAAGCTTTACCGCCACTTCTCTATCGGTATAGGCCATGGCAGTTACTTCGTTGAAAGCTGTTAATAACCTTATAAGTTTTGAGTTGTTCTTGTGACAATTCTATGTGCAGGCCGCACCTTTGGGACTCATCACGGTACTGATGGAATGCGGGATTGTACTGGTGGCCGTTGTGGGTGCGAATGCACTGAAAACCGCAACGGTTACACCAATTGGCATCACCCGTTTTATTCTGGCATTTATTCTGACAATACAATTTACCCAAAACCTCGTCAAAGCGACCACGTTGATGTATAACGAAACGGTCTATGACAACACAATAAAATCAGTAGACAGTATCACAGGAGAGCCTGTTTGTGAACCGCCCAGATTCGTGACTCCCGCTGTGGCTTCGTCCAACAGTATCCTCAATACAGCATCAAATCAGTCGCTTTCGATGTTTTCTTCAACGAACAGGTCAATGCAAGCTTTTACATCGTCCGGCTCACTATTTATCGGAATTCCGGCGGCAATCCAAAAAGCATAGTCACCGTCCATTAATTCAAGGAGTGCGTCCAAATCGCTGCCATATCTGAATTCAATGTGATAAGTTGTACCTGGCGTATCGGGGCAGAAAAGAAAATACGTAAATTTGCCGGCGTTTTCATCGTCTGCTTTATAAACCCTCACATCCATTATTCCGCTCATCGCATTGCCCTCTTGATAGGAATAGGTGTGAGAAAACACCGTTTCCCCGTTCAGCGTACCGGAGATATTGTTATCACTTACCGTTATTTCATCAACTCCGTTGATGAAATAACAATCGAACTGCGCGCTTTCCAAATCAGAAAATGCGGCTACCGCTTCCGCGCCGTAAATCGTTCCTGCGCAGGCCGATTTCAGCGCTTCGGTGTATGCCTCCGCATTTTCTTCCCCTACCATAGAGGCAACCTTTTCCAACCAATAATCGTCGTAATCCTCACTGTTAAGTACCGGAAAGAGCTCTTCATACGTTGCGTTCACTTCTTTCAGAAACGCATCTGTTTCCACCGATGGGTCGGTTGTTTTGCCGCAGGCAGTTAGCAGGGTTACTATCATAACAACTGCTATTGCGATAGCGGATACTCTGTTTTTCATTGATTTTTCCTCCTAAATTTTAATATTAGAACAATGCCTTGCCCAACGCTCTGCAAGCTTCTTTCACTCATATATATTCCTCCATTTTTTACACACTCCAGCCAAAGCTCTCCTGCTGCATCGTGAACAACTTTTTGTAAAGCCCGTCGTGCGCCATAAGCTCATCATGAGTGCCCTGTTGTACAACCTCTCCATTGTCCAAAACTATGATTTTATCCGCACCCGCAATTGTACGAAGCCGGTGAGCGATGACGATCACCGTTTTGCCGGTAATCAGGCGGGAAATAGCTTGCTGAATCAGCGCCTCATTCTCCGGATCGAGGGATGCGGTGGCTTCGTCCAGCAGCACGATGGGAGCGTCCTTTAACAGCGCGCGGGCGATGGACAGCCTCTGCCGCTCGCCGCCGGATAATGTGCTTCCGTTTTCGCCGAGTACAGTATCATAACCGTCCGGCAGCTTGTTTACGAACTCGTCACAGCAGGCGGCTTTCGCGGCTGCCAGCACCTCCTCGCGGGAAGCGTCCATATTGCCGATGCGGATGTTATTGTAAATGGTATCGCCCACCAGCACCACGTCCTGAAATACGAAGGACATATAGCTCATCAGATGTTCTGGGTCAAGCGTCTTTACATCGATTCCTCCAATGGTGACGCTGCCCTCGCCCACATCCCAAAAGCGGGCGATCAGGCGGGAAATTGTGCTCTTTCCGCTGCCGGACGGCCCCACCAGCGCGGTGATGCCGTTGACCGGTATTGTTGCGGTAAAATTCTTGATTGTTTCCTCCGCTCCGGTGTTATAATGAAAGCCGACGTTGTTAAATTCAATGGTAAAATCTGTTATCGCCCGCTCCGAGCTGCCTTCCATCGGCGGGGTCTCCATCAAACGGCGCATTCTGTTTACGGCGATCTGGTGGTAGAAAAGCTCCGGCAGAAGAGTCAGCTCCACCAATACCGGGCCGTAGATTCTTGCTACAATCAGCAGGAACATGAGCAGCGGAATCAGCGCGATATTGCCGCCGGTGAACAGATAAGTACCCGCAAAAACCGTGATTCCGACCCCCGCCTGCAAAACCACCTGTGCGCCGGTCACAAAGACGCCGCTGCCGAACTCAAACCGGATGGCCAAATTCCGCATGGTACGCAGGGCGTTTTCCAGCGCGGAAAACTTCTCGCCGTCCAGATTGCAGGCCTTGATAACCTTAATCCCCTCTAAATACTCCTGCACCTGCCCGGATGCGGCGAGCTTCGCGTCCGCATGCTTCCCACCCAGCCTGTTCTGGATTTTTCGGCTGCACCAAACGATCAGGACGGAAACCGGCAGGGTGCCAAATACGGCCAGTGCCATGCGCCAGTCGAAAATGGCCAGCATCGCGCAGATGACCGTGATGGATATGGCATTTGCGGCAAGCTGCGGCACCACATGGCTGAGTACATGCTCCGTGGTGGCCACATCGCCCATCAGGTTTGTGGTCAGCTCCGACAAGTCCTTGGAGTTAAACACGCTCATGGGCAGCTTACGGATATGCTCCGCCAGGGAGGTGCGGGCGTTTTCCGATTCCATATAGGAATTTGTATAGGTTTTCTTATAATCGTTTTTGCTGCATAGGAACACGATGACCGCCGCTATGATGCCCAGTCCAAAAAGCAGCCACATTTTGGGCCATGAAATCTCCCCGCCGGTCAGCGGCTTTATGAGTTCCATAATTATCTGTATCATAACGGCAAAGGGCAGCATCAGGGAAAAATTCGTAATCGTGCAGGCCGCGATGGCCTTTTTCAAATCCCTGTAGCCTTTATCCGTCAACATAAACGCGCTTTGCAATTTAGGCATTGTTCGTTACCTCCTTTATTCCGGCCAAACCCGTCCTTGCCATGCTCCAGGTCACTGTTTGCGTGTAGGTATTCCACATATTGTAATACTTGCCTTTTTTCCCAATCAATTCGTCGTGGGTTCCCTCCTCAATGGCGCGGCCGCCGTCTATCACCACAATCTTGTTGGCGCTCCGTATCGTGGAAAGGCGGTGGGCGATCATGATAACGGTTTTGTTCCGCATCAGGATTTCAAAGGCCTGCTGGATCAGATGCTCATTCTCCGGGTCGGCAAACGCCGTGGCCTCGTCCAGCACCACCACCGGCGCGTCCTTTACAATGGCGCGCGCGATGGCAAGCCGCTGCTGCTCGCCGCCGGATAAATGCACGCCCTTTGTGCCGATTACCGTGTCATACCCGGCGGGCAGTTTTTCGATAAACTCATGGCACTGCGCGGCTTTTGCGGCGGCGATAACCTGCTCGTCCGTCGCGTTTTGATTGCCCATGTGGATATTGTCCCTGACGCTCTGCTTGAACAGGAACACATCCTGAAAGACAAAGCTCACCTGCTCCATCAGATAACCTGAGTTGAGCGCCCGGATATCCGCACCGCCCAAAGTGATCGAGCCGCCGTTTACATTAAAAAAGCGGGGGATTAAGTGGGCAATGGTACTCTTGCCGCCGCCGGACGGCCCGACAATCGCCGTAATTTCCCCTTGCCTTGCCGTAAAGGATACGTCCGACAGCGCCGCTGTTTTCCCGTCCTCGTCATAGGAAAAGGATACGTTTTGAAACGCCACGTCGTAAGTTTGTACTTTTTTGGGTTTTTCCGGCTGCTTCAGCACAGGCTTTGCCAGAATCTCGTCCATCCGCTCCACGCCGTTTAAAATCTGCATACTGTTGGAATTCACATACATAATCTTCATCATGATGGAAGCGATGGCCGGGACGAACAGGAGATAAAACATAAAATTGCCCGCAAATACCGTATAATCCTGCGTGTTCATGCCGACCAGAATGGCGACCGGCGCGACAAACAGATAAATGTTGTTCAGGATCGTGGTATAGGCCGAAAAGGTGTTTTCCCAACTAAACGTGAATTCAAGTACAAGCTCCGTATATCTTTTAATCGTGTCGTGCAGGCGCCGGAAGGAATAGACCGTCTGCTTGAACGCCTTTACCACCGAGATGCCCCGGATATATTCCACCGAAGCGTTATTCATGTCCTCCAGGGAGGTTTGGTACTGGCTCATCTTTTCCTTCGCGCCTTCGTTACCGTAGGCTCCCATCTGAACCCCGTAAGCCACGGCTATGCCGACTATGGCGGCAAGACCGAACCGCCAGTCCACCGCGAGCAGAATAACGGCCATCACCACCGGAGCCACAAAAGCCGCCACAATATCGGGCAACTGGTGGGCGATAAAGTTCTCGACTTTTTCGATGTTCTCATCCATAATCTTGCGCAGCTTGCCGCTGCCCACCAGCACATGGAAGCCCAGCGGCACTTTTGCCAGATGGGAAGCGAAGTTGATTTTGAGCTCATAAAGCGTACCGAACGCCGCCAGATGAGAGCACATCAACGCCCCGAAATACAGCAGGATATTTCCCGCCACGCCGCCAAAGGCCAGCCAGCCGTAAGAAATGATCCGGCCGGCGTCAAGTCCGGCAATGTCCGGGTATACCCCGATGATTTCCCGCACAATCAGGTAGATTGCGATATACGGTATAAAGCTCGCGACGGACGCCAGCGCCGATAGAATGACAGAGCCGATCATCAATGGTTTTTTTGTCGCTGCCAGCTCCATCAGGCGGGCCATACCGGTCTTTTGTTTCCTTTCCTTTGCTTGTTCCATTTAGTACACCTGCTTTCTATATAATGATGTTAGCGAAAACTAACCTATGGGCAAAAAATAATAATGACCCATTGCCTGTTGATAAACCCGCTATCAGGGTCTATATAAACACCCACCATACGTTGCCCATAAAATCACCTCCTCCACAAGTTAGGAGCATCTAACCTTTGTCTAAAAAAATCTCCGCTTAAATAAGTCCGAAAATTTTATCCCAGCCCGCTCTATGAAAGGCGGTCAGGTCCGCTATATATTCATCAGCTTCACCCTTTGGCATATTGTGAACCACCGTCTCGAATATCCCGGAGAAGTAGGCGCTGGACAAAATATGATTCAGGTCAGGTTTAATTTCGTTAATGGAATAGCCCGCCTGCCTCACGGCTCTGATAAAATTTTCTGTACTCTCAGTCTCGACATCCACCAGCGAATCAATATACCGGGCGTAGTCCGTCCCGTCCGAGCAGCAGACGATCAGCTTGAAGGCGTCAAAATGCGCGTAAACAAAATCCAGCATGCTCCGCAAAGGTTCGTCGGTGTAGCTGTGCAGCTGAGCGATTTTTTGCTCCGGCGTCAAGCTAGCAAAGCCCTGCTGGGCACTCATAAAAGACGCAAGGAGCTCTTCCGCAGCGGGGGATACCAGCGCGTGAAACAGCGCGGCTTTGTCCGGGTAATAGCCGTAAAAAGCGCCCGTGGTGACGCCCGCCCGTTTGACGATATTCCGCAGGGAAGCGTCCTTAAACCCTTTTTCCAGAAACTCTTTTTTGCCCTCCGCCATGATTTTTTGCAATGTGTTCAAATCTTCGTTACTCACTCTGTCACCGCCCTATATAACGTTGATATATTACAGTGTTATATTATACTCGGTGTGATGGAGTCTGTCAAGAGGTTTATGATATTTTTTTTAAAGAGTCAGGCATACCATAAAAATGTCGTGTTGATCAGTGGTCAATTCTCTGCTATGCTGTAATTGTTGACCGATGGTCAAAATTTATTTGAGGTGAGTGATTATGATAATAACCATTATTTTTGCAATACTCTTGATATTATCTGCAATTTCTTTAGTAGTGCTACTTATCAGTGGAATAAGACTTGTAGTGAAAGGACTTTATTTGCCCGGATACGCTTAAATAGTATATGTACTCAACGCTCCAAGTTTCGTAAGCGCCCATTCGGACGCATCCCGAACAAAAGGATTTTGGCTTTGCGCGGCTTTTTCAAGGGCAGGGATATGAGTTGGATTATTTGTGTTGCCAAGAGCTATGGCAACATTTCTCCTGAATAAATCTATATCACGGATATAATTGTACATGATTGGATGAACAACATCTTTGTAATATCCATCATCCATTAAAAGAACCTTCTCTAAATCAAAGTCCTTTTTCAGTTCTTCCAAAAACCAATCTTTTTGTGATGCCTTTTCGAGGATTTTTTGATTGCGGGGACAGGCTTTTTGACAAATATCACACCCGTGTATATAAGTCCCCATGCCCTCTCGCAAATCAGCGGGAATATAGTCTTTTAATACATGATTGTATAGCAAGCAATTCTGTGGATGGAGCCTTCCCAGTGATATGATTGCGTGTGTTGGGCAAGCATCCATACAAGCATGGCAATTAAGCGGGCATTTACATTCGATAGTCGGTTCGTCATATTCTAATTCCATATCTACAATAAACGTATACAGGATGATAAAAGAGCCGTCACCGTCGGTGTAGGCAAAGTTGTTTTTTCCGTAGCTGATTATTCCCGCACGCGCACATGCCATACGGTTTGGAATGTCGATATCGCCAGTGTAGATTTTACACCCCAACGATTCCAGGAATTTGCAAAAAGCATGAACTCTTATGCCGCAGCTTGAATCTTCCAAAGGGAGGTAAGAACGGCTGAGATAGGCGCGGCCAACATACCG
>Ga0153994_1000378_pt1 | contig 12558 bp, 27 predicted proteins | sample TSNC078MetaG_FD_104735 | JGI IMG/M metagenome (GOLD analysis project Ga0153994, IMG submission 104735) | Attine ant fungus gardens microbial communities from North Carolina, USA - TSNC078 MetaG | ecosystem: Host-associated > Fungi > Mycelium > Unclassified | place: USA: North Carolina, Lumber...
GCCCTGATTTTTTTCAGCTTTGGTAATTTTATTTCATTATTTGCAAAATCAGCTTCTATATTGTTATTTGTAAAATTGGTCGTATAACTTTGTTTGCTGCTGTACTTATTTTTAAAATTGGGGGAGCCCTGGTTTTTATTGCCTTTCTTATGCTCTCTGAAGAAATTTCGGTAGGCATTGTCCATGTTAAAAATGCTGTTTGTTAAAGCAAATTTATCGACTTCACGCAGCCACTCGTTTTCAAATTTCAGTTCCCGGTTCAGATGATTATTTCCGCGAGCAATGAGCCAAGTGCAAGCTTGCTTGCATTTGGCGAATGCCGCGAGGGTCAAATACCCCGTAGCTTGCTGCGGGGTATTTGACTGCAGTCAATTTTACTCAGGGACTTACCATCTGTTTTATAAGTCTCAATCCGCAGATTTAAATAATAATTATAAACAAACCTAGAACATCCAAAAGTTTTTGACAACTGTACTTTCTGCTCATCACTGGGATATATTCGATACTTATAGGCTTTTAACATCATAATCACCCCATGGTTTGTGTTATAGTCCATCTCCATACGCCAACATTAATAAGTCATTAATAGCTTTGTGCGCACTCTTTTTAATGCTTTTATAATCGTCATCCAAAACGTATGTTCCGATTATATAATACCAGATAATGGGTTTGTTTGCAAGAATTTATTCTAAACTTTATGAGCGTTGTATACAATCATAATATTGTACAAAAAATTAAAACCGTCGCTCCTTACTCATGACTGAAGTCGCAAGAATGCGGAGCGACTTAATTCAAGAGATGTCCCCCAAACATTTGCTATTTCTTCAAGTAATTCTATTGGATATAATTCAATCCACTTTGATTTAAATAATATCTTTTTGTTTGTAATCCTTTCTAAAATAATCAATATTTCCGGTTGAGTGTAAAACACATTATCTCCTCGCAATGAAATAACTCTCTCAATTTTTTCAGCACTTTTCAAATAAAATTCAGATAATTTTTCCATAATATTTTCATCTGCGTAAAATGTTTGCAGATATTGCATAAACTCATTTGTCATCTCATGGTCATACTCTGTTGTACAGAAAGAGTAAAAGCACTTTTCCAACCAATTCATGATTGCTATCTCATGGGTTGTGGGTAATACTAATATTGCATCATTTATACTTTGAAACTGCGTATCAGCTACTTCAAACAATGCACTTAAGGCATTTATTTGCCGCTTAATATCAACAGGAATCTTCTTGTTCAAATATTCGCTTGATATAGTCAACCGTCTTCCCACTCAAATATTCATCATATAACCGCTTCACAATCTGTGCCTGTTTCTGGGTAATCACCAATTTTCCTTCCTCGTCAGTATCATATCCCAGAAACCGCTTGGTGCTCATCTTATGCTGCCCCTTCTCAAACCGCCTGCAGATTCCCCCGGTAGAATTTTCAGAAATAGACCGGCTCTCATCCTGAGCCAGAGAGGAAAGGATAGTCAGCAGAACTTCACCCTTCGCATCCAGCGTATTAATATTCTCCTTTTCGAAAATAATGCCAATCCCCAGGTTGCCTTGGCTGAGTTCCGTGAACTTTGTCCGGATCTCCCAATCAAAAACATCGCCCTCGACTCAACTCATGACAACTACCCGACTTATCATTTGTGTAGTGAATGGAAGATAACTCCATTCATTGACCTGAATCCCAAGAATAACGGTAATCTCATTTCATTCACAGGATTTCCACTTGTGCTTCTTCCAGAAAAAAAGGAATAAGCAGAACCACCGTAGCTATTCTTAGGCTTATCCCGTGGAAAGTTATTCTTCCATGCCGCTTTGATTCCTAAAATCGAACCAAGTCCCATAATGTTTCCTCCAAAAATGGCAAAGAGAAAGCATCTCCGAAGAGATGCCTAATACCTGTTTATTTGCTGATTTTACTATCTGAACTCTCTGATAAACTGGAATTCGAAACTGGACTGTGCCGGTTTTTACAAAGGATTCGCAAAATAACCTGTTAAATACAGCATCAAAATAATGGTCCCTATTCCTAAAAAAATTGCTATGCTATATCCCGAGTTGAAATCATCATAATCAGAAAATACTTTTTCCGGTGAATCTACATAATATAGGGACAAATATGTTAAAGGTACACTATTACCGTAGACAGATTTTCGCTTTGTTTTTCCATCAATAACATACTCATATGTCCCTGATTCATTATCTTCGCGTTTTCCTAAATGGGTTTGGCGTTTCACAAGCTTCGCCTTGATGACATGTCCCATTTCAATGGCTTTTTTCTTATCACGTTTTCTTTTTTTATTCTGGCGACTTGTCCAAATACTGGAAATGGCAACAATCAAAAATCCTGTTACCACTGACAGAGTAATTCGTGGGTCTGTATCCTTCCAGCCATTTTCAATCGCTATATTGTTCAAAATCATAGCTATTATAGCTTTCACCTCCTTCTAAAAACTCGTGGTCACGGGGCTCAAAGCCCCAAAACTACGGTATTTTTACTTCGACTACATGTAGTCGAAGTAGTTAAATTTGTTGCTGTGATAATCCCTATAGCCAGTATCAAATTTATAGGCTATTAAAATCTTGACTTCGTATTATGCTTTTTTTACAGGCTTAGTTGGTAGCCCTTTTTTAATCCAATGCAAAATCCCATGTTGCTTACGCTCTTCTTTACTCAACTTATAGTAATGTGGCATATAAACGAATAACAAAGATAAAATCAATAGCACTTGTGAAAACGTAAGGAAAGCATCTTTCATATCAAATGTAAACCAATCGAATAATCGAATATAGTCTAAACTGCCTCCCCAAAACACAACATCAATAAATGAGCAACATACACCAGATAGCGAAAGAATTAAGTATGTATTTAGCATACCTTGATGATAATCCCAAATATATGAGATATATCTATGTATAAGTACAACCATAAGAGCCGCAAAGATTTGGATAATAATTACCATATAAACAGACGATTTATTTTCAGCTACACTCGCAACCCATAATAAATTAGTATTTTGAACTGGACGAAATAGTAAAACACCCTGAATAAAGATAATCTCAACATTTATATAGAATTGAGCAATAAATAATTTAACAGCCTGATCAATGGCTATAAGAGCGATAATAAAACATATTATCCTTTTCAAAGAATCCCTCCTGTCAAAAAATCTATAGTTATAACTGCTTAACAAGATTCCGATTTCCTCAGCTAATTGATATTTACCGACTGACACGCTGGAATTCCACAAATAAACCGAGCTTCATTCATTTCCAAAGTTCTTTACTAATAGTCCCCTATGAATATAGCCATCTTTTATATCTCCTTTTTCCGGCAGCGGACGTGTATCAACCATGTTATACTCTGCTTTGGATACATAATTATCAGTATCTTTCTTTCTGTATTTTACTGTTGCATACTTTAAGCCAATTACTTGTAATACAACCTGACCCAGAAGACGTATATTCATATGGTTTTTCTCCCTAATGCTTCTATCCTAAAGAATTTATTTGCAAACAGAATAAAGAAAATGCGGCATATCTCCATTGTAATATCGAGTTATAAATTCATCTTTTCTATGCATCCCGATACTTTCAGCAACTTTTATAGAGGAAATATTATCTGTTTTAATAATAGAAAAAACTTCGTTTCTATTTAACGTTTGAAAGGCATATTGTTTACAGTATTCTGCCGCCTCTCTGGCATATCCATTATGCCAAAATTTTTGTTTTAATAAATACCCGATTTCAAGAACCGTCTTTTCTCTGTATTTCTGCGGCGTTAATCCTGCCTGTCCTATCATTTCTCCTGTTGATTTTAATGTAACCGCCCACAGACCAAAATTATGTTCTTCATAGCGCTTTTTCTGTCGGTCTAACCATGTCTGAACATCATCATCTGTGAAATCATGTTCATAGGCATACATAACTTCTGGATTTTGTAATATTTCCGCCAAATCCTGAAAATCTGACTGTTCCAATTCTCTCAATATTAAGCGCTCAGTTTCTAAAATCATTTGTACTTCTTCTCCCTGGCTAATGCTGATTTCTTCACCCTATTAGAATTTACGATATCTCTTTGATAAAAAACATTTCCATAGGCTGTTCATATTTTGGAATATGAATAAGCAGTCCGCCTGCATCCTGGAAACCCATTTTTCTATAAAAATGCTGAGCGTCCTCATCTACTTGTGTAGATGTCATAATCATTCCATATCCTAATTGTTTCACCTCTTTTTCCCAAAATTCCATTAGCATTCTTCCATATCCCATTTTATCCCTTATTTTCTTTTCAAATTCTATTTCTGATAAGTATTTATCTAGTGTAAACCAAAAACTCCTGTCTTCCTTCCGGATATATCTAATGTTTATCATTGTAAGACCTCCGTAAATTCTAATATCCTTACCAAATTGGGATTGAACAGCTTTGCATTATTGAGCAGGCTGAGCCACTACTATCAAACGCAAACTTTTTTCATTGTAATCACTCATATTATAATCTCCGTAAATTTGTATATTTCCAAAGCCTGCCTTTAAAAGCAATCTTCTATAATCAGCATCAAGAATAATTCTGTAAATAATGTCATACTGATTGCTCTCTACACGGCTTTCTGAGTGAAATAAATCTAAAACATGGATTGTTTGGAATTGATCATCATGCTCTTTTACAAATACACGTGAAAAATCTTCTCTGTTTACGACGACCTCAATGGATGGTAATGACAATGTAAAATGTGTGGTTCCCTGGGTTAATATCAGCAACCCATTTTTATTTAATCTGTTTCTTATTGATTTAAGCGCCATGAGTAAATCTTCGTCTGTATGAAGATGCGGTAAAGCGGTTGAAAGACAAACAACAGCATCAAATGTATTTGTGTGCTTCTGTTCCAAATATCTAAAATCACATTGACATAACGGTATTATTTTTCCATACTTTTTCAGATTACTGTTCGCAACATCAAGCATTGATTCGGAGTAGTCCGAACCGCTAACGCAAAGTCCCATTTCCGACAGTATGTATAAATGCTGTCCTGTCCCGCAGGCACAATCCAAAACGGTGTTTACATCGTATTTTTTAAACAATGTTTCAAAAAATGATTTTTCATCTCCAAGATACTTTTCAATCTCACCAAATTCATCATAATCATATGCAAATTTCTCATATAAGTCTTTCATCAAGTATGCCTCCTGATTATTCAATCATACTCCTTTTAGAATCAGATATCGAGCCAAAACTTATCTTCCTAATTACCTTCCTTAACTAAGGCGTACATTTTCATATTAACTGCTTTTCCATTTTTTATAGCATTCTTGTGCAAGGTTCCTTCAAACTGAAATCCAGCCTTTTCAAGTATTCTGCACGAAGCAGCATTCGTTGAAAAAGGCTCTGCAAAAATCCTGATAATATCCGTGTTTTCAAAAATGTAATTGCTGGTTTGCTTTACTATTTCTGTACCGATACCTCTCCCCCAATGGGACTCTGCAACATAATACCCCATTTCTGCTGTTCGATAATGTATGTTGCTGCATCGAAACACACCAATACTGCCAACCACAGCGCTATCACTCACTATCGCAAACGGATAAGTAGTCTCTTTATCTGCCGCCAGCATTGCCTTAATAAACTCTTCGGCATCTTCAATGGTATATGGATAAGGCAATCCATCCCTCAAATTATCTTGAATCTTCTTGTTATTAAGAGCCTTTGCCAAATCAAGTGCATCCTCAATTCGCCATTGTCTGATGATACAACTCATTTCAATCCCTCCGCTGTTCACATTTAAAGATATTCGTACTTAGTTATTCCAGTTACTATCTTTTTTAATGGCTGCAATATCAATGAATTAGGGCTCTGCCACTTATCTAATTGATATTTTATCACTTACTTAAATCTTCTTTCGTGATTGCAATAGAAGGATAATGCTCCAGACGTGTTAAATCCATATCCAATGGAACACTATAGACCATATAATATGAGTCAGTATCCTTCTTTAACAAGTCATAAATCTTTTCTTTTGCCATTTTCCTATCTGTTGTTGCATATACCAGTGATACCACTCCGATATTATCATTGGAAGTTGTCTCTACACTTCCGCGCATAATTATTTTTAGCGGTGCTTCACCATTTAGTCCCATTTCAATATAATCCCTCTGCTCCATAAATCCACCTCATTAAATAAATAACTTTTACTATTATTGATGTAGTTGTATTGCTGGATAAAATTCTGATTTTCTCAGCTAATTGATATTTGATTAACAGCCTTGAAGTAATCGGATTTATGCTTAAAAACCTGAATAATCAACGCATTCATTTGTTACAATAGTAGCTTTTTTCACTAGAAAAGAAATGACTTTTACAGCTATTCAAGTTAAGGAAAGAATAAAACTTTTCAGCAAATCCATTTGGATCGCTTGCTTCTGCGAACTTTTTCGCATCATCCATTGTTTCAAACGTTGTGGAATCTGCCCAAGTTTCGCCATCCACAAGCAGCTCAAATGAAATATAACCTTTTTGTTTTGAGATATACTCATTATTTAAATTTTCTATTGCAAGTAAAAAATCTGGAATAGATGCTCCCTTTTTTAATTTGTAGGTATTGAAAAAAACAACATTAGACATAATTGTATTCTCCTTTTTTATTAGTTTTATTCCTCTATCTCTTAGCCATATGGTTAAGAGAAAAATTCTGATTTCCCGTCATAATTGAATTTCACTTAATCAGGCTTTTCTGTACAATGACATTCACTAGATGTACAAGTACAGTTCGGATTATATCCACTCGCACATTCTTCTGTACATGTACACTCCCATCTTTTTAATTTGGGGAAAAAGCTATACATAAATTCACGCGCTTCTTCTTCCGTCTTATTCTGTTCCTTTAACATTCCAGATTCTTTCATGTGCTTTACGCTTACTTCAATCATTTCATCCATCGTACAATTGGAAGTAAAAGTTCCATCTTTATAACAATAAATGCAATATTCTTCATTCTTACTGTTATCACGATTGCTTCCAAGAACTTCATTTGAATCAAGTGGCATACCACAACTTTCACAATACCTAATTTCACTCATATCAACAATCTCCTTTATACAATTTCGATTCTCTATCCGACTGAATTTCTTCAATTTCAAAATCTTCGGATTTAAAATTGCTATAATATCTTCCCTTCGCTGCTGTAAATTTTAAGACACAATAATCCGGGTCTTCCACTCCTTTAGAATAGTACATTGTATCACCTTCTCGCCATATTCTTTCTTTTGCTTCTGGCATTTCTAAAACTTCCACCTTGCCAATTAAACTTACGCCTCGAAAAAACGTTTATCCACAAAATATATACTGGCTTTTGAATTTTTCTTAAAACACCCAACTTTATTTGAGGAAGTATTTGTTGAAAACCAAAATTCCCCAATCCCATTTCGCTCCCGTGGTTTTAACATAGCCTTTGTCACAGGAAATCCCTCATCGTCAATATAACTGATTAATGTCATATTTGCTTTATCAGCTATGTTGCCGATAGTTTTTTCTTGATCTCTCATCTTTTTCCTCCTCAAATTGATATTTATAGCCTTACATGAGTTATTCTAATTCTGATTTTACTTTTCTTATGTATGTAATATATGTATATGGGATTTTCCCCTCAATTCTTTGTTCTGCTTCTTTTAAAAAATCCGCCTCGTTGAAATTCGGAAAGAAAGTATCACCTTCAACAGCCAAATCAATTTCTGTTATATACATTTTATCCACAAGTGGCAGCGCCTCCTGATATAACATTGAGCCGCCCGAGATATACACATCCTTATTTCCGGCTATTTTTAATGCTTCTTTCAGCGAGGATACTGTAACACAATTCTCTGCATCAAATCTTCTTGTTTTTGAAATAACAATAGTGATTCGATTCGGTAAAGGTTTTCCTATTTCTTCGTAAGAGCGTCTCCCCATAACAACAACATTACCTAAGGTCAACTCTTTGAAGCGGCTTTGTTCCCCCTTAATTTTCCACGGGATAATTCCATTATTACCGATCACACCATTGTGAGCGCATGCAGCAATCAAGTTGATCATAGCCCCCTCCTTTCAGAATCGGATATTGATCCAAAACTCATCTCAATCCCTCCACTAATCAAATTCTTATTCTGTAATTTAACCGATATTTTTCAAAAAATCAACTAAGTAATTAATAATATCTGATTTAACAATCTGATCAAAATCAAAATAACTATCTCCTGATATCACTTTTAACTCAAACATAAATTCTATGAACATGTCTGCTACTTGTGGTATTTCTTTACTGTCTACAGCACGAATCATAATATATTTCCTTTCAAATTCTAGTGCAACCTACATTAGTACTATAATCTAATTGATATTTAATTACTGTATATTATACTTACACTGCGTGCGTTACACCTGTCCAGTATTTGCGTTATTAAACTCGCTCATTTCTATATTGACAAATCCTGCTATCATTTCCCGATATAGCTTTTCTACTATATCTGGATTTGCCCCATATTCTTTAGAGAGAGTTCTTACTTTTTCTATAACTGCTTCAACCCTTTTAGGTGCTTTAACGTCCTGGCTATCTTTTTTGAACTTGGAAGCCTGTTTTACAAAGTTTCCACGCTCTGCAATGAGCTTAATGATTTCATTATATCACGTTACACTACAAAAAATATAGTATTGAATAGAAGTGATAAAGTCCTTATCATCTGGTGATCATCTGGTTTCATAAAATCAAATTTTTGCTGCGATAAAAGTTCTTTCACTCTGATATTTCCTTAAAACGCATATAATTTTGCATCCACAATAAGCTTTCATGATTAAGCATATTATATATCAGCCTGTATACAATATCAAGAATTAACGGCATAAACAGTCAGACGACACTTCCCGTATTTTATAGAAAATGCCGTCAATGGCCGTATGCTATTGTATGAGCATACCAGATATAAATATATCAACCTTTTCTTTTTGAGATTCACTTAAATCAGACCCCTTCATTATCAATTCTTTTTGTCTGACAGACAGTGACATCGGCTCTGAACCATCATTAAAAAATTGGGATAATGTGATGCCAAAAGCATCACAGATTCTTATAAGCGTGCATAAAGATGGGGCATTCCCACGATTTATCAAATTGGACAATGTTGATTGGAAAATCAAAGACTGTTTTGCTAATCTGTACATACTCCAACCACGCTCCGTCATTAACTGCTGTATTCTTTCTATGTTCATTCAAATAAAAACCCCATTTAAAAATAACATCAATGTACCGCCTCCCTATTCCGGAGCCTTTGCCGCATCATTCAGCATAATCTGAATGATCTGCCGGCTTGTTTCCTTATCACGGTATTGCAGTTCCACAACATCCATCACCTTGTTATATTCTTCTGCCAAACTATCAAAGTGCCTCTTCGCCATACACACCATGAACTCCGGCGCAACAGAAGCTGAAATACAAGCCTCGATGTTTCCCGGTCACGATGCAGAAAACAATAGAGGTAGTCATTCATCATTCCCTGTAAGTATATGGATAGCGCAGGTGCAATCATAAAGCGGCACTTAATCGCCAAATTGAACCGTTCCATCTCACGTTCCCCGACTTAGCGCTTATGTTATCATTGATTACGCAAAGGTCGTTATGGGTGCATTAGGTTATAAAATATTTGAACCGCTTTCAGAAATCAGACCAATTGCTCCAGAGACTAACGGGAGCATCCCTTCAGAGCGCATCTTCTTTGATTTCCCAATATCCAAAGCGTTTTCCACCTTTGCGCTCAATAATACCATCTTTAACCATACTATTCATTGATCTCTGTACTGATGCGATTGAGGTTCCCAGAACCCCTGCTATGTCTTTTTGTTTTATCTGGTTGTCTTTTCTTATTTCTGCTAAAATCCTTTTTTCCAAAACATCAGCCAAAACCGCATTTTGATGTTTTGGATTATTGGAAGATACTTTGGAATTTTGGAGTGCAGTAAACTTTACCGTAATATCTCCACCAAGCACCTCATACTCCGGTTCTAATGTTCCGTGATTTCTGCAAGCCTCACAGATTTTTTGAATTCCTCGTCCCCAAGCTTCCACATAACCTGCTCGGCAAAATACAGCAATTACTAATGTACATTGCCTCATCCTCAATACGAATCTGAATCGGAATACTGTCAGCCCAATTGCAGTGAATCAGTGCATTACCAATTGTATACGAATACAGCATTATCTATCAACCAATTGTTTTCCATCTTCAAACATCGGATGGTCATAGTTGTCTATAAAAAAGTTTTTTATTCGATGTGATTCCGTAAAACCGCACTTATTATAAAAACCAAGTGCTGAGGGAACATCACCTGTCCCGACAAGCATAGTGCTACAATCAGTGTAATAGGAAAACAGGGACTCTAGCAGGCTTTTCCCATTTTCCAAAGCCTTTTCCACAATTATCCTCACAATTCATCCAAATATCAAGTTCTGCAATAGATGGTTTCAGATGGAAGCAAGAATAGCTAATAAAGCCAATCGGTTCTCCATTGTTTACAATGAGAAATCCTCTGCCACCTTCTGGTTTTGATCCCATGAAATAATATTCATCATAACCTCTATCACAAAACTCCTCATAAGTGAGAATAGGATTTTCACTATAATTTGATTTTATTGATATCATCTGTAATAATCCAATCATCCATATTCTTTTCTCTGTTATACTTAAATGGTTCGATTTCTTCCAGCTTAGATATTTCATAAACAGCAAGATATTTCTTCCCCGCCCAACGTTCAAATTGCTTTTTTGAGAGGTTTAGTTTCTTCTCAAATTGTTTTATAAATTCAATAGATTCTTCCACCGTCATTTTCTCCGACTCAACTACCTTAGCACGTCCGCCTAGTGGCGATTTTTTTCCGGCAGCACCACGAATAATCATTGTCTTTTCACCCTTCAACATTTTTTCAAGTTCTTTTCCCTCTTTGTTCAGGTAAACCAGATGCTCTGCCCTGCCTTCTTTTTCTTCATACCATTCTGCTTTTGCCATGACTTTCCCTCCAAAAATTCCTATTTACTTTACTCAAGTATAGCATGGAAAAGGGCAATTTAAAACACTAATATTCCCCTGCTTTTCCCGCACATCATAAGGGACATGATTCCTTCGCACTCTATAACTGCTCAATCTCCGGTGGCTCAAAGCCAGTAAAGGCTATATCGAAATCGGAATCCTGTAAGTCTTTAATCAAATCCACCAGCAGTTCCTTGTTCCATTCGCCTATAATTTTATTCAGGGCACTATTAAGTACCTTTTCCTGCTCTAAAATATAGAAAAACTGTACTTTTTGGCAAAACAACGAGATACTATTTTGCGAAAATCCACGCAAAGGATGGCGGCGGTCTTCCGGTAGCTTCTTCCTGGGGATTCGACTCCCCACCCCATCCTCTCATAATTTTTATTTAATAATATATTGTAATTATAATTTATATATTATTTTTCCAATATTTTAGTTGATATTTTTCCTTTTTTAACATATACTAAAGATAAGAAAAGCACCATGAAAGGAGGAATAAAAAATGGCTATCACTGCTAATATATTGAACAGTCTTATTCCGGTTACCCAGTTTAACAAAGGCCAGGCTTCAAAAATTTTTGACCGTCTGAGAACAGAATGCCAGCTTGTTGTATTAAAAAATAATGCTCCGTCTGCTGTTATCCTTTCACCAGAAGAATATGAACGTCTGGCTACCATAGAAGAGGACTATAATCTACTTCTTCTTGCACAGGAACGTATTACAGGCGGTATGGAACACACCGTACCTTTTAACGAAGCAATGGCTGACCTTGGCATTTCCGAGTCAGAACTGAATGAAGCAGAGGAACTGGAAATCGAATGAACTATCAAATTAACTTCCTTCCCGAAGCACTGAATGATATGAAAAAACTGGATAACTCCATACGACCACAGATTGCCAAAGGAATCCAGAAAGTCAGCCAAAACCCAGTTTCCATTTACCAGAGTGGTTACGGAAAGCCATTGGGAAACAAAGATGGTACAGACCTGACCGGGCTATATAAAATTAAGTTCCGGGGAATCGGAATCCGTGTCGTCTATTCCTTAGAAGAAAAAGATGGCATCATGAACATTATCGTTGTGTCTGTGCGTGCCGGCAACCAAGTTTATCAAGAGGCCGCTAGTCGAAGAAACAAACACAATCTTTAAAAAGGGGCTGTCGGTTAATACCAAATTTCGACCCTTTCAACACAAACTAAACCGCCACCGCCTGAAGGTGTAGCCTGAAAGACTAAATTCCACATGCCTTTCGTGTAAGACTAAATTCGGGTGCAGTGAAATATGCCTGTGCTTTAACTATTTTTCTATTTCAACAAATCTGGACTAAGGGTTACATCGTCGGAGGCTATAGATTCCAATCCGACACTCTCATGTAACTTATTGTCCAGGAGCAGGAGGGACAGTTCATACGGGCTATGACCGTTAAGGCTGTCTCTCTTCTCGTTATTTACATGATTCATTAATTAATATCCTGATTTGACTGTCCGTTAATTCGTCAA
>Ga0153994_1000379_pt1 | contig 12554 bp, 14 predicted proteins | sample TSNC078MetaG_FD_104735 | JGI IMG/M metagenome (GOLD analysis project Ga0153994, IMG submission 104735) | Attine ant fungus gardens microbial communities from North Carolina, USA - TSNC078 MetaG | ecosystem: Host-associated > Fungi > Mycelium > Unclassified | place: USA: North Carolina, Lumber...
TATAATTGATCTGATGCCATCAGTGCTTAATTGCAACCAGAGTCTATTTATCTAAGTCCGTCATTCAAACACTACTGGTTCTAGAGTCCCAATTCACCGTATCTCTAAGTCAGTCCCATCCTACGATGGATTTAGAGCATAGTCCTTTTATGACTTTCTTTTTAAACCTGATGCCAGCTCATCCTGCTTGCCTCCCGAGGTCCCGACATGAGCTTTATTTTGGTTATTACTTGCTCAATGTCCTCATCATATGGTATTACGTTCTGAGGGTATAGAAAGAGCTCTAGAGCGAACTCTAATTACGAATTCGTTGGTATAAAGCGTATCAAATGTTATTTTCCGCAGAAAATTCGCTTGCAGTGTAACAATGCCATGACTATCAAGAACAAATATCCTCTTCCCCTCATCTCTCAACTCGTCTCTCAACTCTACAGAGCTAAATACTTCACAAAACTCGATGTCTGCTGGGACTTCAATAATGTATGCATCAAGCCTAGAGATAAATGGAAAGCAGCCTTCCACACTAATCACGGCCTCTTCGAACCCCTTATAATGTTCTTCAGAATGACCAATAGCCCCGCTACCTTCCAAACTATGATGAACGAGGTCTTCTGAACCGTCATAGCCGAAGGGATCGTCATAGTATACTTGGACAATATTTTAATCTTTATGAAGATGGAAGAGGAGCATGAACGAGCAGTCTGGAGGGTTCTGGAAATACTAGTAGAGCACAAGTTATTCTTCCACCTAGAGAAATGTGAGTTCCACTGAAAACAGATTGAATACCTCGGATTGGTCATTTCGGAGAACAAAGTTGTGATGGACCCCGTGAAAGTCGCTAGAGTCTGTGATTGGCCCACCCAGGAAAACCAGACTAACGTGCAGGCTTTCATAGGCTTCGTTAATTTCTACTGTTGCTTTATCCAGGATTTTTCAATCATAGCTAGATCTCTCTTTGACCTCACTCGTTCTGACAAAACCTGGAACTGGGATACCAAAGAACAGGAAGCTTTCGAACGTCTTAAGATAGCAGTAACTACTGCTCTGGTCTTGGCATCGCCCCAGGACTTGGAACCCTTCTGCATCAAGGCTGACAGTTCAGACTTCGCCTCTAGAGCTGTTTTCTCCCAGCGACTACCCAGAGAAGAGAAGTGGCACTCGGTGGCTTTCTATAGCAAATTCCTATCTCTGGTAGAATGGAACTACAAGATCCATGACAAAGAGATGGTCGCTATTATCTGCATGCTGGAGGAGTGGAGACATTTCCTGGAGAGAGCCCAACACCTAGTGGAAATCTGGACGGACCACAAGAACTTGGAGTACTTCATGATGGCTAAGAAACTTAACCGCTGCCAGGCTCACTAGTCTCTGTACCTAGCCCGCTTCGACTTCAAATTGGCCTACTGCCCAGAATACTCTATAGGGAAGCTGGACGCGCTATCGTAAAGACCAGACCATGGCAAGGGAGCCTCCAATAACAAAGACGTGGTCCTCTTATGACCAGAGTTTTTAGCAGTCCGAGCTCTCAAAGGAGTTCAACTGGAAGGACCAGAGCAAGACATCCTTAGAGAAATTCATCAAGGAAACCAGAAAGGAGACCAGGAAGAACCGGTGGCAAAGGTAGCAAGAGAACTCTGGCAAGCATTGAGTAAGATGGTCCACTCTACAGAGTGGTCAGAAGACAAAGGAGTACTCCGGTTTAGAGACAAGATCTATGTTCTCTAGAATGTGGACTTATAAAGACGAGTGGTCTCCCTGTGTCATGACACGAAGGTTGCTAGATACCCTGGATGCTAGAAAACGCTAGAGTTAGTATCTAGGAACTACTGGTGGCCTCAAATGTCTAGGTACATCAGACAATACATCAGCACCTGTAACCTCTGCCTTAGAACAAAACCAATAAGGCAGGCTCCAGTAGGTGAACTGCACCCTCTCCAGATCCCAAACTCACAATAGGACATGCTTAGTGTGGACTTCATTGTGAAACTCCCCTTCTCTTCTAGACACGACACAGTGATGACAGTGGTGGACTCAGTGTCAAAACGAGCACACTTCATTCCGACACACATAACAGTGACAGCAGAAAAAGCAGCCAGGCTTTTCCTACACCAAGTCTAAAAGCTCCACGGTCTTTCGAAGTGTGTAATCTCGGACTGCAGACCTTAGTTTGTAGCTTGTTTCACTAGAGAACTTTACCGTCTGCTAGAAATAAAGTTGGCATCTTCTACAGCCTAGCACCCTCAAACCGATAGACAGATGGAGCATATTAACCAGGAGTTAGACCAGTACCTCCAGCTCTTTGTGAATGAGTGGCAAGACAATTGGTACAACCTATTACCCATGGCAGAGTTCCAGTACAACAATCACATCTACTCCATCACCTAACAGTCTCTGTTCCTGCTCGACACCAGACGACTTCCTTGCATAGGCTTTGAACCCTAGCAGAACCCTTCCGGTCTAGAGATAGTCAACAAGTTCACGGAAAGAATGAGGACAGCAATTGACGAAGCCAAATCAACAATCTGCAAAGCACAAGACGACATGAAGAAGTATTACGACTGATGCAGAACTCCAGCTCTGGTGCTCAACCCTGGCAACAAAGTCTTCCTCGACACATCAGATATCCAGACTACATGCCTTTTGCAGAAACTCTCGCACCAACGGCTTAGCCCCTTTATAGTGGAACAAAGGATCGGACCTATGGCCTATCACCTAAAGCTACCACACTAGATGAAGCAACTCTATCCAGTGTTCAACGTAGTAAAGCTTACTCCAGCTCTGAACGACCCAATCACAGGACGGAAAACAGAAGATCACCCACCGCCCATAGTCATCGACAGAGAAGCGGAGTGGGAAGTAGAGGAGATACTCGACAGTCATTGGCACTGGAGAAGATTCTAGTATCTCATTAAGTAGAAAGAATACGGCCACGAACACAATTTCTGGGAATCCACCTCCAAAGTCTCTGTACCAGAACTCACAATGGAGTTTCATTGCAAACACCCCAGAGCTCTGAGACATATCTGACGTATGGAGTTTGACAATATCTTTCATCTAGAGTCTATTGCTCCGAGATGTAGCAATCTTGAAAGAGGGGTGAATGTAAGAGGACATTTCTATTTCCACCTCTGAACAGCATGATGACACTCTAGAGCAACCTTAGCCTGTTTAACTAGTAATACTTAAACACACTAGTTTAGCTCCGATCCTGCTGATCCTGACACTAAGGGATGTAAAACTAGTATATAATGTAAAAGATTCCTCTAGGAGCCTTATCCTAATCTCTGAGGATTCTCCTAGAGGTAAGTTATATTATAATTACAATCTGTAATATCAACTGAGGATTTTCCTAGAGTCTTGTGCCCAGTTGCCCTTATATACTCCTCCTATTCCAGACTTAGTATAAGTACTCAATTCGTTACATCCTAGTTCCTTAGTTCATAGATTAATGTCTTTTATATGTTCTATCCTCATTCTTATTAATATACTATTCTTCTCCTGAACTCCTGGTAACAATTCAGTCTTCCTAAAATATACAACCACATATGTGACAGCAGATTGAGGCACAATACATGAGCTAAGACCAAGGTTGTTCCCCACTTTTGTTGTTAACTCTTTTCCACTCCAGAGTAACTTCGCTCTACTCTAGGTCACTCTGTTCCTACTTTGTATGGTCCTTGACACATAGTCTAAGAATTAGATCTCAGACTTAACAACATCTTTTGTTACTGTCTACCTTTACTTTTTGAATATCCAATTTTCAATCATATATCAAGTAAGTAACTATTTGTGATATCCTTTTAAGAGTAGAAAAATATATTAAGTATTCAAAAAAACAAAAATAAAGATAAATTCTAGATAAGTCTACTAGGTAGAGAACAAAACTAGAGTATCAACTATGACTGTGGGTTATAAAGAGACTGTGATATTTCTTTTCAATTATTAGAAAAGTTAGTGACATGGTATATAAACTCAAAGTTCCAATAACTTGGAAAAACATTTACCTAATAATTAACAAAGTATTTCTCAAACTATATATTTTTTATAACAAATGACAAGAACCTAAAATGATAATAAATACTTAGAGTCACAAAACAAAACTAAGATATATTAGTAAATACCTAGAGTGATAATAAATACTATAGGTATGCTGAATAAAGAATAGTTGTTTAAGAATATAAAGTATTTTCACCTTAGAGTTGCAAAATGAAATTGAGGTATATAAAGAACCAATCTAATGATAATGTTCATATTATGTAATATATGAGCTGGAAATAAAGTATATGCAAAATTATAATCACAACAATATTTACTCTATATTCTAACAACAATAAAAATATGTAAACACAAATGTTATTTCTGTAATAAACACCAAAAGGCTCCTAGAAGTTGAAGAAATATTAGATTCTCAATAAAGAGATAGTCAAATGTAAAAAACAACCCTAGAAAAAATAAACTTGGGAAAATCATACTAATATCTTATAAGAGATTCAACAAATATATTCTAAATTTCACAAAGATCATCCAAATACTCCTTAAATGTCTACTATTTAAAATTCTATAGTAAAATCATAAGGATACAATTTTAAAAAGAAAAGTAATTTTATAAACTCATCTCATAACTATCTCAACTCTATTTCATATCTGTTATAATCCTATTTTGTATTGTCTAAAGTAGTATTATATATATATATATATTAGAAACCTATTAGTAGTCTTTTAATGTTAGTCTAGTTATAATATACCTTTCATCTGAATACTAGGTATTAGGAACTCATAACAGAGAGTAGTTATCACAAAAGGTTACTTACTAATTTGTAATTTGTTAAATAGGTACTTATAAACAAAGTTTAGACAACAACAAAAAATATTATCAAGTCTGAGATCTAATCCTCAGACTATAAGTTCTTATATACAAATCTGTGATAGTTTGTCCTAGTACACAGACTATTATATACTACTATCTATTATTTTACATATGATAGTGTTTTTATACTTAAAAAAGCAATAACTTAACCATACTAAGGCTGTTCTTTGCTCTAATAAAAGGCAGATAAGTATTTATATTAATTAAGTCTATATACAAACATTGAGAACTTTATATTTCTGTTGATATTGATTGCCATTGTTTTAGGATCATTCTAAGTAATATAAAGAGAACTTCTACTATCCCTAAAAGTGAAGTATAAATCATAACAGTTTTTGAGATATTAGTGTATTTGATATTGATCAAAAGGTTTTATTAAGGGCTTTCCAGCACCACTAAAACTGTAGAAATTGTCAAAGAATTGATGGAAATAAGTCTAAGTGAAGTTTGTGACAGTAACAAAAAAGAATAACTACTTGAGCAACTAGGTGTCCTTTCTCAGTCCTAACTAAAGAGTTAGCCAATGGTTGAACTCTGAAACACTGTTCTAATCATCAATTTTCAATTCATAACCATAAATCAAGCCAAGACCCAGTTGTATATCTAATTCTTTGGGAATTATCTAAAGGCATATATATAAGGAAATCACTCAGAGACAATATCCTTAAAGCTAGGTAAGAGTCCCAGAAGCTAGGTTGATATTCAAGTAAAGGTATATAGACTACTATATATACTATAGCAGATGGTCTGTGCACAGTCACATGAACATAACTGTCACAAAAAAGTAACTACTAAATAGTATTATGGAGGTATAACAAAATACCTGTTCAAATAAACTACATAAATAGCTGGACTCTCATTAGCAAGTAGTCTTGCTAATGTCACCCTTTTGGTATAATGGTAAACCATACAGTATGTGACTACTGGTCCATAGCACAACTGTGACAGTACTATCACAAATGGTCACTTACTTGGTTTGTGATTGAAGATTGGATATTCAAAAGACTTAGAAATACGAAGATAGACAGTAACAAAAAATGTTGTTAAGTCTGAGATCTAATCCTCAGACTATGAGTCCTTAATGTAAAAAAGCTAAACTCCAAGCCAGAATAAAGCCAACTGTTCTTTGTTTAGCGATTGACAAAGAGAACTCGATAGAGTTTGTAAGGGGACCTCTCACACATGATTCCAGAGCGCCCCTCCGTTGCCTCCTAACATAATTTCATTGTGCAGCCCCTGGTTACCAAAGAATTGAATGCAAGGGCATTTTAGTATATATTGTAGATTATTCCCTCCAGGAGTCTCATCTAATTCTCTGAGGAATCTCCTGGAGGTGAGTTGTAACATATTCCATACTATAATTTAACTGAGAAATCTTCTGGAGTCCACTCCAGTCGCCCTCACAGCAGAATTAGATCTCCTTGTCAGAGCCCCAGAATTTCTCAGTGGACAGCTGCCCTCCAGTCGCCCTCCGCTAATAAACTCTGGCCTTCTAATCACTCCACTCCAAGAGAGATGTCGCTCCCTATGGATACCCCCCCAGCCGTCGCTGACGCCTTGGGCTATCTGTAGCACCATCTCCAAGAGTTGACTGAATGTTAGAACACTTCAGAACACACTATCAATGCTACCCTCGCGGGCCTAACAGCTCAACTACAACAACTCACTCAGCTCATAACCGCTTCCGCCCTAACAGTCGCTCCACCTCTGATATCCACGTCTCCGCTGCCTGTCAGCCCTCCTTCCCTAGTTCCGTCCACCCCATCCAAACAGCGAACGAGGCCAAAACTCCCTTCTCCTCCAGACTTCTCTGGCGAATGAAGTTCTGGACGAGCCTTCCTTAACTTTTGCACGCTGTATTTGCACTTGGCCCCGGAGCAGTTTACCTGCGACGAGGAAAAAATCTTCTGGACCCTCGCCTTCTTCAAGGATGGATGTGCTGCAAAGTGGTCCGAGAACCTCTTTCGCCAGGAGGCAGACACTGGTATCTTCCCAATTCGATCCTGGACTGACTTCGAACAACAATTCCGGAGTCAATTCTTTCTGGTCAACGCAGAAGCGGACGCTATCAACACTTTAGAGGGGTCTTCATACTATCAAGGAAACTGGACAGTGGACGATTACTTAGACAGCTTCCTGATCTTAGCCTCGGACGCCGGATACACAGACCCTTGGACCTTGGTGGTCAAATTCCGCCGCAGACTCAAATTGAATGTCTAAAGTCAGATCGCCACCATGCCCTTCGGATGACCTGCAAACACTGATCTGGAGGCCTGGTACACAGCAGCCCAGAGGATCGACCAGGCGTGGTTGGCAAATGAAGTGTTCCAATCTATGCTCCAGTCGACGACCACAACTCCTATATGCTTGGCCTCTGCTCGACCAACCCTTTTCTCTATACTTTGCTCTCCTTCAGCAGTTCTGCCTTCTGTTCCGCCAAGACCCCCTCTGCCTCTACCTGTACCATCTGGCAGAATACCCATGGACATAAACGCAGTCCAGAAAACACGCTTCTTACCTCTGCGAGGTTGCTATCGGTGTGGAGAGGCCAACTATCTTGTGAAGGACTGCCCCTACCGTTTGGACGTCTGGAGGTTAACTGTGGAGCAAAGGAAGGAATTGATTGAAGATTTAATAGCCCTGAAGGATGCAGTAGAGGAAGAGGAGGTTTGTTCAGCCCCGGAGGAGGGTTTTGTTTAGCACAACCGGCGAAAAGTGCACTCTGGTCGCTGTTAGTTAATAGGTTTGCTATATTAGACATAAAAGAGGTCAATACAGATATCCGTGAACCTATAGATGCACTCCCTCTCTCCTCCTCCGCTCTAGACAGGACAGCGCAACCCTGGAAGCCAAAATGGGAAAAGAGGCTATCTAAATGACTCTCCGTCAACACCCTCGATGCTTGCGGGACGTCGATCATCCTGCCAATAGAAGTCAGCACCACAGATACCAGCGAGGTGCATTCTGTCAAGACGCTTTTGGACTCCAGAGCTATAAGCAACTTCATAGATCGAGACTTCGTCCGAACGAAAGGCATTAACACCTGGAGCATCTCTCGCCCTATACCAGTGTACAATGTAGACAGCTCCCCCAATGAGGCAGGTCAGATCTCTGAAGTGGTAGACGTGGTTCTTCGTTATAAAACCCACTCCGAAAGGACGCTTCTTGCTGTCTCCAGCCTCAGAAGGCAAAAGATGATCCTCGGTTACACCTAGCTCAAGGACCACAACCCGGAGGTCAATTGGCAGACTGGAGAAGTGCAGATGAACCGATGTCCTCCTCGATGTGAAGGACGCCGTATGATACGAAAGGAACAAGTGTTGCAGAAGAGGATGGAGACCAGAGCCCTCAACGTCTGCTAGTCCGGACCCTCTCCAGAGTATGTAGAAGACTCGGAAGAGGACGAGGCCCCCGTTCAGACTTGTGAAGCTGAATATGAGCCAGGGGACTGACTCTTCATGACCAGAATCCTCCCGGACTCTACTGTGGAAGACCTATGTGCTGTCTCTACGACCTCCCAGAAACTTGCAGAAGAAGCTTGTCGATCCACAGAGACACAGAAGGAACCTTTCATTCTGCCTGACTGCGTTAGAGGATTCGAGTCCGTATTTGCCAAGGAAGACTTTGACGTCCTCCCAGAGCACAGGCAATGAGACCATGCCATCGAACTCATTCCGGGTTCAAAGCCTAAGTCGTTGAAGGTCTACCCTCTGTCTCCAGTGGAACAAAAGGAATTGGACTCCTTCCTAGAAGAGAATCTGTGCACCAGACAAATCTGCTTCTCTAAATCCTCCATGGCAGCTCCAGTGTTCTTTATCAAGAAAAAGGACCGCTCACTCCAGTTGGTTCAGGACTATCGAGCACTCAACTCTATGATGGTCAAGAACAAGTACCCTTTCCCACTGATCTCCGAACTCGTGTCCCAACTCCACAGGGCCAGATACTTCACCAAGCTAGATGTCCATTGGGGTTTTAACAATGTTCGCATTAAGCCTGGAGACGAGTGGAAGACGGCCTTCCAAACCAATCGAGGCCTATTTAAACCTTTGGTAATGTTCTTTGGAATAACTAACAGTCTGGCCACCTTCCAAACTATGATGGACGACATCTTCTGGAACCTCATAGCGGAAGGTATTGTGGTGGTCTACCTGGACGACATTCTAATCTTTATCAAGACAGAGGAAGAGCATGCACAAGCAGTCTGACGGGTGTTACAAGTCTTGAAAGAGAACAAACTCTTCCTCCGCCTAGAGAAGTGCGAGTTCTACAAGCAACAGATTGAGTACTTGGGTCTGGTCATCTCGGAGAACGAAGTCTCCATGGATCTGGTCAAAGTCGCAGGAGTTCGAGAATGGCCTACTCCGGAGAACAAGACAGACGTCCAGGTTTTCCTAGGCTTCGTGAATTTCTACTGGGGGTTCATTCGGGACTTTTCTGCCAAAGCTTGATCCCTCTTTGACCTAACACGCTCTGAACAAGTCTGGACGTAGAGCGGAAAGGAATAGGTGGCCTTTGAAGACCTCAAAACAGCGGTAACCACTGCTCCGGTGTTGGTGTCTCCTCAGGAATCGGATCTCTTCCGGATCGAAGCAGATAGCTCAGACTTCGCTACAGGGACAGTTTTGTCTCAGCAGTCGATGACGGACGGAAAATGGCACTCCGTAGCATTCTATAGTAAGTCCTTGTCCTCTGTAAAGTGGAATTACAAAATCCATGACAAGGAAATACTGGCTATTATCCGTGCATTAGAAGAGTGGAGGCACTTTTTGAAAGGAGCGACCCATCTGGTGGAAATCTGGACCGACCACAAGAACCTCGAGTATTTCATGACGGCCAAGAAACTTAACTGTCGCCAAGCTCATTGGTCCTTGCATCTGGCTAGATTCGACTTCTTGCTTCATCACCGCCCCAGACGTGCTATGGGCAAACCGGACGCAATGTCGAAGAGAGCTGATCATGGAAACAGAGCCTCCAACAATGAGAACATGGTCCTCCTTTGACCAGAGTTCCTTGCGGTGCGTGCCCTGGAAAGAGTGAAACTGACAGGCGTGGAACAGAAGATCTTGTCTGACATACATAAAGGAAACCGGAATGGAGACCAAGAGGAACCCATCGCTAAGGTAGCACAAGAGCTCCGACGCTCCACCAACGGGACAGTGCACTCCTCAGAGTGGTCAAACATAAATGGCCTGCTCTGGTTCTGAGGGAAGATATATGTACCTCAGAGTTCAGACCTATGAAGACAGATCGTAGCTCTCTACCATGACACCCACATTGCAGGTCACCCTGGATGCTGGAAGACACTAGAACTAGTGTCCTGGAACTACTGGTGGCCTCAGATGTCTAGGTATATCAGCCAGTATATAAGCACCTGTGATCTCTGCCTCCAGACGAAACCCTGGCGACACTCTCCTGTTGGCGAACTTCAACCGCTCTCCATTCCAGATGCACGATGGGATATACTCAGTGTTGATTTCATGGTTGAACTCCCAAAGTCCTCCGGACATGACGCCGTCATGACTATCGTAGATTCCATCTCCAAGAGAGTATACTTCGTTCCGATGCACACAACGGCCACAGCGGAAGAAGCGGCCAGACTCTTTCTTTACCATGTCTGGAAGCTCCACAGCCTCCCGAAGCGTGTTGTCTCCAACCGTGGACCCTAGTTCGTAGCTTCATTCACTAAGGAGCTGTACAGGCTACTAGGTATATGACTATCCTTCTCCATAGCTTGGTACCCCCAGACGGACGGACAAACAGAATGCGTCAACCAGGAGCTCGACCAGTTTCTCCGCCTATTCGTCAACGAACGACAGGACGACTGGTACGACCTTCTGCCCATTGTGGAGTTCCAGCACAACAACTACATTTACTCTGTGATGCAGCAACCTCTGTTCCTACTAGACACTAGATGAATTCCCCATATAGGCTTTGAGCCAAGCCAAGTCCCCTCTGGACTAGAGACAGTCAACGAATTCATGGAGAGGATGAAGTCCGCTACTGAAGAGGCCAAATCAGCGATCCGCAAAGCACAGGAGGACATGACGCAGTACTATAATCGAAAGAGGACTCTGGTCCCCGTGTACAAACCAGGAGACCGAGTATACTTAGATGCGTCAGACATCAAAACAACACGTCCGTCTCCAAAGTTGTCACATCACCGACTAGGACCCTTCGAAATAGAAAGCCAAGTGGGACCATCAACCTACCGTCTCAAGTTACCTCATGGAATGAGGCAGTTGCACCCAGTATTCAATGTCGTAAAGTTGTCCACTGCTCTAGAAGATCTGATCCTAGGAAGGAAACTGCAAGCCCTGCCACCACCCATCATTGTCGACGGAGAAGAAGAGTAGGAAGTGGAAGAGATATTAAATAGTCGCTGGCACCGGAGGAGGTTCCAGTTCCTGGTCAAGTAGAAGGGTTTTAGCAGAGAACACAACTCTTGGGAGGTAGCCTCTGATGTCAAGGCACCGGACCTCATCGCAGAGTACTATTGGAAGTACCCAGTCACCCCAAGACACATCTGCCAGACCGACTTCGACGCCATTTTCAATTCCAGAACCATTACTTCGAGACGCAGCAACCTTGGAGGGGGGGTAAATGTAAGAGGACCCCTCACACATGACCCCGGAGCACTCCCCCATTGCCTCCCAACATAATTTCATTATACAGCCCCTGGTTACCAAAGAATGGAATGCAAGGGCATTTTAGTATATATTGTAGATTATTCCCTCCAGGAGTCTCATCTAATTCTCTGAGGAATCTCCTGGAGGTGAGTTGTAATATATTCCATACTATAATTTAACTGAGGAATCTCCTGGAGTCCACTCCGGTCGCTCTCACAGAGTTTCTGTTTGGATTTCCTATACTACTTATACAACTACTATATGGTCTGTGCACTATTTTCCCATACCTATCATGTGACCCATCATGTGACATTATGTGATGTGATGCTGTGACTTCCTATCATGTGATTGTGACACTTGTGACATGACACTTTCCTGCACTCTCTTCTGTGTAGTAAGTCCAAGATAAAAGAAAAAGAAAAGAAAAGAAAAGAAATATATAAATAATGACTTAGCTGTTTTGCCAAGTCATGATACTTAAATACAGAAAAGTGATAGTCTGTGCACTAAGACAGATCATCACATGCTACTACCTATTGTTCTATATATGGTAGTGCCTTTGTACTGAAAATAGTGATAACTTAACCTTATAAAGGCTGTCCTTTGTTCTAAGAAAAGGACAGATGACTATTTATGGATAATTAATAAAGTTTATGTGCAAACATTGAGATCTTCATATCTCTACTGATATTAATCATCTTAAAGTCGTTCTAGGCTCATTCTGAGCAGTATGAGGAGGGCTTCTGATGAGCCTAAAACCAAAGCATCAATCATGGTAGTTTCTGAGATATCGGCAATGTAATAAACAGTACTATGATGGTTACTAGTTGATCTGCCTGATATCTCAGCCAATATTAATTGCCTTGAGACATGACTAGCATCGATCGAAAGGTCTTTTTGAGGGCTTTCCATAGCCATTAAGACCATGAAAATTGTTAAAGAATTGATGAAGATATGGCCGAATGAAGTTTGTGACAACAACCCATAATACTTAGTCCTATTCTAGTTAAACAGGCATCACCAAGGGAACATGAGACAAGAGAAATACAGAGAGAGTAGGA
>Ga0153994_1000380_pt1 | contig 12552 bp, 10 predicted proteins | sample TSNC078MetaG_FD_104735 | JGI IMG/M metagenome (GOLD analysis project Ga0153994, IMG submission 104735) | Attine ant fungus gardens microbial communities from North Carolina, USA - TSNC078 MetaG | ecosystem: Host-associated > Fungi > Mycelium > Unclassified | place: USA: North Carolina, Lumber...
ACTACTAAATAGTATCATGGAGGTATAACAAAATACCTGTTCAAATGAACTACATAAATAGCTAGACCCTCGTTAGCAAGTAGCCTTGCTAACGTCGCCCTTTTGGTGTAGTGGTAAACTATACAGTATGTGACTACTGGTCCATAGCACAACTGTGACAGAAAAGTGCACCCCGATCACCATTAGTAAATAGGTTCACTGTATTAAACATAAAAGAAGTCAATACAGATATCTGTGAGCCTATAAATACACCCCTCTGCTTTGCTCTGAACAGAAAGTTCCTACCTCAGAAGCCAAAATGGGAAAGAAGACTACCCAAACAACTCTCTGCCAACACCCTCGATGCTCACAGAATATCTATCATCCTTCCTATAGAAATACTAGTGAGGTGCATTCCATCAAGGCACTCTTAGACTCCCGAGCTATGGGCAACTTCATAGATAAAGACTTTGTCCACATGAAAGGTATTAGTATCTGGAGTATCTCTCGTCCCATACTAGTATACAACATAGACGGTTCTCCCAACAAAGCAGGGCAAATCTCCAAGGCAGTAGATGTAGTACTCCATTACAAGACCCACTCCGGAAGGACACTCCTCGCTGTCTCCAGCCTCAGAAAGCAAAGCATGATCCTCAGCTATACCTGGCTCAAAGACCATAACCCAGAGGTCAATTGGCAAACCGAAGGAGTACAGATAAACTGATGCCCCCCTCGGTGTGAAGGATGTTGTGTGATACAAAAAGAACAAGTATCACAGAAGAAAATGGACCCCTTCCAGAGTATGCAGAAGACTCAGAAGAGGACGAGGCCCCTGTCTGAACTGGCAAATGTGAATATGAGCAAGGGGACAGACTCTTTGTGAGAAGAATCCTCCTGGAGTCTGCTACAGAGAACCTATGTGCCACCTCTACAATCTCCCAGAAGCTTGCGTAAGGAGCCTGTCAAGCCTTGGAAACACAGAAAGGACTTTTCACCCTGCCTGACTGTGCCAAAAGTTTCGAATCCATGTTCACAAAGAAAGACTTCAATATCCTCCTGGAGCACAGGCAGTAAGATCATGCTATTGAGCTCATTCCAGGCTCAGAGCCTAAGTCATCCAAGGTCTACTCTCTGTCTCCAGTAGAACAAAAGGAGTTGGACTTCTTCTTGGAGGAAAATCTGCACACCAGACAAAATTCGCTCTTCCAAATCTCCCATAGCAGCTTCAGTGTTCTTCATCAAGAAGAAGGATGGCTTGCTCTGGTTGGTTCAGGACTATCGTGCACTCAACTCTATGACAGTCAAAAACAAGTACCCCCTCTCACTGATCTTTGAACTTGTATCCCAACTCTGTGGAGCTAAATACTTTACCAAGCTAGATGTCTGTTGGGGTTTCAACAATGTCCATATTAAGCCCAAAGACAAGTGGAAGGCAGCCTTCCAAACCAATCAAGGTATGTTTGAGCCCTTAGTAATGTTCTTTAGGATAACCAATAGTCTAGTTACCTTCCAAACCATGATGAACGACATCTTCTGAGACCTCATAGCAAAAGGCATTATGGTGGTCTATCTAGACAACATCTTGATCTTTACTAGGATGGAGGAAGAGCATGCAAAAGCTATCCAATGGGTACTACAGGTCTTACAGGAAAACAAACTTTTTCTCTGCCCAGAGAAGTGTGAGTTTTGTAAGGAGCAAATCAAGTAGTCATCTCAGAGAACGAAGTTTTCATGGATCCGGTCAAGGTGACAGGAGTCTGAGAGTAGTCTACTCTGGAAAACAAGACAGATGTCCAGGCTTTCCTAGACTTCGTGAACTTCTACTACAAGTTCATTTGGGACTTCTCCGCCAAAGCTCGGCCCCTCTTTGACCTAACGTGCTCCAAACAAGTCTGGACATGGAGTGGAAAGGAGCAGGTGGCCTGCGAGGACCTCAAAACAGCAGTGACCACTACTCCAGTGTTAGTATCTCCTCAGGACTTGGAGCCTTTCCAGATTGAAGCAGACAGCTCAGACTTCGCCACAAGAGCAGTCTTGTCTTAGCAGTCAACAACAGATGGAAAATGGCACCCCATAGCATTCTATAGCAAGTCCTTGTCCTCTGTGGAACAAAACTATGAAATCCACAACAAGGAAATGCTAGCCATTATCCATGTGTTAGAAGTGTGGAGGCACTTCCTGGAAGGAGCAACCTATCCAGTAGAGATCTGGACTGACTACAAGAACCTCGAGTATTTCATGATGGCCAAGAAACTTAACCATCATCAAGCCCGTTGGTCCTTGCATCTGGCTAGGTTTGACTTTCTGCTTCACCACCGTCCTGGATGTACTATGGGCAAACTGGACGTACTGTTAAGGAGAGTTGATCATGGAAACAGAGTCTTGGACAATGAGAACATAGTCCTCCTTTGACTGGAATTCCTTGCGGTACATGCCCTAGAAGGGGTGGAACTAACAGGCATAGAACAGAAAATCTTGTCCGACATCTGCAAGGGGAACTGGAATGAAGACCAGAAGGAACCCATAGCTAAGGTAGCACAAGAACTCTAGAGCTCTGCCAACAGGGCAGTACACTCCTTGGAGTAGTTGAACATAGACGGCCTGCTCTGGTTCCAAGGGAAAATATACATACTGAGAAGTCCAGACCTGTTATGACTTAGCAAAATGACTAAGTTATTATTTAGATTTCTTTTTTTTTTCTTTTATCTTGGACTTATTACATAGAAGAGAGTGTGGGAAAGTGTCATGTTACAAGTGTCACATGACAGGAAGTCACAGCATCACATCATGTGATGTCACATGATGGGTCACATGATAGGCATGGGAAAGTAGTGCACAGATCATGTAGTAGTTGTATAAGTAGTGTAGAAAATCTAATGGGAACTCTATTGAGTTCTCTTTGTCAATCGCTGAACAAAGAGCAGTTGGCTTTATTCTGGCTTGGAGTTTAGCAACCTTACAGGACTTATGCAGACAGATCATAGCCCTTTGTCACAACATCCAGATCACAGGATACCCTGAATGCTGGAAGACACTAGAACTGGTGTTCCAGAACTATTGGTGGCCTCAGATGTCTAGGTACATCAGCCAGTATGTAAGTACCTGTGATCTCTGCCTCCAGAAAAAACCTTGGTGATACTCCTCTGTTGGTGAGCTTCAACCGCTCTCTGTTCCAGACGAACAGTGGAATATGCTTAGTATAGACTTCATGGTCGAACTCCTGGAGTCCTCCAGATATGATGCCATCATGACTGTCATAGATTCTGTCTCCAAAAGAGTGCACTTCATTCTGATGCACATGATGGTCATAGCGGAAGGAGCAGCCAGACTTTTTCTCCACTATGTCTGGAAACTCCATAGCCTCCTGAAACGTGTTGTCTCTGACTGCAGACCCCAATTTGTGGCTTCATTTACTAAGGAACTGTACAGGCTACTAGGTATATGACTATCCTCCTTTACAGCTTGGTACTCCTAGATGGACAGACAAATGAAACACATCAACCAGGAGCTTGACCAGTTCCTCTGCCTATTTGTCAATGAACGACAGGATAACTGGTATGACCTCCTACCCATCACAGAGTTCTAGCACAACAACCATGTTCACTTCACAACGCAACAATCTCTGTTCCTACTGGACACGGGACAAATCCCCTGTATGGGCTTCAAGCCGAGACAGAACTGTAAGGGGACAGCCTGAGATCACTTAGATAACCTGGTAGGGTGCGCATCAGCTAGCGTGCCTATGGATCCTCAGAGTCCACAGTCTATAGTTCCCTTCCCTCTAGTTCGGGTCTGCCATCAGTACTACATAGCCTTATTAGGTATAGTAGTTATTAGTGTCCTGATCTATGTAACCATAGCAACCGGCACACAGACCAGGCTAGTCTAGTATATATAGCTAGTGATGTATAGTAGAATACCTTATCTCAACATTGATTAGAGCTCCTGGACTATTCATCGCTCTTACTTAAGATGCCTCCTCCACTAACATCAAGTGTGTTCTGGGACACCTCTGAGTACCCCCTTACAAGAACCCCTCTGGCCTGGAGATAGTCAATGAATTCACGAAAAGGATAAAGTCCACTACCGAGAAAGCCAAGTCTGTGATCTGCAAGGCGCAGGATGACATGACGTGGTACTATAATCGAAGAAGGTCTCTGGCCCCTGTGTTCAAACCAGGAGACTGGGTGTACCTAGATGCATTAGATATCAAAACGACATGTCCATCTCTGAAGTTGTCACATTGCAGGCTGGGACCTTTTAAAATTGAATGTCAAGTAGGACTGTTAGCCTACCGACTCAAGTTGCCCCACAGAATGAGACAGTTACACCCAGTGTTTAACGTGGTAAAGTTGTCCACCGCTCTGGATGATCCAATACCAGGAAGAAAGCTGCAAGCCCCACTGCCACCTATTGTTGTCAATGGAGAAGCAGAGTAGGAAATGAAAAAGATATTAGATAGTTGTTGGCACTGGAGGAGGTTCCAGTTCCTGTAAGGGAATTACTCAAAGGCGATCACCCTTTAAGCTAATGGATAGTCCCGGAAGCTAAGTTGAGATTCAAGTGAAGTATATCTACGACAGCTTGCTAGTATATATACTTCTATACTAGACGATCACACGCACTATCACATGGGTGCATGGATCAGTAATCACAATGTCCTACAATAGAATAGAAGGTGTCGTACCACATGATACAGACAGAGAGAAGATAGAAACGGTGGGAACATGTACATGTACTGTCAATGGGCCACTAATAGATCAGACCCTCAATAGTGACTAAGCGTCACCCTAGATGTCCCCTTACAGTTCCTGATTAAGTAGAAAGGTTTTGGCAGAGAACACAACTCTTGGGAGGTGGCCTCCGATGTCAAGGCACTAGACCTTATCATAGAGTACTATTGAAAGCATCCAGCTACCCCATGACACATCTGCCAGATGGACTTCGATGCTCTCTTCAAGTCCAGAACTATTGCTTTGAGGCATAGCAACCTTGGAGGGGGGGTAAATGTAAGGGGACCCCTTACACATAACTCTGGAGCATGTATTAGCCCTCCAGAGTGACCCTGCAGCTGATCAAATATTACTATGTAATATTTGGTCTTACCCCTATTATTCTAAGCACACTCCATTGCCTCCTAATGCACTTTCATTATTCAGACCCTGGTTACCAAAAGCAGGGATGCAAGGACACAGTGATATATATATTGTAGATTATTCCCTCCAGAAGCCTCATCTAATTCTCTGAGGAATCTCCTGGAGGTAGGTTGTAACATATTTCATAGAGTATAATTTATCTAAGGAATCTCCTGGAGTGCTCTACTCTGGTCACCCTTACAGGTTGGTTGGTTAGTAGCCTCTTATAGGATTTCTTTATTCATAATGAGTGATTTATCAAGGCATTTGATGTTGAACTTTATTGCATCAATAAAATCCCTTTTCTCATTGCTGTTTTTCTTGATAGACTGTACTACAATATCAATGTCTTCATCCTTTATGCCTACGTTAATAATGAGGAGCACATAGTTGGAGCATTTCTGTATTTTAGGGAGCAGAATATGTTTGCCAAAACCCTGGTTGTTTGGAGCTAGAAAGACCAAGTCTAAAACAGAGTTAGTGTTGTAAGGGTTATCAGCATATTTTGTAGGTCCAGAATTGGTGGGGGGAGAAAGTTCTAGACCTAGGCTGTCAGCAATTGTAAGGAGGTTTCCAGAGTGGACTAAGTGATAGTGAAAACATGGGTCCCAGTCACTGTCCCTGATGTTGAAATCTCTAGTCATGACTAAGATATTCCTAATGTCTTTTATGTTGTTGCACAGCACATAAAGTGCAGTCTGGTTGCTGTTGAAATAAATGTTAATAATTGTTACAGAAAAGTGACTACTAAATAGTGTTATGGAGGTATAACAAAATACCTGTTCAAATGAACTACATAAATAGCTGGACCTTTGTTAGCAAGTAGCCTTGTTAACATTGCCCTTTTGGTATAGTGGTAAACCATACAGTATGTGACTACTAGTCCATAGTACAACTGTGACAGTACTATCACAAATGGCCACTTACTGATTTGTGATAAGTGAATTTAGTATTCAAAAGGCTCAAAAAAGCAAAGTTAGACAAGCAGCAAAAGATGTTGTTAAGTCTGAGGTCTAATCCTCAGACTATGAGTCCTTATATACAAAATTGTGATAGTCTATGCACTAGGACAGACCATCACATACTATTACCTATTGTTCTATATATGGTAGTGCCTTTGTACTGGAAATAGAGATAACTTAACTATATGGAGGCTGTCCTTTGTTCTAAGAAAGGACAAATGACTATTATAGGTAATTAATTAAGTCTATGTACAAACATTGAGTTCTTCATATCTCCACTAATATGAGTTGCCTTGGCATTATTTTAGGCTTATTTTAAGTGGTATGAAGAGTGCTTCTCTGATGTATAAAAGCAATGCATAGATCATGGCACTTTTTGAGATATTGGTGATTTAATAAATAGTACTATGGTGGTTATCTACTGATCTGCCTGATATCTTGGCCAATATTGATTGCCTTGAGATGTAACTGGTATCGATCAAAAGGTCTTTACAAGGGCTTTTGGATGCCATTATGACTGTGAAAATTGTTGAATAATTGATAGAGATATAGCTGAATGAAGTTTGTGACAGATAATGAAGTTAGTGTTTTAGTTGTTATAAAATACTACAACATTGATATTGTGGTGATTGATGATATTAGATCAAAGAGAGAATCTTAATTGTATAAGTTGTTTGTTAATGTATAGAGCAACACAGGGAAAGTTTTCATAAAAAAGGTCATTACATATAAAGAGAGTCTAGCTGGGGTGATTTGGAACACTGTATAAGGGGTTACCATTGGCATTGGTATAACTTGGAATATACTGAATTAGGAATCTGGGAGGTTCTTGAATAAGAATAATGTCTGCTGAAATTTTTCATGTTTCTAAGATAGTATCAGTGAGAATTTTGTTTTTTCTAATGTTCTGGGAAAAAATGCAGTAGGCATGCTTAATCATTGGTTGTGGCTGTCTATGGCTAGGTGAGTTGAGTTAGCTCTGATTTCTCAGGCTTCTTGGGCTTTTTTTGTGTGCCATTCATGATTGAAATAATGTTTCCAGAAAGGGCATTTATGGTCATCAACCAAGTGATTACCTTTACAGTTGATGCACTTGAAAGTATAAGAGCATGGTTCATCCTGTCTTGTTTCTAATCTAGGAAGGTTGGCTTTAGAATTAGCCTTACAACACCCGGCCATCTCCCTATGGTGTTCAAGTTTATGAGAGCCACTATATTTTTGGCATTTTGAGCCATGAGCTCTGCATGAAAAAATAGAGTGGTCCCATTTCTAGCAGTTGTGATATTATGGGATGCCAGGGTTCATGTTGGTATCCCTGATAGTGGTAATATACTGGCTGAAGTTAAAGAAGTGGTTGATAAGTAGCTTAGCTTTGAAAATCCCAGATATCCAGCTATACAATTGCCATATCTGATTTAGGTAATGCTTTGATGACCCAAGGCTTTGAGGTGAGTGAGACAGTTTCAAATAGGATAATGTGTTTAATAGAATTGACAATGTCTTCATAAGTAAGTTTGTTGCCATTAGGTTGGATAAACAGAATGCTAGTGATCTTAAGATAGGACTTGGATCACGGTAGTCATGGTGGAAGTGTTTCATCATTGTTGATACTATATCAATCGACTTGAAATACTTTTTGATGATATTGAGGTTGCTAGGTGCAAGGACATTGTTAGTCATGATAAATATACTATCAGGGCATAGCCAGATGAATTCTGAATGAATATCTGATTTACTGCTCCTTAATAGGCCATTGATGAGACTAACATGAACATTAGCTTTATCTATGATGAGATTGGCATATTTTTCAGTTATTAGTACTATAGCTTGCTTCTTTGAGAGACTCTTAGTAGTAATTTGAATTCTCTTGTTTCTATTGGCTGGTTTTTCCATTGCTGCATTATGGATTTTGATTATTTTCTTATTAGGGAGTGTAAGAAAAGCTTTCTTGATCTTGAGGATGTTCTTGGCTGTCACAGTAGCCTAAGCAAATGATTTGACTGATGGTTTATTACTATTGCCTTTAGTTTTCTCAGTCAACCAGAACTTGGATTTTTTGAGCTGTTCCTCAGTAGAATAAGGGGAAGAAGAGAAGAGATGTTCCTGACTATATTGCCATGGGGTAACCTTAAGATTAGGGCAGGTTGAGGCATATTCTTGGTAAATTTTGATTTGACCATGATTCTAAAGGAGATCTCATCTGTGACATTAAGTTGATCCCAGCCAGACTTATATATAGCAGATATGAAGGATCATGTAGCTTCACCAAAGGAATTGAGTTGTTGGATATTGTTTCTGCTTTGATCATCTAGTTTTTGTTTGCTTGAGGAAAGTAGCTATGCATTGGAGGGATATTGTCATGTTATTGACATCACTTTGAAGGAATTTGTCTGTACCAAAGAGAGATATGACACCAAAGTTACTATCCCAGAGGCTTGGATCAGCCAAAATATTTGCACTATTGAAGGGGGCAAAAAGGACTATTAGCCTGGCACAAGCTAAAGATGTGGTACCAGGTCCCAATTGCATGCTAAAGAGTTTGTGGAGATAAATCAAGAATGAAGGTATTAAAAAGAGAATATAGAAACTTAGTGTAATAATTAAGGTAAAAATATTTGAAAGGATTGTAAGCTTGATCTAGATTCTTCTTGCATAGTGTCCCTAAGGTGTTCACCTTTACACACCATAACAAGCTCACTATCAAAGTAGTTAGTAAACTACTCATAGGCCTTACCACACTCAATTAAGCCCTCATCTGCACCCTTATACCAAACCTTATGGATGTGATATGATTTGAGTCGATGATTAGCTAGGCTTTTCAGGCATGCTACTCCATAGAAGGTTGTCCAAGTGACTGCTGCATCTTATTTCTTGACCAAATAAGGTATAAAGTCCAGTCTTCTCAACAACCTAATCACTTTACTTAGAACTTAGAAAAGTGCCATAAGACAACTCTTGAGCCCTTGAGATAGCAGCAGGTGTCAAGATTCCATTGTCTTTTTCTCAGGCTCTCTGAGTGTTATATTAAAAGTACAAGCTGATGAGACTCAATTAAAAATAAGTAAAAAAGGAAACTCTTTTTTCTTCTAGCCTCTCTTACTTCTTTCCTCTATGACGTCACTATGTGGACATGGCAGATGTCACCTCTCTATCTTCTATACCTACTGGCCATGACCATGTGATCCTACTCTACCTCTATACTTTACTCCTGCCCAACCTCCCCTAATCTCCAAACTGGCTTCCTTCTACTCCAAATATGATCTAGAAACACATGCAAGTGTACACAAAGGTCATTGATATTCCTGTTGCTCTATGGCATATCTACTTTCTGACTGAGTCTAGTAGTGATAGGATCATTAGCCATTGATAGACTTTTGATCTGTTATCTTGGTATCATATTAGTCTAAGTCTGCTCTAGATCAAAATTATATCACATTCCAAAGATATCCTTTAACCTCTGAGTTCTAGAGTATCAACATTGATAGTCTGTTTTTGAGAAACCTGATGCTAGCTCATCAGTCTTGCCTTCCGAGGTATATGCTATTCTAGCATGTGGCAGCTTGGCAACTACCTAATAGAAGTACCCAATCTTGGGTTTTGTCAAGGACATGCAGAGCAGGAGCGGAGTGACCTAGAGTGGAGCAGAATCACTCTGGAGTAGAAGGGAGTTGACAACAAAAGTGGAGGAACAACCTTGGCCTTAGCTTGTGTGCTATGCCTTGATCTGCTGTTGCGTGTGTGGTTGCGTATTTCAGGAGGACTGAATTGTTGCTAGGAGTTTCAGAGAGGAGTGGTATAGATTGATAGAAGTGAAGATAGATATTAAAGATGTAAATGACTTTAATCTACGAACTAAGGAACTAGGATGTAACTACTGGAGTACTTATACTAAGTCCAGAATAGGAGGAGTACCAGTAACTAGTCTACATCGTGATCCTATAGAAGTAGACAACAGAAGTTTAGGAGTGAAAAATTAGTAATAATATAAAATATAAAAGAAATTATATTATTAAATGGGTATTTTCTGTCATATAACAGGCTTATATTATGTCTGGGGCTTGTAGGAGGTCTCTAGAGTAGGTTCCAATAGTGAAATCCAAGAGTATAATGTGTATCCCATATTATATTTTTACAGAAAATTCTCTAGCAGCGTAATACTAACCATCCAAATGAGCCTTGATTTTATCCTGCACCCCACCACTAATCTCCATAGTTGCTCTATCAGGACCCTTGTAGATGTACTTGCTCAAATACTTGACAGTTCCTAGTCCAGCAAAGATTTCAACATTGAGATGACAATCAAAAAGAAGAAGAAGTTGAGGACAGTAGGGGACCATATATTGATTGGTAAATCTGGCCCCATTGCATTCAAAAACCAAGCCATTATCAGGCCTAGCATAAAGTGGATAACTGTCCTCAGCCCAATCTGTTCTCTCTCTATACTCCTTGGAAAAGCATTTACTATATTTTCTATTAACCATACACTTGGCTTGGGGATTGTCAACACCACATAGACCATGTAGCATATATTTGGTGACTTTTGCATAAAGAAGTGGCTGTAGTTGCAGGTCAGAAAGTTGAGCTGAGATCATAGAGTTTATATGATAAGAGTTTCAAATACGATGTTGAAGATAAAAGAAGATGAGCAAGTGTCATGATAGTGACACTGTGATGCATACTGCGCATGTCACATGCATGCAGGGATTAGTCAGCTCACCATCAGCCTTTCCAGAACCCTCTGAATTATTTAAATAATTACCAATTGTTGTAACTACCTTAGTTTTACTCTCCCCCAGGAGGACCCCACCCTTGTCAACTCACATCTCTCTCTCTCTCTCAATAAATCTTCTTGAGTCCTAGAAGGGGCAAGTGTAGAAGCAGGCACAACTCACTGTTGAGGCCAAGCTCCCATAGAAGAATTCCCTTCCTGGAGTCAAACCTGACAGCAAGTGGATATGGAAAAGATCTCTTTTCTAGAACTCAATGGTATGGATATGAGCTATAGTAGTGCCAAAGAGGCCATTATCCATGAGCTTGAGGAGTGCTTTCTTCTTTTGCTCAAACACCTGAGATATAATGTCAGGATGATTAGTAGCTGTCTGGCCAGAAAAAAGACTATGAATGATTTCTGGCCACTTGGGATTGGCAGTTATGGTAAGGAAGAGGTCTGGTTTGTGAAATTGTCTGCAAATGGCCATAGCATCCTAGAACAACTGGGTCATAAACCTGGGACTTCCTATATGATAAGAGAGAAGAATGAGTTTGTGTCCCAAAGGCCCAACATCTTCTCCATCATCCCTATCATGTACAGCAGCATCCTGTAGTCCCTGGTAAAGCTCAGATCTAAGAGTATATTGATGTGTCCTAGCCCAGTTAAGTTTCCTCTGCTCACAATTTGCCTATATATCAACAACAAACTGCTGGAAGAACTTTCCACCATAGAAGAGAGGTGGCTGAGGACCATCTCTGACATGAAGACAATAGGTATAGTAGCATGTATCAGACACCATCTGTGAGCAAGCTTGTTCCTCCCCATTTCTTTGCCTTGTATTTTCCCCTTGTTCTCTAAGTTGAGCACCATAGATTGGAATTCTTGGATACCACCCATTCTCCCCCTTTGGAAATAACAGAACATAATGAAGAGCAGCATATAAAGGACTGTTCCAGCTAATCCATTCAAGTTGTCCTTCTCTTGCCCATAATACTACATCTCTATTGTCCATTGCATGATGCACTCCTTTTTTTAGAATAATGACTGCAATCTCCTCAGCAGTTGGCAGGTTATGGGTTTTTTGATCCTGTTGCAAATTCACATGTATCCTAATTGAAATCTCCTCCTGCTCCTCTATTGGCTTTTCTCTAATGAGTTCATAGATATGACAATAATGACCAATATATGGGTGGCTATCCAAGAGCATTGTTTGAAGATTACCTATTACCACAGGATCAAGGTTTCTATTATTGAGTCTCCTGACATTGAGCTGCTCTGCTGTATCAAGGATGTAGATTTGTGCATAGGTAGGAGGATGATCATCATGAGGAAGAAGAGCACCAGTGAGATGATAAAGCTCTCCTTGAATCTTGAAACAGTAGGGACCTGATTGTCTAGTAACTGAGTTGTCAATTTTGACTCCTACTGAAGTCATAGCAAATGCTGCATTATACTGTCATATATTGTTGCAAAATTCTCTTGAGGAATAATCATCTCCAGTCAAGTAGTTGTGAAGGATTCCAGTGAGTGGTTGAAGAGAGGGTAGTTGAATCTGTCCTTGCAAACAGCACATGCCAAATTTGGGATGATTGACCCATGAAGAAGTAAGCTTTTCACAGTCAAAGTGAAGAGCATAACAGTAAGGACAGATAACAGATAGTATGCCCAAGTTGTTATATTGTATATCAGCCTCTAGGAATGGTTGTCCAGCAGGTGGATAATATGCAGGCTGAAAGATAGGAGGTGGAATATCATCTGGAACAAT
>Ga0153994_1000381_pt1 | contig 12534 bp, 12 predicted proteins | sample TSNC078MetaG_FD_104735 | JGI IMG/M metagenome (GOLD analysis project Ga0153994, IMG submission 104735) | Attine ant fungus gardens microbial communities from North Carolina, USA - TSNC078 MetaG | ecosystem: Host-associated > Fungi > Mycelium > Unclassified | place: USA: North Carolina, Lumber...
GCGACGAGCGTGCCGGTGAACAGGGCGAACCCGCCGATCAGGATGAGCGCGCCGACGATCATCTTCTCCGGCTCGAACACCAGCCCGGACAGGTCGAGGCTCGGAATGGAGAGCTGTTCCCGGAAGAACAGGTACCCGAACACGACAGGCAGGGCGAACACCGCCATCTGGATGATGCCGATCATGAACAGGGAGATGACCTTGCCGATGAGCAGACTCGTCGGGTTGATCGTGGTCAGGATCATCTCGGTGACCCTGTTCTCCTTCTCCTCGAGGGTGGAGTTCAGCATCTGGTTGCCGAGGAACACGATCACGATGAAGAACGCCACCAGGAAGATCAGGGCGGGGATGATCGCCTCGAAGCCGGGGGCGACGGCGCCGTTCTTGAACGTGGTTGTCGACGTCTGGATCTCGCCGCGCAGCACGGCGACGTCGGTGGGGGAGCCGATGCGCTTCTCGACGCTCGCCGAGAGCACGGACTCCGCCGCCGAGGAGTACTTGGCGTTCTGCAGCAGGCCGGCGTCCGCCCCGTAGACCTTCACCGTCTCCTTCGCCGGGTCGGCGGGGTAGTCGAAGAACGCCTCGGACGAACCGGCCTTGACGGCGTCCACACCGGAGGCGCTGCTGTCGGCCGGGGTGCCGCCGAGCTGCCTGGCGACGGCGGGATCGACCAGCCCGGACGCATCCACGTACTGGAACTCGAAGCGCGCGTTCTTCTGCGCGTCGGCGGTCTGCGCCGTGGAGACGTTGGAGGCGACGATCAGGCTGATCAGCGCGATGGCGAAGATCGGCACGACAAGCGTGATCGCCCAGAACCGGCGCTTCGACACCGTGCGGAGGAACTCGAACGAGACGACCGTCCCGAGGTTGTGCTGGGCCATCAGTCGGCCTCCCTGCTGTCTGCTCCGTACACTTCGACGAAGATGTCGTCGAGCGATTTCCTGGTCGGTGCGAACCGGGTGACGTCGAGGCCCGCATCCACGAGGGAGCGGAGGATGGCGGCGGTGTCTGCGTCGTTGGCGACGTCGAGCTCTGCGTGACCGTCCGCATCCCGTGCGATGTCATATGCCGGGGAGGCGGGGATCGTGCCGTCGTGATCGACGTGGATCACGGTGCCGCCGAACTGCTCCTGCACCTCGGAGACCGTGCCGTATGCGCGCGAGCCGCCGTCCTTCAAGAGGATGACCCTGTCGCAGAGACGTTCGACCTCCTCCATCTGGTGGGTGACCATCATGACCGTCGACCCCGAGCGCTTCTGGTCGTCGATGATGTCCATCAGCAGGCGGCGGTTGACGGGGTCGAAGCCCTTGGTCGGCTCGTCCAGGATCAGCAGCTCAGGGTCGTTCATGATCGTGACGCCGAGCTGCACCTTCTGCTGCTGGCCACCCGAGAGCTTGTCCAGCCGCACCTTCTCCTTGTCGCCGATGCCGACCCGCTCGAGATAGTTGCGCGACCAGGTGCGCGCCTGCTCCTTGCCGAGACCCTTGAGCTTGCCGAAGTAGACCATCACGTCGATGACGGACTCCTTCTTGTAGAGACCGCGCTCCTCCGGCAGGTAGCCGAGCCTGTCGCCGGCCTCCGGGCTGAACGGGCGGCCGTCGATGTGCAGGACGCCGCCGGTCGGCTGGTAGATGCCGAGGAGTGCGCGGATCGTGGTGGTCTTGCCCGAGCCGTTGCTGCCGAGGAAGCCGAACGTCTCGCCGCGGGCGATGTCGAAGGAGAGATCGCGGATGACGGTCGTGCGACCGAAGTCCATGCGGAAGTGGTCGATGTGCACGAGTGGTTCGCTGCTGGGACTGCTCACCCGTCCCACATTAGGGGTTGACGGTGGCCGCGACCGGGATTATCTTATTCAACGTAATAGTTGATAAAGGAATTGGTTGGATATGAATGCGGACAGCGAGGCCAGGCTCGACAGGGCGTTCCAGGCGCTTGCCGATCCGGTGCGACGCGCGATCGTCGCCCGCCTCAGCACGGGGCCCGCGACGGTCAACGAACTGGCGGAGCCGTTCGCGATCACCACGCAGGCGATCTCCCGCCACATCCACGTGCTCGAAGAAGCCGGCCTCGTCACCAGGACACGGGATGCGCAGCGTCGCCCCGTCCACCTCGAACCATCCGCCCTCGAAGAGCTCACCTCGTGGATCGACCGCTACCGGCTCGTCCACGAACAGCAGTACCGCAGCCTCGACGGCGTGCTCGCCGACCTCGGCGACACCGTCACACACAAGGAGAAGAAGAAATGAGCAACCCCGTCACCATCACCGCGCCGGACGGCCTGCCGTTCGTCGACATCGAGCGCGAGTTCGACTTCCCGGTCGAGAAGGTCTTCCTCGCCCACAAAGACCCTGCGCTGCTCTCGCAGTGGAGCGGTCCGCGCGGCTACGAGATGGACATCAAGGAGTACGACTTCAGCACGGGCGGCCGCTACCGCTTCGTGCACCGCGACCCGGAGGGTGCAGAGTACGCGTTCCGCGGCGTCTTCCACGTCGTGCGCGAGAACGAGTTCGCCATCCAGACCTTCGAGTTCGAGGGCTACCCGGATGTGGTGAGCATCGAGTCGATCACGTTCGAGTCGCTCGACGGCGGACGCACCAGGGTCAAGGCGCACGCCGTGTACCCGACCATGGAAGCCCGCGACGGCATCGTCGCCTCCGGCCAGGCCAAGGGCGTCACCGAGGGCTACGAGCGCCTCGAAGAGGCCCTCTCCGCGCTCTGACGACCCCCTCCCGCCCTGCCGTCGCCATCGAGCCGGGACCTGTGTGCGCCGCCGCCCGGCGTGTCGCGTACACAGGTCCCGGCTCGATTGTGCGTCAGGCGAGCGCTTCGAGGAGGGCGGGGTGCAGCAGGCCGTTGCTGGCGAGCGAGGAGCCGTTGCCGGGGCCGGCGTCTCCGGTGACAGAGGTGAAGGTGCCTCCCGCCTCCTGCACGATCGGGATGAGGGCGGCGAGGTCGTAGGTCTTCACGTCGAACTCGCCCACCGCATCCAGCACCCCCTCCGCCAGCAGCATGTACGACCACATGTCGCCGTACGCGCGGTCCCGCCACACCTGCCTGGTGAGCGCGACGAGCTTGTCGAGGTAGCCTGCACCATCCCACTGGGCGATGCTCTGGAAGCTGATGGATGCGTGCTCCAGGTCGGCGACGGCGGAGACGCGAAGACGGCGGGGCGCGGCGCCGGACTCGGAGAGCCAGGCGCCGGCATCCCGTGCCGCCCACCAGCGCCGGTCGAGCGCCGGCGAGCTGACGACGCCGACCACCGGCACGCCGTCGACGGCGAGCGAGATGAGCGTGCCCCACACCGGGACGCCACGCAGATAGTTGGCGGTGCCGTCGATGGGGTCGATGATCCACTGGCGGGAGGCGTCGCCCTCCGTGCCGTACTCCTCGCCCAGGATGCCGTCGCCAGGTCGCTCTGCGGCGATCAGCTCGCGGATGGCCCGCTCGACGGCCAGATCGGCCTCGGTGACGTGGGTGCGATCCGGCTTCGTGTCGATGTGCAGATCCAGGGCGCGGAACTTCTCCCGGGAGATCGAATCGGCGACGTCGGCGAGGCGCAGCGCGAGCGCGAGGTCGTCGGCGAACGGGGAGGATGCGGAGTCGGAAGTCACCCGACGAGCCTACCGACGAATGGTGAACGGACGGTGCCGAAGTCGAAGGATGCTCGATTGGCAATGAGGGCGAAGTGGATGCTAGTGTTGAGCCTCGTTCGGGTCGCCGAACAAAACGCACCTCTAGCTCAATCGGCAGAGCAACTGACTCTTAATCAGTGGGTTCTGGGTTCAAGTCCCAGGGGGTGCACCACAGGAAAAAGCCCGGTCGGATGAGTAATCCGACCGGGCTTTCTCGTTGCTCGGGTGCGGGTCACACGAGCGCGCTGATCTCCTCGCGCGCCGCGGCGATCAGCGCGTTGCGCGCGTCCACGACCGGCCGGTACGCCGCACGGTAGTCGTCGCTCCAGTAGACGACGCCCGCCTTCACGGCGTCGCGGAAGCTTTCGAGAGCAGAACGGACCTCGGCGGCGTGCGCCACGACGGCGTCGCCGCCGACGAGTTGCAGAGTGCGGAACTTCTGCGCGACGTCGCTGTCGACCAGCCAGTATCTGTCGGAGTCGGCAGCGAGCGGATCCGGGCAACCGTCCGCCATGCGCCCGAGGGTGTGCGCTGCCGAGTGCGCAGCATCGATGAACGCGATGTAGCGCTCAGAGCGGGTCGTCCGCAGAGAGTCGGCCAACGCCTCCCTGCGCGCCTTCCTGTGGCGGATCGACTCGGCGGCGAACGAGCCGACGGCTCCGAGGATCAGGGTCACGATGGGGAGGGCGACGGTCAGCCAGTTCACGTCCTTCATTGTGGCGTAGGCGCTGCTGCCAGGGCGACGCCCCCAAATGGGACGGTTCAAGCCCTCAGCCCGCAGCCGGCACGGACCCTCAGCGCAGCTCTTTCCTCGGCATCACGATCTCCTTGATGATCAGGATGATGCCCGCGGAGATCGGGATGGCGACCAGCGCGCCTGGGAGCCCGAACAGCGTCGACCCCGCCAGTGCCGAGATCAGCACCACGGAGCCTGGCACCTGCACGGCCTTGCCCATCACCTTCGGGGTGAGGATGTATGCCTCGACCTGCATGTAGATCAGCATGAAGATCAGGACGAACAGGCCGGACACGGGGGAGTGGATGAAGGCGAGCACCGTCATAGCGGCCGTCGTCAGCACGGTTCCGATCAACGGGATGAGCGTGATGAAGAACGCCAGGATACCGATGAGGAACGCGCCAGGAACGTCCGTGAGCAGGAGCAGGATCACGCTGTAGACCGCGTTGAAGAACGCGAGGATCACCATCCCGCTGAGGTACTTGCCGAAGTTGCGCAGGATGCGCTCTGCGTAGCTGATGAACGTCGCCCTGTGCGATGCGGCGACCAGCTTGTACGCGGCCTCCTTGGTCGCGTCGTAGGTGGCGATGAAGTAGATGGTGAGGATCGCGATGAAGAACCCCGAGGTCAGGCCGTTCACGATCGAGAGGCCGAAGCCGACCAGGCCGGTGCCGAGCGACGCCCACACCTCCGGCTTCTGGACCTCGCTCGCCACCCAGTTCACGAGGGCGCCGAGCACGCCGTTGCTCGACGCGTTGGCCGGGTCGAACCAGCCCTGGTCCTTGAGGTTCGCCACCTCTTTCGGGATGGTCGTCACCAGGAACTGGACCTGCTGGATCACCAGGGGGAGCACCACCCAGACGATGGTGATGATGACGGCGATGAGGAGCAGGATCACGGTCACGATCGCCCACGGCCGCGACATGTGCCTGCGCTGGAACCAGCGGATGAGCGGATCGAGGCCCACCGTGGCGAACATCGCGAGGAAGACCATGAAGATGATCGAGCGCAGCCCGTACAGGGCGAACCCGGTGACGATCGCGCCCACCGCGCCCAGGGTGACGATGTAGCCGAGCGCCAGGGGGCTCCGCTGCAGCATGGACGGCTGCGGCTGGTCTTCGGTGGCGGCCGGTGGGGCTGGCTTGGTGAGGCGCATGACGCCCTCCTCGGCTCGGTGTATGGCTGGTGCTGAGCGTATTGCCCCCTGGCGGTCCGCGACAAGTCATCAGGCGGCACGGCGAGGCACGACAGGGTGGATGCGTGTTTCGAATATGTAAACCCGTTTGCTTCTATTCGCTTTGGTCTTGACGCCCGCATCCTGCCCATGCTTCACTTACGGCAGCAATTAAGCAACGAGGTTTCATTGTAAGCGAGCGGGAGTTTCGACGAATGGTATTCGGTGGACGCGGCCAGGAGCCCGACGCTTCGCGTCAGAGGGCGGCGAACGCCGCCCGGTGCGCGGTCGCCGTCCGAGAGGGCGGCAGGGGGACCGTCGCCCAGATCGCATCCCGCACTGGACTCTCCCGGCCCACCGTCGAGGTCGCACTCACCACGATGCGCGAGCGCGGTCTCGTGCTCGAGGTCGATGAGCACACGCTCGGGGGCCGCGGGGCAGGCAGGCCGGCCCGCCTCTACGACTTCGCCGCCGACCTCGGCTACCTCGTCGGCGTCGACATCGGCATCCACCGGGTGCGCGTCGCCGTCGCCAACCTCGCAGGAGCGATGGTCGCCTGGGCGGAGCAAGAGGTCGACGAGTCGTTCCTCGGGGCGAGCAGGATGAGCGTGGTGCGGAAGGTCGTGGCGGACTGCCTCGACGGCAACGGCATCGAGAGGTCGCGGCTGATCGCCATGGCGGTCGCCGTCTCCGGGCTCGTCGGCGAGGACGGCAGGCTCATCGTCTCCCGCAACTTCCCTGACTGGGAGGGCGTCGACATCGCCGGCCACCTGCGCTCGGAGTTCGGCTGCGAGGTGGTGGTGGAGAACGACATGCGTCTCGCCGCCCTCGCGGAGCACAGGATGGGCGCATCCAGACTGGTCAACGACTCGGCGTACTTCTTCCTCGGGCACCGCATCTCGATGGGGCTCATCATCGACGGCAAGCTGCGTCGCGGGGCCCACTCCGCCGCAGGCGAGGTCGGCGAGATCGTCTTCTCGATGAAGGTCAGCGCGACCGGCCAGCTCAGCTGGAACTCCGCGCCGACAGGCGAAGAGGTGTTCCGGATGGCCGTGGACGGCGACGAGGAGGCGCGCGAGGAGATCGAGTCGTTCGTCGGCGGCCTCGCCACCGGCATCGCGACCCTGACGATGGCCATCGACCCGGATGTGGTCGTGGTCGGCGGCGGTCTCTCCCGTGCGGGGGAGGCGCTGCTGGAGCCGTTGCGCAGGGCGGTGATGCGCGAGATCCGTCTGCCCATCCACCCCACCATCATCCAGTCGGAGCTCGGCGCAGAGTCGGTCGTGCTCGGAGCGCTTGCGCTCGCCTTCGGCCAGTCGGCCGAGCGGGTGTACGGGACGGCGGACGTGCCGGAGCCCGATATCGACGTCGCAGGGGCGAAGGCCCTCGCAGAGAGGATCGCAGTATGACTTCGCAGGACGCAGGGGCGCCGCTGAGACTGGCCGTGATCGGTGTGGGGGCGCGGTCGTACATCGCCGGTCACGCCGTCGACTCAGGGGCCGGTGTCATCGTGGCGGTGGCCGACCCGAGCGCGACAGCGCGGGCGCGCGCCGCCGAGGCGTTCGGCGACCAGCTCACCGCGTTCCCCGGCCACCGCGAGCTGATCGAGGCCCGGGATGCGCGCGGAGGCAACATCGTCGACGCCGCCTTCGTCACGTCGCCCGACCACACGCACGCCGAGATCGCGATCGACCTGCTGCACGCTGGGATCGCGGTCTACCTGGAGAAGCCGCTCGCGATCAGCCTGGAGGACGCAGACGCCATCCTCGCCGCGGCGGCGGAGAGCGGGAGCAAGCTGTACGTCGGCCACAACATGCGGCACATGGCCGTCGTCACCCTGATGCGCGACATCATCAAGCGCGGCGAGATCGGCGAGGTCAAGGCGGTCTGGTGCAGGCACTTCGTCGGCAACGGAGGCGACTACTACTTCAAGGACTGGCACGCCGAGCGCGCCAAGTCGAACGGGCTGCTGCTGCAGAAGGGCGCCCACGACATCGACATCATCCACTGGCTCGCCGGAGGATACTCGGAGCTCGTCACCGGGATGGGCGGCCTCAGCCTCTACGGCGGCATCGACGCCCGCCGTGACAACTCCGACCGGTCGATGCCGGACTGGTTCTCGCTGGAGGCGTGGCCGCCGCTCAGCCAGACGGATCTGAATCCCGTGATCGACGTCGAGGACATCTCGATGGTGAACATGCGGCTCGACAACGGCGTATACGCGTCGTACCAGCAGTGCCACTACACGCCGGACTACTGGCGGAACTACACCGTCATCGGCACGGAGGGCAGGCTGGAGAACTTCGGCGACACCGATGGGGCCGTGGTGCGGGTGTGGAACACGCGCACGCTGTACGACCCCGTCGGCGACGCCGAATACCGGGTGAACGGAGACGAGCGGGGGCACCGTGACGCCGACAGGCTCACGGTCGCCGAGTTCATCCGGTTCGTGACGGACGGCTCCCGAACGGAGACGTCGGCGGTCGCGGCACGCAATGCGGTGGCGACAGCCGTCGCAGCGACAGAGTCCATCCGAGACGGTTCACGGCCCATCGCCGTCCCCGCCGTGGATGAACACGTGGCCACGCTGGTGTGACCACGGGGAATCCCCGGGCCGACGAGGACTGATCGCCGACCCGGGAGGCACCACAACAACACTCACATTTCAAGGAGAACCAATGCGAAAAGCCCTACTAGCCGCCGGGGCGGCGGTTGCAGCCGCAGCCCTTCTGGCCGGATGCTCGTCCAACACTGGAAGCGGCTCCGGTGCCACTGCCGATCATAATCTGTCGGCTTCGATCTCCTACGCGTTCTGGGACGTCAACCAGAAGCCGGCGATGGAGGCGCTCATCAAGGACTTCAACAAGGAGTATCCGAACATCAAGGTGACCACCCAGGTCACGCCGTACCAGAACTACTTCACCAAGCTGCAGACGCAGGGCTCGTCCAAGACGCTGCCAGACGTGTTCTGGATGAACGGTCCGAACTTCCAGCTCTACGCATCCAATGGGCTGCTGGAACCGGTGGGCTCCGGCATCGACCCTGCGAACTACCCGAAGGCGCTGAACGAGCTGTACAGCTACGACGGCAAGCAGTACGGGGCGCCCAAGGACTTCGACACGATCGGCGTCTTCTACAACAAGGCGGTGTTCGACAAGGCGGGCGTCGCGTACCCGACCGCCGACTGGACCTGGGACGAGTTCCACCAGAAGGCCAAGGAGATCTCCGACAAGCTGAAGGCGGACGGCGTCTACGGCGTCGCCAGCGGTCTGAGCGGCGGCCAGGAGGTCTACTACAACACGATCCTCCAGGCGGGCGGCGAGATCATCTCGTCAGACGGCAAGAAGTCCGGTTACGACTCCGCCGCGTCGATCAAGGGTCTGCAGTTCGTGCGCGACCTGGTCGCCGACGGCTCCTCCCCGACCCCGTCGCAGCTGTCGGACACCCCGCAGGACCAGTGGTTCATCAACAGCAAGTCCGCGATGATCTGGTCGGGCACCTGGCTGAACGCCGAGCTGCTCGCCTCGCCGATCAAGGACACGATCGCACTCGCTCCTCTGCCCAAGGGCGAGAAGCAGGCGACCGTCATCCACGGTCTCGCGAACGTCGTCGCGAAGGACTCGAAGAACAAGGCCGCTGCCGTCGCGTTCCAGAACTACCTCGGCGGCAAGCAGGCTGCGGAGACGCAGGCAGAGATGGGCGCGGCGAACCCCGCGTTCAACGGTACGCAGGACGCCTTCGTCAAGACGGCTCCCTGGGACCTGAACATCTTCGAGAAGGCGGCGGCGGACTACGCGTACCCGTACCCGATCTCGAAGAACACGGCGGCCTGGAACAAGGCGGAGAACGACCTCCTGCCCGACGCCTTCTCCGGCAAGCGCCCGGTGGCCGACGTCGCCAAGGACCTCGCCAAGCAGATGAACGCGGACCTCGCCAAAGAGTAATGTCCGTTTCCATCGCACCCCAGGAGGCGGGCGCCGTGACCACGGCGCCCGCCACCCGGTCGACGCCGCCGCGCAGACGGCGCACCGACCGGAAGGAATGGCTGTGGGCGGCACTGTTCGTCGCCCCGCTGCTGTTCGGCGTCCTCGTCTTCTACATCTGGCCGATCATCCGCAACGCATACTTCAGCTTCACCACGTGGGGCGTCTTCGGCGGCGCGACCTGGAGCGGCCTGTCGAACTATCAGGCGATGCTGGCGGACCCGTCGTTCTGGCGGTCGATCGTCAACACGCTCGTCTACATCGGCTTCCTGCTCATCGGCATCCCGCTCGCCGTGGTCTTCGCCAGCCTGATGAACCGGCCGGGGCTGCGGTTCGCGACCCTGTACCGCACGGCCTTCTTCCTGCCGTACGTCGCCATGCCCGCCGCGGTCGCGATGGTCTGGCGGATCATCTTCAACGGCGACTTCGGCGTCATCAACTACACACTGTCGCTGGTCGGGATCAAGGGACCCAACTGGCTCTCCACCGAGTGGTTCGCTCTCATCGCGGTGGGCCTGGTCGGGATGTGGATCTCGCTCGGCTTCAACCTGATCGTGCTCTCGGCCGGGATGAAGGGCATTCCGCCGGAGATGTACGAGGCGTCGTCGCTCGACGGGGCCAGCCGGATGCGGCAGTTCTTCTCGATCACGGTGCCGCTGCTCAGCCCGTCGATCTTCTTCGTCTCCGTCATGACGGTGATCACCGGCTTCCAGCTCTTCGACCTGCTCTACGCCCTGATGGGCACGCAGAACCCGGCGATCAACCAGACCCAGTCGATGGTGTACCTGTTCTTCGCCCACCAGCAGACGGGCGACAACGGCTACGCGGCCGCGGTCGGCATGGCCATCCTGCTGCTCGTCGGCGTGTTCACGATCATCCAGTTCCGGATGCAGAAGAGGTGGGTGACGTATGTCTAGCTCCGTCGTGGTCGGTTCCAAGACCGGCAAGGCGAGGATGGGGACGGGGCTCACCCACCTCATCCTGATCGTCGGATCGCTCATCATGGTCTTCCCGTTCATCTGGCAGATCCTGATGTCGCTGTCCACGAACGCGCAGGTCACCTCCGTGCCGCCGACCGTGTGGCCTGGCACGCTGCACTGGGAGAACTTCGCCCACGTGTTCGACCAGCTCCCGTTCCTCAACCAGCTCTGGGTGTCCGTCGCCGTCACGGTGATCCGCACGGTCGGTCAGCTCCTGCTCTGCTCGATGGCCGGATACGCGTTCGCCAGGATGTCGTTCCCGTTCAAGCGCACGATCTTCGCGCTGGTGCTGGCCATCCTGATGGTGCCGCCGCAGGTGTACCTGCTCCCGCAGTACCAGATCGTGCAGGGCCTCGGCTGGCTGAACACCATCGCCGGCATCGCGGCCCCCGGCATCTTCAGCGCCTTCGGCACGTTCCTGATGCGGCAGTTCTTCCTCGGTCTGCCGGACGAGCTGGCGGAGGCTGCACGCCTCGACGGCGCCAACCACTTCCAGACCTTCTGGAAGGTGATGCTGCCGCTGGCCAAGCCCGGCCTGTCCGCCCTCGCGATCATCACGGTGCTCGCGTCCTGGAACGACCTGCTCTGGCCGCTCATCGTCGCGACGGACTCCACCCAGATGCCGCTCTCGGCCGGCATCGCGACGCTCACCAGCCAGCGCTCCATCCCCGACTATCCGCTCCTGCTCGCAGCCAGCCTGCTCGCGATGGCGCCGGTGCTCATCCTCTTCCTGATCATGCAGAAGCGCGTCATCGACGGCATCGCATTCTCGGGCCTGAAGTAGAAAGAAACGAACACAGTGAAAACTCTCCGAGTAGGCCTCATCGGCGCCGGCGGGATCTCCCAGGTGCACGCGACCGGATGGGCGGCTCTCGGCGTCCAGGTGACCGTCTACTCCCACGAGGGGGCCGAGGCGCTCGCCGCTGAGTACGGTTTCGCCATCGCGCCCGATCTGGATGCGCTGCTCGCGGCGAGCGACGTCGTCGACATCGTCACGTCGAGCAGCAGCCATAAGGAGCTCGCGCTGGCCGCCATCGCCGCCGGTCGGCACGTCATCTGCGAGAAGCCGCTCTCTGTCACCTCGGCCGAGGCGCGGGAGCTGGCGGACGCGGCCGACGCGGCAGGGGTGCGCCTGTTCCCTGCGCACGTTGTGCGGTTCTTCCCCGAGTACGCCGAAGTCAAGCGTCAGGTGGACGCCGGCCGGATCGGCGACCCAGCAGTGCTGCGGTTCGTGCGGGGCGGCCAGGCTCCGCGGGCAGGCTCCTGGTTCTTCGACGAGAACGCCGGGGGCGGCATCGTCCTCGACCAGATGATCCACGACCTCGACCAGGCACGCTGGCTCGCCGGCGACGTCACCCAGGTGTACGCGGTGCAGAGCCCGGCGAGCGTGGACGGCATCGTGCCGGGCATCGTCACCGCCCACGTCACCCTCACCCACGCGGGCGGGGCGATCAGCCACGTCCAGGGCACCTGGGGACCGGCAGGCACAGTGTTCCGCACCAGTGCCGACGTCGCCGGCACCAGGGGCACCCTCGCGATCGACTCGCGGACGGACGCCGCCAGCGTGCTCGACTTCCCGGCCGGCGCATCCGGAGACGGCTATCTGCCTCCCGCCACCCACGCGGTCAGTCCGTACACGACGCAGCTCGCCGCTTTCCTCCGTGCCATCGCCGATGGCACGGACAGCGTCGTGACGGCAGAGGACGGAATCAGGGCGGTCGCCATCGCGGAAGCTGCGGCGGAATCGCTCCGCACCGGACGCGCCATCGAGGTCGACACGGCGACGGGGCTCGCCAGGATCACCGGGATCGAGAACGCCGTCGCACAGAAGGTCGGCGCATGACCGCCGGAACAGGAGACACCGTGACCAGCACGCTCAAGATCGCCGTTCTCTCGTTCGCGCACCCGCACGCGATCGGCTACTGCCGTCTGCTCGCCGGCCGCGACGACATCGACCTGATCGTGACAGACCCGGACGGTGCCGCCGCGCCGGACGCTGCGCTCCGCGGAGAGGCGCTGGCCGCATCCA
>Ga0153994_1000384_pt1 | contig 12508 bp, 9 predicted proteins | sample TSNC078MetaG_FD_104735 | JGI IMG/M metagenome (GOLD analysis project Ga0153994, IMG submission 104735) | Attine ant fungus gardens microbial communities from North Carolina, USA - TSNC078 MetaG | ecosystem: Host-associated > Fungi > Mycelium > Unclassified | place: USA: North Carolina, Lumber...
CAGGCGAGCACAATCCCATTATTGTCACACGCTTCTTCCCAGTCGCGCATCCACTCACCACCACCCCAACCGTAAGAGCCAAACAAGGCGGTCTTTTTGCCATTCAGCTTAGATTCCACGCTATCCCACATCGGCTGAAACTCGCTTTCTTCCAACACTTCGGAACCCATAGAAGGACAGCCGAAAGCAATGGCTTCGTATGTATCAGCTAAATCAGCGGTAAATTCCGAAGCTGTAAGCAGAGTAACATCTGCCCCGGCAGCCTTTGCACCTTCGGCGACCTGTTCCGCCATCATCTCGGTATTACCGGTACCGCTCCAATAGACAACTGCAATTTTACTCATAGAAAAACCTCTTTTCTTAAATATTTTATATTAAACCGCAACGGTCAACTGTGTTACCGACCGAATGCGATTTTCAAACAACCTTTTATAAATCTCTTTGCATTTTTTGAATTTTACAAACCGGCTTATGGTCTCATACTCATTGCCATAGACCTTCCATAAGCCGGAAAACTTGCTGTTCTGCCCGGAATTTTCAATAAATCCCTTAACATCCTCTAACGGATAACCGAGGAACAACCCGATTTCATGGGGAAACTCCGGTGAGTTCAGGAACCGTTCCTTTAGCCTTTTAATACACAATAGCGGAGAAACATCACGATAACCGTATTGGGCAAGGAATTCGGAAACGCCTTTCTTTTTTAAGTCCTCCATAAGCATGGAAGGCCGGTAAACATAGATAAGCGCACGACCTTTGCATTTTCGCAGGAGAAACAGGCTGACACCCTTTGTATTTAATTCATCATTCCACTTGGCAAGATTCCCTTCAAGCTCTGTCTCAGAGGAAAAAGAACAATTGAATAGGCTCGCCGTTTTAAGTTTGCCCAGTGTTGGTGAGCAGTGTTCAATCAGCAACTCTTCAAGCATAGTTTTTACACTCCCCGTAATGATCCCGCAAGACATTGGAAAGAGCCGACGCGCTGCTGGAATGGACACGGGCAACCGGTATGTTATTTCGTTTTGCCTCTCCCATAGCACTATTCACCATTTTATGGGAAACCGTGTTCGTAAATAGAATCAGCAGATCGGGACATCCTATCTTCTTTGCAAAATTTCCTCTTTCCTTTACAAATACCTTTGCTTTACAGCCGTGATTTTTACAAATATCCTCGTATTGACATACCATCCGCTCATTTCCACCGACAATTACCACGCACATGACTTTACCTCCGTATAATATTAGTCATTACTAACCTTTGAATAAAAATATATGGATTGAAATAACCCATAAAAGAAACACGAATCTTGTTAGTATTAGCTAACCTTGTCTCATATTATCATAGCTTGGAAAAATTGTCAACCTATCTTCGTGTTTTTTCTGTAAACATGTTAGTGATTGATTTTTCTATATGTATCAGGGTATAATATATATGAATAGTGACACGTAAACCCATTCGCATATTCTGCTGTATCCGTACTCCGATTGACAATGTACTACACGGTCGGATGTCATGTAAGGAGTTGAAATAAATGTCTGAAACAATGATCAAGAAAATAAACTACATCGTTGCATGCATTAACGAATTTTCAAAGGCTACGGGCTTAGACCCCCAGGAGGCATACCGCTATTTGAACAACCATCACGCAATAGCATTCCTGAATGAGCATTATGACGTAGAACACACACTTTCAATGGAGGATGCCGTGGACGACTTGAAAACCATATGCAGGCATAACGGAGGAAATATCGCATGATTTTATACAAATCTTGCAAGAATACCCCTATCCTCTTTAGGTAGGGGATGAATTGCCGATAGTAAGCGGTGCTCGGAGGTAGTGTATAATTCACCTCAATTGTAACGAAACGGACGGAAGCTATCAATAAAGGCCCGGCATCCAGTACAAAAAGTGCGGTGAATTTTAGCCCACAAGTTTTTATTGCGCCTTGCTAATCGCTATGACAATGACAAGGTGCTTGAATTGAAAAAAAAGAAAAACCCTGATAGAATCAAGGTTCTTCTAAAAAACCAAGTGCCGGCGACCAGAATCGAACTGGTACGGGCGATTAAGCCCGCAGGATTTTAAGTCCTGTGCGTCTACCTATTCCGCCACGCCGGCATCATGTAATGACCGCCTGATATCAGGCGGTCATTACATTAGTGGATGGAGAAGGATTCGAACCTTCGAAGCTATCGCAACAGATTTACAGTCTGCCCCCTTTGGCCACTCGGGAACCCATCCACATTACTCCTGACAAGATAATAATATAGCATAAAGTTGTTGATGATGCAAGCTTTTTTAAGAATTTTTCAGCACTATGGCCGATTCCCCATTAAGCTCGATAGATAAAACTCCGTCAGACACTATATAGGCCTCATTCGCAAGGGTATAGTCGTCGCGTCTGCTCCTGATAAGACAGGTCATCCGGCTGCCGTCTGCCACGCCAATTTCCCAGACGGGGATATCCACTTTAACACCATCTTCAGTATTACAATTGATGATGACGACACATTGCTGCCTATCATCAAATCTTCCATAAGCAATCATACCCTGCCTACCAAAAAGGAACTTCAAAGAGCCCATAACCAGTGCGCTATTTTCCTTATGGATACGGATCATATCCTTATGAAATTGAAGCAGCTCCATATCCTCTCGTCCCCAGGGAAAGGTCCGTCTGCTATCAGGATCTGTCCAACCGCAAAGTCCTACTTCATCACCGTAATAAATCGTCGGTGCGCCGGGCCATGTCATCTGCATAACAACTCCCTGCCGCATAATTGCCTTATCGATTCCCTGACCGGCCGCTTCTGCTCCCATAGAACCAATGCGGCCAACTTTTTTATTAGTGCGGGTCATAAATCTGGAGTGATCATGGTTTGACAACTCATTCATTGCCACAAATAGTGATTCATTATGAAATCTGGACATATGGTGGCTCATTGCATTTTGAAAGGATTCATCGTTTCCCATCAAGTCCCCTCGAAATTCATCACTATGCTTTTCAAGTCCTGTTAAAAACCAGGTCACCGGCTCCATAAAGGCATCATAATTCATAACTGTGTCCCATTGATCACCCTTAAGCCAGTTGCTGGGATCTCCATAATGCTCGGCAAGAATCAGTGCGTTGGGATTAGCCTCCTTGACAGCCTTTCTGAACTTTTGCCAAAACTGATGGTTGTACTCTAAAGATTTTCCTAAATCAGCTGCCACATCCAACCGCCATCCATCGGCATTAAAAGGAGGTGAAACCCACTTTTGGGCTATCTTTAAAATGTATTCTTCCAACAGCGATGATTCTTCATAGTTTAATTTAGGCAGCGTATCATGACCCCACCAGCCATCATACTGGACATTATAGGGCCAGTATGACCCTTCCCTGAATTTAAAAAAGGAACGATAGGGGCTGTTCTCATCGATAAAAGCTCCTTTTTCATAACCTTCCTGATTCTCATAAATCCGTTCACGATCAAGCCATTTATTAAATGAACCACAATGATTAAATACCCCGTCTAAAATCACTTTCATTCCACGGCTGTGAATAGCCTCAACCAATCGAATAAAGAGTTCATTACTGGCTTCAAGGTTCTCCCGGCTTGTCACCCGGCATATATAACGGGTTGCCCGGCTATTAGCGTCTTCCCATTCAGGGAGGCACTCTCCCTCATCCTTTATAATTACACCAAAATGGGGATCAACATAATCATAATCTTCAATGTCATATTTATGATTTGAAGGGGATACAAAAATAGGGTTCAAATAGATAACGTCTACACCTAAGTCCTTAAGATAATCCAGCTTATCCATAACTCCCTGCAAATCTCCGCCATAAAATCGGTGTACATCCATGGTCTTGGGATGTTCATACCAGTCTGCGGCTTTCCCGGAAGCTTCTTTAATATACAGATACTCTCTCTCAAGTACATCATTGCTGACATCACCATTACAAAATCTATCGGTGAATATCTGATAAAATATGGCTCCCTTAGCCCAGTCCGGTGTTTTAAATTGCGGTACCAGTTTAAAATTATAATAATCCTGAACCTCATCCATGCAGCCCCGTTTATTATAAAAAACAATAACTTTCCCGTTATTGATTTGAAAATAATATTCATAACAATTCTCATCGCAGGGAACTTTCGCTTGATAAAAATCAAATAAATGATCGCTTACGCTTTTCTCCATCTCATAGCGTCCGCCCGAAGTCACTACATAAACCGAGTCTACATTGTCCTTTGCCGTACGAAATTTTAAGCAGGCTTCATAACCATCTTCGGTCTTATGATAGGTCCGGTAATACTTCGTTCCGTCAGTAAATAATGCCCTTTTATTAAGAATCGGTTTTACACCCGCCATATATATATTCAACTTCTGGACATCAGATAAGCGTCTGAAGTTTTTCCAATCTTCCATATAATAATCTCCTCATGTTTTCTGCATCTTTATATATTTTATAATAATACGACATTTTATACAACCTTTTTACAAGGAAAATAGTCCAAACAAGTAAAAAGGACAGCCAGTCGATCTGCTGTCCTTTTCGGAGAAGGTATTTTTGTTTCTTATGGGGTGTAACAAAAAAACTATATAATGTATTGGGGGGGTTACGAGTTTTATTATATAATCTCTGCAACAATAAGTGTTCACAAACATATTTTTTTTATGCCTTCTTTTTTGTACAAATCTTATGATATAATTTTCCAGTTTGTTTATTTGGGTCATAAATCATCTGTTCCCAAAATTCTTTTTATACATTTCGTTACTATCAAGCGCCAAATAACGCTTCAAATTCTTCTTTATTTATTTTTTCTTTTTCAATTAAAAGTTCTGCGCATCTGTGTAAGACTTCCATATGCTCCTTAATGATGCCATGAGCTTTATTATGACAATCATCAATAATCCTCTTGATTTCTTTATCAATCACTGAGGCCACACCTTCGCTGTAGCCTCTTGTATGGGCTAAATCTCTGCCGATGAACACCTCGTCTTCATCACTGTTATAGCTAATTAATCCCACCTGCTCCGACATCCCAAACTGTGTCACCATCGCCTTGGCAGTTGCCGTGGCCGACTTAATATCCTGAGAAGCTCCTGTGGTAATATCATCAAATATAAGCTCTTCGGCAACCCGTCCGCCTAAGGATACAATAATATCCTGAAGCATCTTTCCTTTTGTATTGAAGATATCATCCTTTTCCGGCAGCGGCATCGTATAACCTGCTGCGCCAAGCCCTGTAGGAATGACCGATACCGTATATACCGGACCAACATCAGGCAGTACATGAAACAGGATTGCATGACCCGCCTCATGGTATGCGGTAATTTTCTTTTCACGTTCTGAAATGACACGGCTTTTCTTTTCCGTACCAATTCCCACTTTAATAAATGACTTGTGGATATCTTCCTGAACAATGTAAGCACGATTCACTTTAGCTGCATTAATCGCCGATTCATTCATCAGATTCTCTAAATCCGCACCGGTAAATCCGGCCGTCGTCTGGGCAATCTGGTTCAGGTTAACATCATCACCCAAGGGTTTACCTTTGGAGTGCACCTCTAAAATTTCCTTTCGTCCCTTGATATCAGGACGGCCTATCCCTATCTTTCTATCAAAACGTCCGGGACGCAAAATTGCCGGATCCAGTATATCCACTCGATTCGTTGCCGCCATTACAATGATTCCCTCATTGACACCAAAACCATCCATCTCAACAAGCAGTTGATTCAATGTCTGTTCACGCTCATCATGGCCGCCGCCCATGCCGGCACCTCTTCTTCTGGCCACGGCATCTATCTCATCTATAAAAATAATACAGGGCGCATTTTTCTTCGCATTCTCAAACAAATCACGAACCCTTGATGCACCTACACCAACAAACATCTCAACAAAATCCGAACCCGAAATACTAAAGAAAGGCACACCTGCCTCACCGGCAATTGCTTTCGCCATCAACGTCTTACCTGTTCCCGGCGGGCCCACAAGAAGAACCCCTTTGGGAATCCTCGCGCCTACCTTTGTATATTTACCGGGATTTTTCAAGAAATCTACGATTTCTCCCATCTCTTCTTTTTCTTCATCTAAACCGGCCACATTCTTAAAGGTAATGTTTTGCATGCCATCCTTGGTCATTCTGGCCCGGCTCTTTCCAAAGTTCATCACCTTGCTGTTTGAACCGCCGCCTTGCTGAGCTGATATGAATGAAAACAAAATTGCAATGACAGCAATACCCAGTACAATAGTTACAATGTTATTCTCAAGCCATGTCGGCCTGTTGACATCAGTAATATCCCAATTTTCAATTGCTGACGATTTCAGCATCGTTACAACAACCTTTACATCAGGCACATTAACACTATAGGTTTCGCCGGTTTTCATTGTCACTGTGACAACACCTGTGGGCACTTCCTGATTTTGTGAAATGACAACAGCCTCAAATATCGTGCCATTTTCCCGGATGTCCTGGACAAATTCGGTATAAGTGTATTCACTGGGGGTACTGCTTATTAATCCTTGATAAAGAAACCACATAAGCAAAAGCATTATGCCGGCAAGAGGCCAGATACTCATTCCTCTTTTATTATTCACGTTGTCTCCTCCTTTTAGTTTGTTTAATCAGTCATTCTCCACCACGCCAATATATGGAAGATTTCTATACTTTTGAGCATAATCAAGACCGTAGCCGACAACAAATTCATCGGGAATATCAAAGCCTACATAGTCCACCTTGACATCGGCTACACGGCGATCCAGTTTGTCCAGCAATGTACATATTTTGATACTAGCGGGATTTCTCTTATATAATATTCCGATGAGGTAGTTCAGCGTATTGCCTGAATCTATAATATCTTCAACAATCAATACATCTTTCCCATCTAAGGGCTCATCTAAATCTTTAATAATCCGGACTGCCCCCGAACTGCTTGTTTCATTCCCATAACTAGAAACACTCATAAAGTCAATGGATACCGGTACAGTAATTCTTTTTGCCAGCTCACAAGTAAAAAATGCCCCGCCTTTTAAGACACATACCAAATGCACCGTCTTTCCTTCATAGTCTCTGCTTATTGCCTGACCTAATAACTCAATCTTCTTATCAACTTCACTTTCCGTTAATAAAACCCTGATTTTATCTTCCATGCTTAAACTCCCTTATCTTCACAACTAATATTCTTTTAGTTTGTGGTGTGATCTTGTAAGCTTCGCTGATTCTTCCATCAATCAGCCAAATAACGTGTGAACCGTCTGCCAATAAAATCATCTGATCCCGCGATTCCTTAGGAATCTTCTGGTCAATCATATAGCGGGTCAGCATCTTTTTATTTCCTTTTTCAATGATAAAATAATCACCTTGTAAGCGGTTCCTCAATTTTAAACTAACTTTTATTTTATCATAATCAAACCATTTCGTATACAACTTTTCTGGAATTCTTTCATTTTCTTCCAAATTTTTAATAGCGAAAGATATTTTTTTACCGGGCAAATTAAAGGTGCCGGGAATAATCACGTCTATCGGATTCATTAAAGAATATCCCAGATCCCCCAGTGCCTCGGCACAAATCTCAATAACATCATACCTTCGGATAGCCGTTAATCCATCGGGCAATTGCACCTGCTTTCCCACTTGCTGATCAACAAGATTAATCACCGCTTCAATGTGGGAAAAACTAATATCTTTAAGTTTTTCCGATACCTTGAAAATCATTCGCCGAACGATTTCTCTTTTCAAAACAATATTCAATGATGAGAAAGCCGCTATTAAGATTTTGTGATCATCTTGTACCACTACGGCATAAACATTATCCGTTTGCTCCAAAATGAAACCTTCCACATCTGATGCCATAGCAGCCAGCTGATATAGATGATTTTTGGCCTGGTAATTAATATGTTTCTCCACATAGGGCAATATCTTTAATCTGATGCGATTTCTCGCATAATCCTCAGCGAAGTTCGTCTGATCGGTGCGATATCCAAGCGAATGTCTGTCCAAAAAGTCCTCGATTTCCTTTCGGCTTACACCCAAAAGGGGACGTATGATACGCCCTCGCTTGCAGGGAATTCCTTTAAGGCCTCTGATCCCTGTCCCTCTAAAAATATTAAACAGTACTGTTTCGCTTAGATCATCCCGATTGTGGGCAATGGCAATCCTGCCATCAGCAATCCTGCCGTCGGCAATCTTGTCTTTGCAGGCAGAATCTAAGACTTCATCAAAGCATTTGTAACGATAATGGCGTCCGGCTTCTTCTTCAGACATCTTCATTCGCTTTGCATATGCGCTTATATCCACATGGAAGCTCCTAAAAATTATTTCTTGTTCACGGCAAACTGATTCAATAAATTTTTCATCTTCATCTGCGTCTGTGCCTCGTAAACCATGATTGATGTGTACGACACTCAGCGTGATGCCCAACTGCTTTCTTAGCGTTAACAGTACAAAAAGAAGGCACATGGAATCTGCGCCTCCGGACACACCAACAATGATATGCCGGCCTCCTGCCAGCATATCATTGTCCATCATATATTGATAGACTTTTTGAATCAATCCGTCCTCCAAACAACTCACTCCTCATCTATGCTTTTATCATATCATACGAAATACCTCCTGTACACCGTCTAATTACTCGTTTTATAAAATCCACAGGTTAATACCGTCATGTCATCATTGATATCAAAATGAGTATTTTGCATCGAGTATTCCAATACTGTATTGGCCAGCTCCTGCGGATTATTTATATTTAAATTTGCAATATATTCTTTAAGTTCATCATCTTTATCCTCTCCCCCCAGGCTATTGATGACGCCATCGGTCACCATAATAATGATATCCCCATCACTTAATTCCCGGGATATCCCGTCATACTCTACCTGAGTAAAGGCCCCGACGGGCAGGGTGGTTGACCGTATCGCCTCCACCCTGTTTTTGTTTTTAATAAATGTCGTGGATGCTCCTATTTTAATAAATTCACACATACCTGAATAAAGGTCCAATATGCCCATGTCTATTGTGGAAAACGCCTGCTTGTCCGACTTTAGAAACATAACCGAATTAATCAGCCGTATCGCCGAATGTTTGCTGAATCCACTTTCCATCAACTGTTCAAGCACTTCTATAATATATTCGCTATCCTCATTAGCAACCTCGCCCGCACCCATCCCATCCGATAGCGACATAATCAGCTGCCCCGTATCCAAAGGCATAAAAGTGTAACTATCTCCTGATACACTTTCTTTAGCTTTCACCGTTTTCGCCACGCCATGGAGGGTGCGGAAGCGAATATCCTCCACAAATTCAAATGTATTATATTCTTTAGATATCACCAGCCTGCTGCCTTTGTCCAGCGTATACGTTCGCCCCAGCACTTCTTTAATAATTTCCCCGATTTCCTTTGATGTGACACAGCGTCCCCGCCTTGTTTTTGCCACCATATAAATCGTCTTTCTATGGTTCAATTTCTCAAGGATGGTCAAACTTTTCACATTTATTTTACTCAATGCCAGCTTCTGTTTTAAGCGGTCGGCTTCCGACTGGATAACGATATTCTCTTCTTCCAGCTCATCGGCAAATTCATCAATAATACCTGCCACCTCACAAAGTTGTCCGGCAACTGCCAAACGGCTTTCCATTAAACGGTTTTTCCAATTTAAGTTCAACTTTGCCACCTCCATGACTCTTGATGTTTCATTCAAAAATCCTTCAATATTGATACAACGACGTTTAAAGCTAATCGGCACTTGACTTCTCTCCATTTCCCCATTTTTAGAAAAATAATCTAAAATATTGGTTGTTGCGTTATAGGTATCAAAATATTCCCGCTCCCAGCAATACTCGCTGCGGCTGCAGCTGCTGCAAACATTGCCGGTTAATTCATCAAAGGCTTCATCGACTTCCTCTTTTGTCAAATCTATTCTCGGCCGAACACTTTCATTGAAAGTCTGAGAAATTTTCTTAAACGAAGCAGAAAATTCTCTGAGCCGGTCTTTTGTCATTTTTTCTATATTGTTCTCCGTCGTAAGCATTTCCGCTTTTTTAATTTTCTGACTGCCGGTTATTCCCACAAAGCCGTCTGGCAACAGTAGAAATAATAGGCCTCCGGCCAATATTCCCCTGACAGTAGTCGTTTGCAAAAGCCAGGGGACACCTAAATAACCTATCAGGGCTACTCCGGCCAGGTATATGGTACTGCTTAAGATTCGACCTCTTTCCCTAAATACGCCGGCTAATATACCCAGTACACACATAAAGCCCATGACCGCTATATCATTTTGCTGATAAGCAAGGACACTGCCAATACATGCGCCGGCTATCGCTCCTGCCCCTGCTCCGTAGCAGTAACCCATATAGAGCAGAGCAAAAAAGATGACCGCTTCCATAACAGAATATCTGGCAAGCATTTCTCCCCGAAAAGCGAAAACAGATAAGGCGAGCACAATTCCCATACTAACTTGCGCTTCATTGCTTATATTTGTTTCGCCTTTACGATTTAGAATGGTTACAACGGCTTTATTAAAAATAAAAACCGATACCAGAGCGATGATACCTTCTAATGAAGATATCACCGCCGTTCTTAATAAGTCCTGCCGGTTAGAGCCATTCAGCCCCAGGCTATAGGCAAATCCGGCAACACTGATTAGTATGCCGGAAATAGCCGCCATCTTTATCGGACTCACCACTATTTTTCGCATTTCCAGTAACTTAGTAATTATGATAATGCCCATAATTACACCCACGTATTTTATGAGGACATTCACCGGTAAAGCGGAAGACATTCCTATGATGGAAGCTAAAGCTAAAAGTCCCCGCCCTGGCTTATACATATATGCAGAAGCAAAATATGCAATGCCAAAAGGATTCATCATGAGTATGACGGATCGATTAATCACTGCACCCACAAGGGCAACGATTAAATTCCTGAAATCAATCTTTTTCATAGACTAACCACCTAATCCTTTCTTGGTTTGTAGCTCAAAATTATAAAGGATTAGCGGAAAATTATTTGTCATTTCATGAATCGATTTCAAAAAACTTTTAGACAATAGCTCCCATAGAAAATCTAAAAATCATATTTCGAGGGGCTTAACTTATTTTAAGAGGTTCATCAAGAGCCGGCTAATCACCTTCTTGAAAGCCCATCTAAAAAAATGCCAGAAAAAAACGAACATCATTTCTCCTGGCATATATTGTTTAGGTGATAGTCTGTTTATAGGGCGGTGTTACTTTTCCGCCCTATAAGTTAAAGGAGATTTTCGCTCCGCTCAAATCTCCTGCCACAACAACGCTGCCGCTTGCCTGCCCTGACGGGCAGCATGTTGTGGCAGTTGGCTTTTTGGTTATCCTTTCTCATATCATATTTTGGATTACCAGTTGTGAGAGTCTGTAACAAGTATAATGGTCAAGAGGGTGTAAGGACACCTCCGCAAACTTATTTTCTTTGCTTAAAACCAACTATTTCATTTTCCTTGCTATCAAGAAATTCGTCTACTCTTCTTAATCTTCTTTCAATGTTTTCTTCTTTTGTATGTGTACTTGGATTATATCCATCTTTTATTGGCATATACGAAACAAACTCTTCCATTTCTTCTGGATAATCAAAGTCAGCATATACTTCATCCAAATAGTCAGATAAATCTTCAAATTTCATCTGACTATCTCTCAATTTTTTAACAATACAATATTGCCATTTAATTTTTGATTGATAGCCATCTGATTTATTTTCTTTTTTTATGATTTTCGCCATATTCTCTAATAAGTCAAGCTTATCCTCATTTTTCCAAGCTAAATCCATAATCTCTTGACAATCATCATCTACCTTTCCTATACATCTTATAGCATATTCACTTACACACGCTAACTCTAATAAATTCTTTTTAATTCCATAATATACGTCGCTCCACGTAATATGTACATTGTTTTTATCAAAAATACTTAAATCATACATCTGATACCCTCCTATGGTCTAGCATTTGGCTTACCCGTTATGCCAACACCCTCGATAAAGCGCCTATGAGTAACTCCTTTTACTGGGTCTGGGTCAACAATCCATTCGAATATCCCCTTCTTCCCATTTAAGGCTCCTTTTATTTGATAAAGCGAGCGGTTCACACCATCTCCCCCTTCAAGTGGAAACTTCGTTGCATCTCCAGCATAATTATCAATAATATCATTAAATGCATGTTGAGGATCTCCTTTAAGAGCACTTCCACTTCTTGTATTGTCTAGAACTGGATTTTCAATCTCTACCGGTTTTTTAGCTTCACTAGCCCCCCTTATCCAATCCCTTCACCCTATCCAGACTCTCAGGTGTAATCGGAACATAATCATACGTTTTTAAACCGGACTGGCTCTCAATCTCTATCTGGTCTAAACGCACGGACGGGTTCAAACTCGCACTGCTTGGTGATGGGTTGTAGCTTCCAATCTGATAATTCAAAAGCATCGGCGTTGCCACAAACAATATGTACTGGGTCAGTCTGCTCTGGTCATATGCCTTGGCCTCTTCCGTAAATTCCTGCA
>Ga0153994_1000386_pt1 | contig 12463 bp, 10 predicted proteins | sample TSNC078MetaG_FD_104735 | JGI IMG/M metagenome (GOLD analysis project Ga0153994, IMG submission 104735) | Attine ant fungus gardens microbial communities from North Carolina, USA - TSNC078 MetaG | ecosystem: Host-associated > Fungi > Mycelium > Unclassified | place: USA: North Carolina, Lumber...
ACCGGCAGGTTGAGCCCGGCGCGCGCGTCCGTGAAGCCGAGGAAGATGCCCTGGACCAGCGGATAGACGCTGAACAGCACGATCGGGATGAGCGCGGGAAGGACGAGCAGCCAGGCGTCGCGTCCTCCGCCGCCCGCTGGGCCTCCGCGGTTGCGGCGGCGGCGCTTCGGCGTCTTGGCTGCGTCGCCGGGGGCGACGATCACGGGTGCGGAGGTCGTCACGCCGGCACCTCCGCCGTTTCCTTCGCGTCCGCTTTCACGACCGACGACTCCCGCACGGAGAGTGTCGGCTCGATCACCACCTGCTTCACGGCCGCATCCGGGTTGGCGAGACGGCGCAGCAGCAGCTTCGCCGCCGCCTTGGCGCGCTTGCCAGAGCCGAGGTCGACGCTCGTGATCGACGGGTTGGCGAGCTCGGCGGCGTCGGTGTCGTCCATGCCGACCACCGCCACGTCCTCCGGGACGCGCACGCCACGGCTCGTGAGCTCCTTCAAGGTCGCGACGGCGAGAAGGTCGTTGGCGCACACGATCGCGTCGGGGGTCGACCGGCCGAGCAGCTTGGCTGCCGCCTTGCGACCCGCTTTGTACGTGAAGTCCGACGCGGCGATCTGCACGTCGGCGCTCGTGCTGAGGCCGAATCGGTCGATGGCATTCAGGTATCCGCTGAGGCGGGCAGCACCAGGGACCGTGTCGACAGGACCGTTGACGAAGGCGATGCGCTTGCGTCCCTGACCGACGAGGTGTTCGACGGCGAGGCCGATACCGGCGACGGAGTCTGCGCGCACGTTGTCGAGTTCGACGCCCGCCGGAAGCGAACCGATGATGACGATCGGCAGCCTGCTGGCGCGCAACGCATCCACCAGGGGCTCCGTCACGCGTAGCGGGCTGAGCAGGAGTCCGTCGACGAAGCCGCGGTTCAGGCTGCCGAGGAGCTCGATCTGATCCTGCGGGTCGTTGCCCGTCGAGGAGAGCACCAGTCGATACCCGGCCTTGGAGACGACCCGGGCGACCTCGTGCATCATCGCGACGTAGACGGGGTTTCCGACGTCGGCGACGGCGAACGAGATCTGGTCGGTGCGGCCGACCTTGAGCGAGCGGGCTGTGGCGTCGGGAACGTAGCCGAGGGCATCGGCCGCCTCACGGACCTTGGCGGTCAGTTGCGGCGACGCCGGCAGTCCGTTCAGCACCCGGGAGACCGAGGCGATCGAGACTCCTGCGCGCTCCGCCACGAGGACGAGCGTCGACTTCCTGCTCTCGGCCATGGTGCTCCCTGCATCATCGAAGGTGGTTTAGTAAACGTTTACAAGAACGTTTACAGAGACTATAGGCCCCCACCCCCGCCCGCTGCAACCCAGCCCCTCCGTCCCCCTCCGTCCCCCCAAAACCATCGAGCCCGGACTTGTGCATGCGACACGCCGGGACGAGGCGGCGTGTCGCATGCACAAGTCCGGGCTCGATTGCTGCGGAGGATGGCGGAGCGGCGTACCCTCTGTGGCATGTGCCGGAACATCCACACCCTTCACAATTTCGAGCCGGCCGCGACGAGCGACGAAGTGCACGCTGCGGCCCTCCAGTACGTGCGCAAGATCAGCGGCACGACGAAGCCGTCGAAGGCCAACGCTGAGGCGTTCGACAGGGCGGTTGCCGAGATCGCCCACCTCACGCAGCACCTCCTCGAGGATCTGGTGACGACTGCGCCTCCCAAGAACCGCGAGGAGGAGGCGGCCAAGGCGAAGGAGCGCTCCGCGCGTCGGTTCGCTGCGGCCTAGCCGAGGCGGGATTCTCGCGCTGAGCAATCGGGCGGGATCACCGGACAGCCCGGCCCGACGATTCCACCCGGCGAACGCGCGCGGCGGAAACATCCCCGCAACGACGAATCGCTACGATCGTCGCCATGCACACCGCCATCGCCGCAGAGCCGCCACGCAGCCCAGACGTCGAGGAGCTGCTGCGCCTCGGCGACGAGTTCACCTTCGCGCTGTACCCGGCGGAGAGCTGCTATCTGCTGGATGTGTCGGAGCTGGAGGCGCCTGGCGTCACCGTGTTCGTCGGCCGCGACGAGGCGGGCCGCGCCCTCGGAATGGCGGCCGTGGTGGTGAAGCCCGACGGCTCCGCTGAGGTCAAGCGGATGTTCGTGCACGAGGATGCGCGCGGCCGCGGCCTCGCATCCTCCCTGCTCGAGGCGGTGGAGGCCCAGGCTGCGGCGGCCGGTGTCGGCACCCTTCAGCTCGAGACGGGTCCGTTGCAGCACGCGGCGATCGCGCTGTACGAGCGCAATGGGTACGCGCGCATCCCGAACTTCGGCCCGTACGTCGGCGACCCGCACTCGATCTGTTACGCCAAGCGGCTCGCCGAGGTCGCTGCTCTCTAGCGTCCGCGTCGCGGGAGCCGCTAGCCTGACGCCATCGGCGGAAGGGGCCAGCGATGAGCGACGACACGAGTGCGGCTGGGCCATCCGGCGAGACGCCGCAGCCACAGGATCCGGCCGCTGCCGGGTCGGCACCCGCCGGACCGGCACCCGCCGGACCGGCACCCGCCGGACCGGCACCCGCAACCCCCACCACCCCAGCGACCCAGCCCGCCAGCACCGGCCGCGCCTGGCTGATCGCCGGCCTCGCCACCGCTGCCGCCCTCATCCTGATCGCTGGCGGCTTCATCGCGGGCACCGTCACCACCGTCGCGCTGTCGTCAGGGTCCAGCGGGGCCTGCAACGCCGTCAGCGTCGCCGACCGCGTGCTGCCGAGCATCGTCACCATCAACGTCGCCGGCCCAACGGGGACGGGGAGCGGCAGCGGCCAGGTCATCAGCAGCGACGGCTACATCCTCACCAACAACCACGTCATCTCGCCCGCCGCATCCGGCGGAACGCTCTCCGTGCGGTTCAGCGACGGCCACACCGCGGACGCCACCCTCACCGGCCGCGACCCGAAGACCGATCTCGCCGTCATCAAGGTGTCCAACGAGAAGTCGCTTTCGGTGATCGACGTCGGAGACTCGCACTCGCTCGTCGTCGGCGAACCGGTCGTCGCCCTCGGCGCGCCGCTCGGCCTGTCGAGCACGGTCACGGCCGGCATCGTGAGCGCGCTCGGCCGCACCGTCCCCGTGCCGAGCGACGACGACCGCAACGCGATCCTCGTCGGCGCCATCCAGACGGACGCGTCGATCAACCCCGGCAACTCCGGAGGAGCCCTCGTCGACTGCAGCGGCCGGCTGGTCGGAGTGAACACGGCCATCGCGACCGTCCCCGGCGACAACGGCCAGCGCAGCACGGGCAGCGTCGGCATCGGGTTCGCCGTCCCGCAGGCGATGGCCATGCCGATCGCGCACGAGCTGATCGACACCGGCACCGTCAGCTACCCGACCGCCGGGGTGGATGCGGTCCCCATCCCCCACGCGGTCGCCCAGCACTACGGCGTGAGCGACGGCCTGTTCGTCCAGGCGGTCACGCGCGGAGGCCCAGCGGCGAACGCCGGCATCCGGCCGGGCGACATCATCACGTCGATCAACGGCTCGCCGGCGGTCAGCATCGACGTGCTCACCGCGATCCAGGTCACCAGCCAGCCTGGCGACGAGGTGAAGGTCGAGTACGAGCGCGGCGGGCAGCGGCACACCACGACGGTGACGCTCGCCGAGGGGTAGTGGGGGGAGGCAGCGCAGCGGCAGGCAGCACGACGGCAGGCAGCGCAGCAGCAGGCAGCACTGCCGAGGGGCGGAGCACGGACGCCGTCAGCTCCCCCGGATGCGCCTGGACAGTTCCGCCGCCGCCTCCGCCACCCGCTGGGCCAGCGCATCCCAGTGCTCCTGCGCAATATTCTCTCGCGGGAATGTGACAGCGATGCCCGCGGCCGGCCACCCGGCGTGGTCACGCACAGGAACCGCCACCGACGCGAAGCCCGGCGTCACCTCACCGTCCTCCGTCGCGTACCCGCGCTCGCGCACCTCGGCCACCACGCGCTTGAGTTCTCCGTAGGAGTGCGGCCCGGAGCCGGTGCGGTCTTCGAACGCCGCCGCGTCGGGGTAGAGCGCGCGGAGCTGCCCGGCCGGCAGCGTGGCAAGCAGAGCCCGGCCGCTCGCCGTGAGGTGGCTGGGCAGGCGGACGCCGACGTCCGTCACCAGCCGCGGGCGGCGCGGTGCGCGCTCTTCGACGATGTAGACGACGTCCCGCCCGTGCAGCACCGCCACGTGACCGGACTCCCCGATCCCGTCGACGAGCGCGGCGAGGATCGGCCGCCCCAGCCTGCTCAGCGGCTCTTGGCGAGAGAACGCCGAGCTGAGCTCGTATGCCGCGACGCCGAGTCCGTACCGCTTCGCCTCAGGGAAGTGCAGCACGAAGCCGTGATCGCACAGCACCGTCAGCAGGTGGTACACGGTCGAGCGGGGCAGCCCGAGCGCGGCGGCCACGTTCGCCGCCGGCACCGGCCCACGCTGCGCGCTCAGGTACTCCAGTATGCGCAGCGTGTTCTCCGCCGCAGGAACCTTGCTCACCGCAGTCCCTCCTGATCGCATTCCGCCGTGGGGCATCCCGTTCTTCGCCCGCACCCGTCGTCTGGGATACCGGACGGGGATGAGCATACAGGCGGGACAGAGACGCCTGCGAGGGAGTGAGATCGGATCATGCTCCACACCACGCACACCGTCACGGTCGGCGCGCACCCGCTCAGCGTCGCGGACGTCGTCGCCGTCGCCCGCCACGATGCCCCCATCGAACTCGACACGGCGTCGCTCGACCAGGTGGAGGCGTCGCGCGCGATCGTCGAAGCCCTCGCCGACGACGTCGAGCCGCACTACGGCATCTCCACCGGGTTCGGCGCCCTCGCCACCACGTTCATCCCGAACGACAGGCGTGCGCAGTTGCAAGCCAGCCTCGTCCGCTCGCACGCTGCAGGCTCCGGCCAGGAGGTCGAGCGCGAGGTCGTCCGCGCACTGATGCTGCTCCGCCTCTCCACCCTAATGACCGGCCGCACCGGCGCCCAGCGCGCGACCGTCGAGACGTACGCGGCTCTGCTCAACGCGGACATCACGCCGGTGGTGCGGGAGTACGGCTCGCTCGGCTGCTCAGGCGACCTCGCCCCGCTCGCCCACTGCGCCCTCGCGGCGATGGGCGAGGGCCAGGTGCGGGTCGGCGGCGAGCTGGTCGACGCATCCACTGCCCTGGCGGAGGCCGGGATCAGCCCGGTCGTCCTCGCCGAGAAGGAGGGCCTCGCGCTCATCAACGGCACCGACGGCATGCTCGGGATGCTCGCCATCGCCATCCACGACCTCACCGCCCTGCTGAGCACGGCCGACATCGCTGCGGCCATGAGCGTCGAGGCCCTGCTCGGCACGGACGCCGTGTTCGCCGACGACCTGCAGCGGTTGCGCCCGCAGCACGGACAGGCCGTCGCCGCGGCGAACCTGCGAGCGATGCTCGCCGGGTCGCCCATCGTCGCGAGCCACAAGGGCCCGGAGTGCACCCGTGTGCAGGACGCATACTCGCTGCGCTGCGCCCCGCAGGTCCACGGCGGCGCCCGCGACACTCTCGCGCACGCGACCATCGTCGCCGAGCGCGAACTCGCCTCCGCCATCGACAACCCGGTGCTCACCCTCGACGGGCGCGTCGAATCGAACGGCAACTTCCACGGCGCCCCTGTCGCGTACGTCCTCGACTTCCTCGCCATCGTCGCCGCCGACGTCGCCAGCATGTCGGAGCGGCGCACCGACCGCTTCCTCGACCAGTCCCGCAACCAGGGGCTCACTCCGTTCCTCGCCCACGAGGTCGGCGTCGACTCCGGACTGATGATCGCGCAGTACACGGCCGCAGGCATCGTCTCCGAGCTGAAGCGCCTGGCCGCGCCCGCCTCTGTCGACTCGATCCCGTCGTCCGCGATGCAGGAGGACCACGTCTCGATGGGCTGGGCAGCGGCCCGCAAGCTGCGTCGCGCCATCGACGGACTCGGCCGGGTGCTCGCCATCGAGGTCATGACCGCAGCCCGTGGTGCCGACCTGCGCGCGCCGCTGCAGCCGGGGGCGGCGACCGGCGCCGTGATCGCCGAGGTGCGCGAGGTGGTCGCAGGGCCTGGCTCGGACCGCTACCTGTCGCCCGAGATCGAGGCCGTCGTCGCGCTCGTGCAGTCCGGCCGTGTACTGGCCGCCGCCGAGAGCGTAACCGGTCCGCTCGGCTGACCGCAGCCACTGATTCACTCACCGAAGAGGAGACACCACATGCAGGGAGCACGAGAGGTCCGCGCCCCGCGCGGCACCACCCTCAGCGCGAAGAGCTGGCAGACCGAGGCGCCGCTCCGGATGCTCATGAACAACCTCGATCCCGACGTCGCCGAGCGCCCGGACGACCTCGTCGTCTACGGCGGAACCGGCCGCGCTGCAAGGAGCTGGGAGGCGTTCGACGCGATCGTCCGCACCCTGCGCGACCTCGAATCGGACGAGACCCTGCTGGTGCAGTCCGGCAAACCGGTCGGCGTGTTCCGCACGCACGAGTGGGCGCCCCGCGTGCTCATCGCCAACTCGAACCTCGTTGGCGACTGGGCCACCTGGCCGGAGTTCCGCCGCCTCGAAGCTCTCGGGCTCACGATGTACGGCCAGATGACCGCAGGGTCGTGGATCTACATCGGCACCCAGGGCATCCTCCAGGGCACGTTCGAGACCTTCGCGGCCGTCGCGGCCAAGCGGTTCGGCGGCACCCTCGCCGGCACGATCACCCTCACCGGCGGCGCCGGCGGCATGGGAGGCGCGCAACCGCTCGCGGTCACCATGAACGAAGGTGTGGTGCTCATCGTGGACGTCGACCCGACCCGGCTGCAGCGACGCATCGACCACGGCTACCTCGACGAGCTCGCCGACGACCTGGACGACGCCGTCGCCAGGGTGCTCGCGGCCAAGGAGGCGCGCATCCCGTTGTCGGTCGGTCTCGTCGGGAACGCCGCGACCGTCTTCCCCGAGCTTCTGAGCCGGGGGGTGCCGATCGACGTCGTCACCGACCAGACCAGTGCGCACGACCCGCTCAGCTACCTGCCTGAGGGCTACACGGTGGAGGAGTGGCACGACGCTGCCGCTGCGGACCCGGAGGGCTTCACCGCCGCATCCCGTGCGTCGATGGCGAAGCACGTCGAGGCAATGGTGGGATTCCAGGATGCGGGCGCCGAGGTGTTCGACTACGGCAACTCCCTGCGCGCAGAGGCCGAGCTGGGCGGCTACGACCGCGCTTTCGACTTCCCCGGTTTCGTGCCCGCGTACATCCGTCCGCTGTTCGCCGAGGGCAAGGGCCCGTTCCGCTGGGCGGCGCTCTCCGGAGACCCGGCAGACATCGCGGCGACCGACCGCGCCATCCTGGAGCTGTTCCCCGAGGACGAGCACCTGCGCCGCTGGATCACGCAGGCGAGCGAGAAGGTGCACTTCGAGGGCCTTCCCGCCCGCATCTGCTGGCTCGGATACAAGGAGCGCCACCTCGCCGGCCTGAAGTTCAACGAGATGGTCGCCAGCGGTGAGCTCTCCGCGCCGATCGCGATCGGCCGCGACCACCTCGACTCCGGTTCTGTCGCCTCCCCGTACCGCGAGACGGAGTCGATGGCGGACGGTTCGGACGCGATCGCCGACTGGCCGCTCCTGAACGCGATGCTGAACACCGCGTCCGGCGCCACCTGGGTGTCCATCCACCACGGAGGCGGCGTGGGAATCGGCCGCTCCATCCACGCCGGCCAGGTGATCGTCGCCGACGGCACTCCGCTGGCCGCTGAGAAGATCGAGCGCGTGCTGATCAACGACCCTGGCACCGGCGTGATGCGCCACGTGGATGCGGGGTACGAGCGGGCGGTGGAGGTCGCGGAGGAACGCGGCCTGCGCATCCCGATGCGGGAGGGGTGAGCGTGGACGGGGATCGGGAGGGCGCCGCTGCCGCTCCGCTGCTCGTGACCGGGATCGGCGAGCTGGTCACCAACGACCCGTCCCGTGCCAGCGCGCTCGGGCTGGTGTCGTCGGCGTCGCTGCTCGTCGCTGACGGCCGCGTGCTGTGGTCGGGCGAAGCGTCTGCGCTGCCGGCCGAGTTCGCCGCGACGGCCGCGCAGGCCGAGGTCGTGGACGTCGGAGGCGCCGCTGTGATCCCCGGCTTCGTCGACAGTCACACGCACCTCGTCTTCGGCGGCGATCGGGCGGCGGAGTTCGAGGCGCGGATGTCCGGTCAGCCGTATTCCGCGGGCGGCATACGCAGCACGGTGGCGTCCACCCGTGCGGCGACGGATGCGTTCCTGGCCAGCCGCCTGGACGGTTTCGTCGCCGAACTTCACGCGCAGGGCACCACGACGTTCGAGGTCAAGAGCGGCTACGGCCTCACCGTTGAGGACGAGGCCAGGCTGCTGCGGCTGGCTTCCCTGGTGACCGCGGAGACCACCTTCCTCGGCGCGCACGTCGTCCCCGCCGAGTACGCGGACGACCCGGACGCCTACGTCGACCTCGTCGTCGGCCCCATGCTCGACGCGTGCGCGCCGCACGCCCGCTGGATCGACGTGTTCTGCGAGACCGGCGCCTTCACCCCGGAGCAGTCCCACCGCATCCTGTCGGCGGGCGCCGCTCGCGGCCTCGGCGTGCGCGTGCACGCCAGCCAGCTCGCGCCCGGCCTCGGTATCGCCCTCGCCGTCTCGCTGGACGCCGCGAGCGTCGACCACTGCACCTACCTCACCGACGACGACATCTCCCGCCTCGCCGCCTCCGACACGGTCGCCACGCTCCTCCCCGGCGTCGAGTTCTCCACCCGCCAGCCGTACCCGGATGCGCGCCGCCTCCTCGACGCAGGCGTCACCGTCGCCATCGCCAGCGACTGCAACCCTGGCTCCTCCTTCACGTCGTCGATGCCGTTCTGCATCGCGGTCGCCGTGCGCGACATGGGCATGACCCCCGCCGAGGCCGTCTGGGCGGCGACCGCCGGCGGGGCGGCCGCGCTGCGGCGAGAGGACGTGGGGCACCTCGCGCCGGGCGCGCTGGCCGACTTCGTCGTGCTGCGCGCGCCGGGGTACGTGCACCTCGCGTACCGGCCGGGGGTGCCGCTGGTAGATGCGGTCTACCGTGGCGGGACGCGCGTGGCGTAAGCGTGCCGGCCGTGCGGCCGCACCTGTGCGCTCGGCAGGAGCTGGACGGCGACACGCCGTCGCCGTCTCCGTTCCGACGGAGAACCAACGTCTTCCCCGCGCAATTCTCCTTCCGAACGGAGAACCCGCGCGGGCGAGCAGCCTTCCGTCCCGCCGGAGAACCTGCGCCCTCCCGCGCAACTCTCCTTCCGAACGGAGAGAATCCACGCGGAACGCGCACGATCTCCGTCCAGACGGAGGCCATACGCGGCCGACTGACCCCCCGGTCACCCGCGCCCGGCCAGCCCCGCCGCCACCTCCAGCACCAGCAGCGCCGCGAGCCGCACCGTGCGTCCGTCCGCGACGTCGGCCGTCGCATCCACTTCGGCGATGTCGACGGATCGCACCGCGTCGTCGGCGCCGGCCAGCCGCGCGAAGCGGCGGAGCTCCCACGCGGCCAGTCCACCAGGCACCGAGGCAGGGCAGCCCGGCGCTACCGACCTGTCGCACACATCCACATCCAGGTCGACATGGATCGGCCCGCCTGCCGCACCTGCGCGTTCGAGCGCCTCGGCCATCACGTCGTCGATCGGGCGGTGGTGCAGCGCGTCCCGGTGCACCACCGTGATGCCGTACTCCTCGGCCCGCGCCGTGTACGCGGGCGAGTTGGCGAAGTCGGCGATCCCGATCTGCACCACCCGGCGTCCGGAGAGCCCCGCCTCCACCAGGCGTCGCACCGGCGACCCGTTCGAGACGCCGTCGCGCAGATCGTGGTGGGCGTCGAGGGTGATCAACCCGGCCGATCCCAGGTCGTCGCCCCACGCGCCGAGCGCCGCAGGAACGGTCAGCGCGTTGTCGCCGCCGACCGCCACGGTCACCCGCGAGCGCGCGACCGCATCCGCCATGGCTGCGATGGCCCGCCCCTCGCCCTCCGGCCCGTCCGGCTCGTGCACGTCCCCGGCGTCCGCGAACACCAGCCGCTCCACCTCTTCGCCAGGAACGAATGCCGAGTAGTAGCGCAGCGCCGACCGCACCGCCTCCGGAGTCTGCCCCGCGCCGGTCGCCGACAGCGACGTGCGCCAGGTCGGGATGCCCAGCAGCGACAGGTCGACGTCGACGTCGACGGGCAGCTCACCGAATGACGGCCAGCTTCCAGCTCGTGGCCACAGCGGATCGACGGACAACGCACGAGTGCTCATACCGCGACGGTAGCAACTGCCCCGGATGCGCGGCGCACGTCACGGCGTTCGCCGTCTGGGATCGCGGACGGGTCGCGCTTCCTCCCCCGCATTGCGCCTCCGCACACTCGTCACCCTCACCGCAGACCTCACTCCACCGCAGACCTCACCCACACCGCAGACCTCACTCCACCGCAGACCTCACTCCACCGCAGACCTCACTCCACGCCGCAGACCTCACTCCACCGCAGACCTCACCCACACCGCAGACCTCACTCCACACCGCAGACCTCACTCCACCGCGCGCGCGTACCGCGCCCCCAGCTCCCGCACCCGCTCCACCAGCGCCCGCGGCTCCGTCACCCGGAAGTCCAGCCCCAGCATCCCGATGTACACCGCGATGATCTCCACGCTGTCGCCGCCGGTCACCAGCACGCAGGTGGCGTCGTCGATCGGCTCCACCACGCCGACGGCCGCGTTGATGCGCGACACCACCTCCTCCGCCGAGGCGTAGACCAGGATGCGCGCGTGGATCGCCCAGCCCGTCGACGAGACGGTCCGCAGCACGAAGCTCGAATAGTCCTCGCCGTCGAGAGGGCGCGGCTCGAACGGGCGTCTCGTCGGCATCCGGAGCGTCAGCCAGTCGACGCGGTGCGCCGCCCACTCGCCGGAGCGCGCATCCCGAGCCACCAGATACCAGCGCCGCTGCCAGTTGACCAGGCGGTACGGTTCCACGAGCCGCTGCTCGCCATGCTCGTCGAAACGCAGCCAGTGGTTGTCGTGGATGGCGGTGGCGATCGCGGACAGCACCTCCGCAGCCACCTCGGGGTCCTCGACGTTGCTTCCTGTGTTCTCCGGCGCCTTCGAGACTGTCTCCGACACGGCAGCGACCGTGATGCGCAGGCGATTCGGCAGCACCTGCTCCAGCTTGCGGAGCGCACGAGCCGTGCTCTCCTCGATGCCGCTGATGCCGGTCGCCGCGCGCAGTCCGATGGTCACCGCGACCGCCTCCTCGTCGTCGAGGAGCAGCGGAGGCATCGTGCCGCCGGAACCGAGACGGTAGTGACCGGCGGGGCCGCGCACCGCATCCACCGGGTAGCCGAGTTCGCGGAGCCGCTCCACATCGTTGCGGATCGTGCGCGCGCTCACGTCGAGCCTGCCGGCGAGTTCGGTCGCGGTCCACGCCGGACGCACCTGCAACAGGCTCAGGATGCGCAGCATCCGGGATGCGGTGTCTGCCATGCCGAAGATCATCGCACAAAGCGGAATCGAACGTTCCTATTACGTTCCTACAGTGAAGCCATGACAACCCAGACGAACCCCAGCACCACCGCCGCGGCCACGTCCGCCATCACCCCGTTCTCCGTCTCCGTCTCCGACGCCGACCTCGCGGATCTGCGCGAGCGCCTCGACCGCACCAGGCTCCCCCGCCCGGTGCCGGATGAGGACGACTGGCTGTACGGCGTGCCGAACTCCTACCTGCGCGAGGTCGTCGAAGCGTGGAAGTCGTTCGATTGGCGCGCACAGGAGGAACGCATGAACACCTTCCCTGGCTTCCTCACCGAGGTCGACGGCCAGCGCATCCACTTCCTGCACGTCCGGTCGGCGGAGGCGGACGCGACGCCGCTGCTCCTGGTGCACAGCTACCCCGGCAGCTTCGTCGACTTCCTCGACCTGATCGGACCGCTCGTCGACCCTGTCGCACACGGCGGCCGTGCCGAGGACGCGTTCGACGTCGTCGTCCCGTCGCTCCCGGGCTTCGGATTCAGCACGCCGGTGGTCGAGCGCGGCTGGACCATGGCGCGCGTCGCCGGCGCGTTCGACACCCTGATGCACCGGCTCGGCTACGACGAGTACTTCTCGCACGGCAGCGACGGTGGCGCGATGGTCGCCCGCGAGCTCGGGCTGGCTGCTCCGGACGGGTACCTCGGCTCGCATGTTCTGCAGCTGTTCTCGTTCCCGTCCGGCGACCCGGCCGAGTTCGAGAAGCTGGAGCCGAAGGATTACGCGGCGCTCGAGCACATGAAGTGGTTCCAATCGGTCGGCGGCTACAACGCGATCAACTCCAGCCGCCCGCAGACCGTCGCGGTCGGCATCTCGGATTCGCCTCTCGGGCAGCTCGCCTGGAACGAACTGTTCCAGTCGTTCGGCAACGGGACGAGCCTGGTGACCACGGAGCAGATCCTCACCGAGGCGTCGCTCGAGTGGTTCACGAACACGTCGGCGACGATGG
>Ga0153994_1000387_pt1 | contig 12462 bp, 14 predicted proteins | sample TSNC078MetaG_FD_104735 | JGI IMG/M metagenome (GOLD analysis project Ga0153994, IMG submission 104735) | Attine ant fungus gardens microbial communities from North Carolina, USA - TSNC078 MetaG | ecosystem: Host-associated > Fungi > Mycelium > Unclassified | place: USA: North Carolina, Lumber...
ACTAAATAAAAATTCTAGAAAGTTCCCAAAACTTCCACAGGATCATGGTGTCAGCTTGATTTCCCAACATTATTATTGCTGACTGGGGTGCTCTATCAATGCTTTTGATTTTTGCAGCACTTTGACCATATTCATACACTCAAAAGAAAATCACATAACATCATATGTGCATCTAAACTGTAAGGGGATATCTAGGGTCATGCTTAGTAAGTTCTGAGGGTCTGTTCTCTTAATGGCCCAGTGACAGATCATGTATCACACTCCCACCATTTCTGACTTCTCCTGTCTGTGTCATGCAGTGTGATGCCTATTATTAGTTATTCTAGGACATTCTGTGATTATAGGTCGGTTGCCATGGTGCTGTGTGCCTGACTATCTAGTATAGTATATATACTAGCAAGTGTGTGTAGATATACCCCCACTTGAATCTCAAACTAGCTTCCGGGACTATCCATTAGCTTAAGAAGTGATCGCCTACTGAGTGGTCCTCTTACATAAACATTACTTTTACTTTTGTATGAACTTCAATAGATTTTTAGGTATGGAAAATCAGAGAGATTCGTGAGTTGTACCTTGGTTTTATTTTTTGCTGGTCAGTCCCATGCCAACAAAATATTTAGGAAATCTATAGAAAGATATTTTTTTAAAAATCCATTCTCATAAGCTTCAGTGGTACAATAGGCACTAACCAGCTTAGCTTCTGTTAATGAAACCTACAAAAGTTGCTGTAACAGCCTGAGCTCAATAATTTGAATATTGAAGGAACTTTGAGCTTTTTGCTCTCATATTAGTAATATGGACAGTAAAAACAAGATAGTCTTTAATCTAAAAGATCCTTCTCCTTTACATTCAACAATATGAACTCTTTATTGTTGGTTTTGTTAATGATCTCAATACTTTCAAAAGGAACTTTATACTAGTTAACGTCTATAGCAAGTTGTAGTGAATTTGAGGAAGACAAAACAAGCTAGACTTATGGGTCTGAATCAGAGCAACAGTAGCATTGATCAAGAGGATAATGGAGAAGAGAATGACAAGGGTCAGGTCAAAAAATGACAAAGAAAATCGATACCTTCTGCTCATAGTGTAAAGACAAGGCATAGGAAGACCAGACCAAAAGCTTCAGGTGCAGTTGTGAGGGGGAAAAGAAAAAGAAAGAACTATCAGGAGAGTACTAACGAGGATGAAAATGACAGCAATAAAGCATCAATACCTGCAATACTTGTACTAATATGACCACGACTGTATTTGCATCCTGTCTCCAGAGAAAGCTCAGCTGTTTATTCTACAAATGATGCACAACCATGACTTGACTCAGAGTCTTACTGATATTTTGGGCCAATCAAGTCATTATCAACTATCTTGACTCCCTATTTTGGAATCAAGGTAGTAGATAATAACCTTTATTCAAACTTTCTTGTTTCTTTTCATGATGCTTCTCATGCCTGTATTACAACACCCATGATAGATTTTAGAGAATATATCCATGTATCAATACCTAGCTGTTCTTTATGGTGCCTAATTCCTGCCCAATAGCTCACATTCAGCAAGAGTTCAAGAGCTACTATTGCAATTTTGATATGATATGATGAACTGAAGTTGAGTGCACATCAAATAATATTCTCATAGATTGTTGGGAAAAGATAAGGATAGTGGCTGCTACAGAAGCAAGTGGCAATGAGCATCTTGTTGGATTCTGGATATCATATGAGCCTGTGCAATGTATATGATGGGATCAATTTGTTTGATATACTGATATTAGTAGCTACTTTACAAGATAAGTAAGTAGGTATAGAGGTAGTATAATTAGTTTGTATTCACTATCCAATTATAACCTAACCTACCCTTTGTACTCTCCTGCATTTGTATTTCAACACACCTTGCTACACATTCACAAGATGTAAATCTGATAAAGTCCTTCAAGGTTAGATGGATTGGATTCTTGATACTATGGGAGGTGATAGTAAAGCAAGGTCAATAGATTGTGAAAAATCATCAGTTATCATTCTAAAGAAGAGAATAACCCTCTTTTATTCAGTCAATATCTCAGATGTCTTGGAATTGAGTAAACAGCTGATAAAGGATAGTGAAACTGATTTCTATATAAGTCAGTGCTAACTCGTGGCCCCAGGTGACAGGTAGCATCATATTGATGATGAGTTAGCTAGAATGGTGGAGACAATTGAAGGCAATAAAAGAATAGTGGTATCAGTGATACAATAATAGAAGAGTTGATACAATGATGTTGGAGCTTGGATATGTCTATTGCATCAGTCCATTGCAATACCCTCTTTGAAATATTTATAGAAAAGTATAAGTTATGTAGAACCCTCTGGGTCATAAGTACTTCACTAAGGGTCTAGATTAGGCTAGGACCCACCAAAGGTAGGTCAGTAACTATCCACTACTTAAGGGTACCCTTGAAAGGTATAGAGTCAAGAGCAGACTGTAGCTACACTTACTCCTATCTCTGTTAATACCCTAAGTGTATCCTATTCCTAGTGGGCCTTAGATAGGGCTTGAGGCAGGATTAGACTATGCTCTATGAAAGGCCTATGGATGTTTAATAAACCATAAGCCCAAGATAGGAAGATTTTCTCATCAATTAACTAACCTCTTATAAATAATTCATTTACTGTTTGGCTTATCACTGTAAGGAATTTCATATTCCACATATTGGTTTATTCCTAGACCAGACATTATTCTCTTTACCCTTGATGTAGTTTCTCCACTGATGATTGTAATATATCAATTATGTGATATCATGATGATCAGTCCCAGGAAGTAATTCCATAATAAATAATTTCTTAAAATCAGAAGGATTAACATTCGCTCCATACTTGATATTGGTTCTGCTATATAACCTGGCTCAAATTCCAGTAAGTAGTGTCAGTTCCTGGGCTCAATAGCTCATTACCTACACAAATATGTCTTCAATCTCTCTTCCCAATATTTATCCTTGCCTTCCCTCAGCATTACAGCAAAACAGTATAGAGTATCTGATACCTCTCTTGTTAATGGTATCATGCTACTTTTCTTGCATTATCTTGGTACATATACATTTCTACTAGTTTCATTCTGAATTTGATCTAATAGTTGGTAAGTCAAAGAACATTGGGAACCTATCATCAATCACCTCTTCTCAATGTCTGATCCAAGCCATCCCAAGATTCGTAAGGTATGGGTGTTTAATTTACCCAGTCATGGAGATACTAGAGTTCTAAACCAAGAATTACTAGACAAACAAATAAAAGGTACCAGTAAGTTGCTTATCCTTGTCTTCTACAAAATAATGTAATCACTTTGTCTTGTCTCTTAGGCACTGTCATATGATGGAAAATAATCATTTAATAATAATAATTTCTTTTATATTCTATATTATTACTAAATTCTGCTCCTGAACTCCTGTTGTCTACTCCTATAGGATTATGATTTAGACTAGTTACTTGTACTCCTCCTATTCTGGACTTAGTATAAGTACTCCATTAGTTACATCCTAGTTCCTTAGTTTGTAGATTAATGTCTTTTACGTGTTCTATCCTCACTCTTATCAATATATCACTCCTCTCCTGAACTCCTGACAACAATGCCATCCTTCTGAAATATGCAACCACATATATGACAGAAGATCAAGGCATAGCACACGAGCTGAGGCCAAGGTTGTTCCTCATTTTGTTGTCAACTCCTCTCCACTCCAGGTCACTCCACTCCTGCTCTGCATGGTCCTTAACAGGCATATACAATTGGATCACTAGTATTATCTAATTTTTGTAGTCAGAATACATAAAGGGACATTGTATCATGATCTGTGATTATTCTTTTGGTGCAACCATATTGTTGGTCTGCTTCTATCTATATTTCCTGGACATTGTCTGAAAACAAAAAAAAGTGTACTGGCTGCTGCAAAAGTATACCCAGATTTTAGTTTGGCTAGTATCATTGGAATTATCCTTGTAGAACTATTAATGATGTAGCCTAAATTATGGGAAGAGGATTTTAAACCTCATCAACTCAGTGGATTGGCTCTTGTTTCCTTTAGAAAGGAAAGTTGGAGATCCTAACAAAAGGCGTTATTGTATTTTCAAAATCAGTACAAATAGAGTACATGGGTATCACAAATAGTCACTTACTATTTGTGATGGGTACTTTGATACTTTAAATAGTTCAAAAATGCAAAGTTAGACAAGTAACAAAAAATATTGTTAAGTCTGAGGTCTAATCCTCAGACTATGAGTCCTTATATATGTCATATTCCAGAAATATGATAATTATGTAATCTATTTCTCCTAATAATTCTCCTAAGATTAATAATAGTAGGATAGCATAGCAGACTACTCTCCTCCTATTCTGGACTTCCTATAAGTACTGAGTAGTTACAGTGTATTTCCTTAGTCTGTAAATTAATGTCAACTAGTCCTAATCTTATCTTATCCTCTCCGACTCCTCCACTTGCCCACTTAGGACCTCTGTCTTGACAACTTCCATTACTCCGAAATACATGACCAACCTCACAACCAGAGACTGGGGCGCAACACATAAGTTGAAGCCAAGGTCGTTCAACAAGTCGTTCTCTACTCCGATGTCCTTGCCTGCCTGCCAGAGCCTTCTTTCTGGTTTTGCAATCACTATTAAGTACCATCTATTCTCCGAGGTAGTTTAATACATTATTCCAGAGTATAATTCTATTATTATTCCACTCTTCTGCATTCCATCCATTCATCCTTGACAGAATTTATAGACTTACACCAGTTCCTGTTGTGTTTAATTCTGATATCTCGCCATTTTGCAACTTCCTCTTCTGGGAGTAATTCTATCTCTCTTGCTGACTAAACTATTGGTCGCTTTACTTCTGGCCTCCCAAGGAGGTCTAGACGTCTCCAATCGGGAACACCTTGTATTCTAGTATGCTCCCACTCATCTCTACCTTCGGTGAAACCTTCAGAACTCCACAGAATAGATCCCACTACTATCCCTCATGTCGACAATGATCTGGACTGGGTTGACGCTCTTATTCCTGCTCCTACTCCTGTGTTTCAAACCTCACCTCCTGTTGCTGACTGTAACCCCATTAACAATCAGTTAGCTGAGGTTCTTCAACAATTATTGAAAAATCTCAACAGAGGATTAGCACCAAAGCCTCTCCAATCGAAGGCCTGCATTCTGGACACCTTCGATGGTTTTGACCCTCATAAGCTTAATCACTTCCTATTTCAGTGCTGACTCTATTTCTATGCCAACCCTTTGCAATTTCCCATTGATGAAGAGAAAATCAATTTTGTGATAACCTATTTCTCCAGTATAGCACAAGATTGGTTTGAAGTTGTACTACAACAGGAAGACCTCGGCTATGCACAACCCTGGCTTTCTACTTGGCACCTCTTTGTGGAAGAGCTCCAGGTCCATTTCAGACTCTCGGATCCAGTAGGGGGCACTGCTAATCTCATTGACAACCTCCACATGAAGCCAGAAGATAAGATAGCCACCTACAATGTGGAGTTCATGCAGTACGTAGCATAGTTGAATTAGGGTGATACAGTTCTATGCCATTGGTTCTATTAGGGACTGCCAAATTGCCTCCAGGATCTGATAGCAAACCGGGAACAAGAAAAACCCACTTCCTTCCATGTCATGTACCAACTGGCAATCACCTTCGATAATTGCTACTGGAAACGAAACCACAAACGAGACCGTTTCTGCAATACAGAAGAGGAGGCAGTAGACAGCCATCACTGAAAACAAGGGAAAATGGCTCAGTACTCTGCCTTCTCAAGCTCTGCTCCATCTCGTCCCTAGTCAACCACAAATCTACCACAGACCACGCCCTCTCAGAATTCCCTAAAAACCCCCAGATCATCATCTTCCATTGTTAAATCATGATCTCCATCCACTCTGCGTGTTGATTTCTCTGACAAACTAGGCAGAGACAGTAAATTGAACAGTAATGAGCACAAGCATCATATCGACAATAACTTCTGTCTGTATTGCAGATTGAAGGACCACAAGGTAGATGGGTGCCCTAGGAAACAACTGATAAGTGCACGACTAACTACTCTGGAGGATCAAGAGACTCCACTCTCTAAGAATCTCTTGAAAAAATAGAGCGCGGCTCCCAAGACTCAGCACAAACTGGGAGTTGCATTGAACTTGTTTGTGCAACTACGAGTCTAATGCGTCTCAACATGTCTGCTCTTTCCAACCCTAATTCTCTTTGTATACCCTTTATCTCTTCTCTGGTGTGTGCTTTGGACCATCTCCAGTCTATACCCATCTGAACCCTGGTAGACTCTGGATCTACATACTGTTTCTTGGACTTTGCTTTTGCTCATAGACATTCCCTGCCGACTACTCCTACTCCTCCTGTGGAACTGTGCCTGTTTGATGGAACCTCAAATAATATTATTTCTGAGGTAGTATCGTTGTCTGTAAAATTCCTGTCTGGTGAATGCATGACTCTTGACTTCTATGTCACTCTGCTTGATTCTTGTTGTTCTTTGGTACTAGGTCACTCTTGGCTTATCCACTACAATCTGTTGATTGACTGGGTTTTTGGGTCAATATCCTTTCGACCACCATCTTTACTCCAAAGTCTGGCTTCTGTTCCTCCTGTTGAAACCTTGGTAAATCCTTCGTTCTCTCCAGTGGAAACCTCTCTGTAGTTCACCCCATCTGAGACTTTTCCATCTAACCCCAAGCGACCTCATATTGCAATTATCAATGCACCAGCCCTACTCTGGGCCTTACACCTATCAGGCTCGACAACATTTTCCCTCCAATTCCGTTCTACAATGCAGGCCAAATCCACCACTATCTCCAAAAAAATCGACCTCTCTTCCATTCTAGAGGAATACCACGAGTACGCCAATGTTTTTAGCAAGTTCAAAGCAGAAACACTCACTCCCTACCGTCCTTATAACCTCTGGATTGATCTGAAAAAAGACTCCCATCCTCCAGTAAGAACCATCTACTTCTTGTCCAAATTCGAACAAGAAGTACTAAAAGAATTCATTGATGAAAACCTAACCAATGGATTCATCCATTCTATGTTGTCTCTGCATGGAGCGCTAGTTCTGTTCGTAAAGAAAAAAGATAGATTCCTCTGGCTCTGTGTAGATTTCTGCGGACTCAACAAAATCACAAAAAAGGACTGATACCCACTTCCCCTCATCTCCGATCTCTTAGATTCCCCCCAAAAGGCTCGTATCTACACCAAGATTGACCTCTGACATGCATACCATTTGGTCTGTATTGCTGAAGGAGATGAATGCTAATGCTCCAGCTGCCTTCCAGCGCTTTATGAACGACGTATTCTCCGACCTCCTGATCTACTCCAACGATATTACGCAACACCAAAGCCACGTTAAAGAGGTCTTGAAACAACTCCGAAAAGCAGGATTGTATGCAAAGGCAGAAAAATGCGAATTTCATTTAGATTCCATGGAATATCTAAGCTATGTTCTATCACCATCTGGCTTGACTATGTCCGACACTAAAGTGAAAACCATTCAGGAGTGGCCAGAACCAAAGAAAGTAAAGGATATTCAGTCTTTTTTAGGTTTCACCAACTTCTACAGACATTTCATTTTCAATTATTCAGACATAGTCATTCCGCTCACTCGTCTTACTAGAAAAAACATTCCTTGGAATTTTGACAATGATTATAGAATGGCATTTAATACCCTAAAACAAGCCTTCATCTTTGCTCCTATCCTTACACATTGGGTTCTGGATGCACAGCTCATTGTGGAAACCGATGCCTCAGACTACACTCTTGCTGCTATTCTTTCTATTATGACTAAAGACAATGAGATCCATCCCATAGCCTTCCACTCCCAGACGTTCTCTGCTCTAGAGCTCAACTATGACATTCATGACAAAGAATTACTTGTAATATTTGAAGCCTTCAAAATTTGGTGACACTATTTAGAGGGGTCCGCTTCACCAATCGATGTTGTAACAGATCACAAGAACTTGGAATGTTCCTCAATAACCAAGATTCTAACACGCCGACAAGCAAGATGGTCAGAATACCTCTCTCAATTCAACCTCGTAATTCGCTTCTGTCCCGGGCATCTTGGCACTAAACTGGATGCACTTACTAGACGATGGGACGTCTACCCAAAAGGGGGAGATAATGGCTATGCTTCAGTGAACCCTCATAACTTCCGTCTAGTTTTTACTCATGAACAAATTGTAGCATCTCTCCAAGCAACCATCCTTACTACTCTGACACTTTGTGCAGCCACGATATTGGATCAAGACCAACTCTACTCTGATATTCTGGCAACACTCCCCTTCAACTCTTCCATCTCTGACCATTTATTCCATCCAGAAGGACATTGGTCAAAAGACAGTACAGGGTTTCTCAGACTCGATGACAACAGAATGTACATTCTGGATAATGCCAACTTATGTCTCCAAGTTCTCCAGTATCATCACAACCATGTTCTAGCAGGACATCTGGGCCAAAATAAAACACTGGAACTCATATGGAGACACTATACCTGGCCAAACATCCGCGACAATGTACAAAAGTTCTGTAAGTCTTGCGTTACCTGTATGAGATCCAAACCACAGCATCACAGACCATATGGATCCCTCCAACAACTTCTTATTCCAGAACACCCATGGAATTCAATTTTTATAGACTTCATAAAGAAACTCCCTTCCTCCTCTAGTTTCGACACTATCCTAGTAATAGTGGATCACCTGTCGAAACAAGCCATATTTGTCCCCACTCACGACACTATCACTTCAGCAGAACTAGCACGCCTTTTTATTATCCATGTCTTTTCAAAACATAGAGTTTTGTCTCATGTTACATCTAACTGTGGTTCCAAGTTTGTTTCTCACTTCTTCCACTCTCTAGGTACTGTCCTAGATATGAGATTTCACTTTACCAGTAGATACCACCTGGAGGCAAATGGACAAGTGGAACAGACCAACCAGACATTGGAACAGTATCTTCACATATATTGCAACTACCAATAGGATAACTGGTCGGAACTGTTACCCCTGGCTGAATTTGCTTACAACAATGCTCCTAATGCTACTACTGGTGTCTCCCCATTCTTTGCCAACAAAGGATATCATCCTAACCTCAGTGTGTACCCAGAATGAGATATAGCTTCCTCTTATGCCTGTGACTTGGTACTTAATCTTGACGAACTATAAGGCACGCTCAAAGAGGAAATCGCCAGAGCCCAAAGACAATATTAATCCTCCGCCGATTCTCGTCGACAACAACCACCAGATTTCCAAGTTAGACAATTAGTATTTGTCAGATCACAGTACTTCCAGATAACTCGCCTATTGAAAAAACTCTCCGAAAAGTACCTTGGACCATATGAAATAATTACTCAGCCCAGTCCACAATCCTTCACACTCCGCCTTCCAGATACCATAAAGGCCATTTACCCTGTGTTCCATGTCTCTATGCTCGAACCAGCCATTCCCAATACCTTCTAGCAGCATTCTGAACCTCCGCCAGTACCTATACTCATCAATGGAGAACCAGAATATGAAATCTCCAAGATAGTGGACTCCAAAATTGACCATTGGAGGGCATGCAAACTGCTTTATAAGGTCATATGGCTGGGATATGAAGATACAGACAATGACTCCAAATTATTACCAGCGATGGAACTAGAACATGCCAAAGAATTAGTAGACAATTTTCATCTCAAGTATCCCTTTAAACTGGGACCATTACGACCCTGAAATACCTCCATTCCATTTCCTTGACTCTGTTTCTTCTGTTCACTCTGCTTCAAAAAAATAAAATAAAATAAAAAATTTAATGATGATGAGTCTTTATATACAATTCAGAGTGCAGTTTCCTTTGCACTCATTTACTTACTTGTATTCCGCTTTGCAGTTTCTGTTGCAATCTGATATTTGTATTCAGAAGCAGTCTCCGTTACAAAACTTGCATACTTGTATTCTTCTACAGTTTCCATTGTGGTCATCCAATACTTGTATTCTTGTTCCATCATTGTCATCACTCACATCCACTTCTACCCACAGATCAAAAGAAAAAATAATATTCAAAAAAGAAAATATCAAAAAGCTCCAGTACTAACAGAATATGCAACCAGAGAGAAATTATTGCTTCCCTCTTCCACACCCTCCATTCCATTTTTCTCTTCCTGCCCTCCAATTTCTTCTTCCTCCTCTGCTCCGTTTATCCTCTCCTCCTTCTGTTTTTCTTTGTCCTTACTCCCTTGTATCTCTGTCTCCTCTCCCTCCAACTCCAGCCACGACAATAACTCTTCATCAGAGTCCTGGCCCCCTATGCCAGCCAGCTTCTCCAATGCCACCACGATCTTCCAAACATTTTTTCTCAATCTGCTCAACTCACTTAGATCCTCCAACTTCCTTGAGATCTCTGCTTTCTACTCTGTATCCGTCTGTTGCTTCGCTTTTCTTGCTTTTGACCTCCAGACCGTTTTCACCTTGGCTTTTGCTCATGCCTTTTCCATGTTGAAAGGCTTACAGGCAGCCTTGGCCTTGGCGCAGGGAGCGTATGAAGTTGTGTAACTACAAACAATTAGTGGAGAAAGAAAAAATTCAAACAAAATGCTTATAGCAAATTTTGGGAAATACAAAGTATTCCAAAGTCCGTGCACCTCTCACACGGATTTCCTCCACCAACAACTGACGTCCCCATTTCTCTTGCCAACTCCTTGCATTGTTGATGGGCCTCCAGAGTTTCCTTGGGCAAGTAACGAACACGTTGCCTCTTGGTCAGAGGCAGAAGATCGATGAGGTTCATCTCCTTGTCAGAAGAAGGAGATAAAGGCAGCAAGAAACTTTTCGCCCAATTTTTGTGCCATTGTTGTTCCACAGCGGCGACGCAATTCACCTTGAGGCAATGAGCCAGATTTTTCTGGCGCTCTTCTTCTCTCCACCACAACTCTTCCTCCTCTTTTTTCTGTGCCTCTTCTTCCAATCTTTTCTGCTCCGCTATTTTTGCCTCTTTGCAGGCTTGACACTCAAGGCATTCCTTTTCTTCCTGCTGGCGAAGCAGGGTTTCCACCTCAGTGCATCTTCTGGCCAATTGTGCCTCGTAGCGCTCATCATCAGAGTCGGAAAGGGTAACAACTGAATTAGAGTTGAAGAACATGGTGGTAGAATTTCAGGTTGAAAGTCTGCAGAAAAGAATTTTAAAGTTAGAATCAGATGATATTTAAATTGCTTATGCATGAAAGCTTCAAGGGCTCAGCCTTAAAGAGGGGGTACTATCATATTCCAGAAATATGATAATTATGTAATTTATTTCTCCTAATAATTCTCCTAAGATTAATAATAGTAGGATAGCATAGCAGACTACTCTTCTCCTATTCTGGACTTCCTATAAGTACTGAGTAGTTACAGTGTATTTCCTTAGTCTGTAAATTAATGTCAACTAGTCCTAATCTTATCTTATTCTCTCCAACTCCTTCACTTGCCCACTTAGGACCTCTGTCTTGACAACTTCCATCACTCCGAAATACATGACCAACCTCACGACCAGAGACTGGGGTACAACACATAAGTTGAAGCCAAGGTCATTCAACAAGTCGTTCTCTACTCCGACGTCCTTGTCTGCCCACCAGAGTCTTCTTTCTGGTTTTGCAATCACTATTAAGTACCATCTATTCTCTGAGGTAGTTTAGTACATCATTCCAGAGTATAATTCTATTATTACTCCACTCCTCTGCATTCCATCCATCCATCCTTGACAAGAAAGTTGAGTAGCCCCATTTCCAACAGTTGTGGCACTGGGGGATGCCAGGGTTCATGTTAGTTGCTCTTATGGTGGCGATATGTCTACCAAGGTTGAAGGAATAGTTAATAAGAAGTTTAGCCTTCGAACCGTTCTGAATGTCCCAAATGTCAAACCAGATAATGGCTATATCCAACTTGGGGGAGACTCTGATGATTCTAGGTTTGGCTGCCAGGAAGATGTTTTCAAAAAGTTCAATGTGTTTCATGAAGTCAGTAACATTGTCGCTAGAGATCTTATTTCCATCAGAACGCAAATATGGGATACCAGTGATTTTCAGATAAGATTTTGATTGTGGTAGATGGGGAGCAAGAACTTCATTAGTGTCAATACCTTCAATTGATTTGAAGTGTTTTTCCATGATCATAAGGTTGCTCAGATTGGGGACATTGTTAGTGATTATAGATATACTGCCTGGACATGGGCAGATAAACTCCACATGTAATGTTGATTTGATATTTTTGAGGTGAGAGTTGATCTGGAAGATGTGATTGTTAGCGTCTTCCATAATACTGTCAGTTAGGTTAGAGGAAACAGGGACAATTGCTTGTTTCCTGGATGGTCCCTTGGTAGTAGGTTGTATTTTCTTTCCTTTATTGTTTAGCGTAGGGAATGTAGCGTTGTGGATTTCAAGTATTCTCTTGTTTGGTAGGGCAGGGAAAGCTTCTTTAATCTTGAGGATATTTGAGGCGGATGAA
>Ga0153994_1000388_pt1 | contig 12405 bp, 10 predicted proteins | sample TSNC078MetaG_FD_104735 | JGI IMG/M metagenome (GOLD analysis project Ga0153994, IMG submission 104735) | Attine ant fungus gardens microbial communities from North Carolina, USA - TSNC078 MetaG | ecosystem: Host-associated > Fungi > Mycelium > Unclassified | place: USA: North Carolina, Lumber...
TTAGCCACAACTGATTTATCGCACTTGCGTCACTCAACGCATAACCAAATTCCTCCAATTTCATCCTGGCATACGCTCTGTTGCACCATAGTGTCGAGTCATTTGGATTCTTCTCGATTGCTTGAGAATAGAGTTTAGCTGCCATAGGGAAATCATGACCTGGATATCCGAGTCTCAGAGTCAAGACGCGCCAAAATATGGCTTTTGTACGTACTACCAAATGCTTGATTGGCCCGCGCTTTGATTCGTGTAGCCTCTGCCTTATCTTCATCCGGGACCACGAGATCTGTCAGAGTAAGACTTCGCATTTGAGAAGAGGGCACAGAAGGGGGTGAAGGCGTTTTTTGCGCTGGAAGGGGTATATCTAAGGACGATGAATCAACCATAGCCGCTGTCGACAACTCAGGACTTTCAAATTTTCTCTAATTTCCCACGACAACATGATTTAGATAATCACACGGTCCAATGTCAAGTCGCCACTGAATGAATATCAGGTGACTCATAACTAACATAGTTGTCCACAATGAGATTTCATAATGATTCCACTCCAATAAAATAGGATAATTGGATTGCTAAATTCAGACATATACCAAAAATGGTATTATCCAATATTTAATCTTCTAATTAATTTTGCTCCTGAGCTCCTGTCTTGTCTACTCCTATAGGATCACAATGTAGGTTAATTACCCTATTCCCTTGGTATAAGTACTATGTTGTAGTTCCTTAGTTTGTAGATTAACATTTATTGCATCTTGTACACCTTCTGTCATATTCCTTTACTCCTATATACCTATTCCTAAAATCCTCTTTACTTTCAGACAACATTTTACTATGCTGTAAGGCCAGAAATACTTTCGGGCCTAACCTTAGACAATTTACATAATTTTACACTAAAAAAAATTAGAAGCTATAAGAAAAACACTAAAATATAAGAGAACTCAACCATCTTCACTTCTGATGCACTAATTTCAGAGCAACCCTGCATTAATTAAATATTACTATGTAATATTTAACTAGTAACAATTATATAACTATTGTATCACAAACTTTATTTAGACCTATCTCTATCAATTCTTTGTCAATTTCTACAGTCTCAACAGCACTCAAAAGCTCTCAAGAAGATCTTTCAAATGATACCCAAAGCATTCTAACATAGATAGTAACAATTCACCTATTACAAATTAGTAAGCCTAGACTGAGATTACTATTAGATCTTTTTTTTTCAAAAAAAATCAACAATTTATTACACAAAGTGCATGGGCAGGCTATGGCAGTACTATATAAAAGGTAAAGCTATACATTTCTAGTATCACAAACTTCATTCAGTCATATCTCCATCAATTCTTTGATGATTCTCATAGTCTCAAAGGCTATGAAAAGCTCTCAAAAAGACCTTTTGATCAATGCCAGTCACATCTTGAGGCAATCAATATTGGCCGAGATATTAAGCAGATCAACTAGTAACCACCATGTTACTGTTTATTAAATTGCTAATATCTCGGAAACCACCATAATCGATACTTCAGTTCTAGGCTTAGTAGAAGTCTTCTTCATAATGCTCAAAATGACCCTAGAACAACCTCAAGGAAATTAATATTAGTGGAGATATGAAGGCCTTAATTTTTGCACATAGACTTCATTAATTACCCATAAATAGTCATCTGTCCTTTTCTTAGAACAAAGGACAGCCTCTATATAGTTAAGTTATCACTATTTTAAGTACAAAGGCACTACCATATGTAGAACAATAGATAGTAGCATGTGATGATCTGTTCTAGTACACAAACCATCACAATCCTGTATATAAGGACTTCTTGTCTGAGAATTAGACCTCAGACTTAACAATATCTTTTGTCATTGTCTAAACTTCACTTTTTTGAACTATTCAAGTATCAAAACTCCCATCACAAATTAGTAAGTGACCTTTTGTGATACCCAGCACATATTGTAAGTATGCCTCCCAAACCCTAACTATAGTCAGTAGTCTAGATAGAGAAGAAATTAACAGATACCAGTATCCAAAGTATGCTTTTACTAACATCTTAATTCTTCTTCTAGTCTCCTATACCTTACAACCAGACCAACCCTCCTTGTACATAATACTTGGGAATAAACACTAAAACAAGTACTCTAGTCAGACTTCTTTTTAGGTAAGTACCAGTGACTTCTCAGCAAGTCAAAGCTCTATAAGAAGGGCCTATGTCAGTTTATTCTATCAATGGTATAAGACTTAGTAGTAAGCACTTAATCCTACTCCTAATCTGAGTTGACAAGAAGAACTATCACAAAAGGTCACTTACTTATTGCAATTGGTGATTTGATACTTTGAGAAGTTCAAGAATGTGAAGTTAAGATAGTGACAAAAGAAGTTGTTAAGTCTAAGGTCTAATCCTCAGACAGGGAGTCCTTATATATAGAAAAGTAATAGTCTGTGCACTAGAACAGGCCATCACATACTACTACCAATTGTTCTACATATAGTAGTGCCTTTGTACTCAAAATAGTGATAACTTAACCATATGGAGGCTGTCCTTTGTTCTAATTAAAGACAGATGACTATCTATGGATAATTAATTAATGTCTATGTACAAACATTGAGGACTTTATATCTCCACTAATATTAATCACCTTGGGGTTTCTCTAGGCTCATTATGAGTGTTATGAAGAGGACTTCTGTTAAGCCTAGAAGCAAAGCATTGATCATGGCAGTCTCTGAGATATTAGCAATTTAATAAATAGTACCATAGTAGTTACCTGTTGATCTGCCTAATATCTTGACCAATACTGATCACCTCAAGATGTGACTAGCATCTATCAAAAGGTCTTCTCAAGGGCTTTCTATAGTTGTTAATACCATGAGAATTGTTGAAGAATTGATGGAGATATTGCCAAATGAAGTTTGTGACAAGAACTTAATAGAGTTGTTATGATCTGGCAAAATAGCTAAGTCATTTTCTATTTTCCTTTTTGTTTTCTTTTTATTTAGTTAGATCATTACTAAGGTGAATTGTGGGAAAGTATTATGTGATAGTCACTTGTCACAAAAAAAAAGTGTGATAGTAGTCATAGAATGTGTCATAACTTAGCAAAATAGCTAAGTTATTATTCATATTTTTTCTTTTGGACTTATTACATAGGAAGAAGTGTGGGAAAGTATCATGTCACATAGTCACAGTATCATGTCACATGATATCACATGATGGGTCATATGATAAGTATAGGAAAGTAATGCATAGACCATGTAGTAGTTATATAAGTAGTATATAGAAAATAACAGGAACTCCATCAAGTTCTCCTTATCAACTCGAAAAAAGAGTGTGTCTAAGTCATCTCAGACTAAGTCACTATAAAAGTCCTCATTTAATTCTTGTATACTACTTATACAACTACTATATAGTCTATGTACTATTTTTATATACTCACTATGTAACTCCATTCATGTGACTATGATGTATGACATTTGTCATGTAACACTTTCCTGCACTCCTTCCTGTGTAATAAGTCCAAAAGAAAAAAATATGAATAATAACTTAGCTATTTTGCCAAGTCATAATACTATCTCCCTCTCAAGATTCCTTGTCCCAAGGATTTATAGCTTATAGTATGGGTCCACAATGTTACCTATTTTGTTTTTATCTTTCTTTGTCTATTCCCTAATTTCTGACTTTTTTTGCTTGCTTTTTTTTTTTCTCCCAAATTGTTTCTAAAGTTTTTTTTTTCCCTTACTTGTTCTTCTTTTCATTATCTTCAATTTCTTTCTAGTCTTCCCCAGTATTCCCTGTCATATTGTTTATCTGACCACCCAAATAACTTTTGTAAAACTCTAGCCAAGACAACTTAAGCTTACTCCAAGTCTAAGTTAATAAGGAAAACTCAATAAAGTTCTTATCTATTTTCTATACATTACTTATACAATTACTACATGGTCTGTGCACTATTTTCCCACACTCATCATATGACCCCATCATGTGATGTGACCTTGTGACATTCTGGTATGTGATTGTGATGTATGATATTTGTCATATGATACTTTCCTTCCTTATGTAGTAAGTCTAAAAGAAAAATAAAATGAAAAGAAATATAAATAATGACTTAGCTGTTTTGCCAAGTCATGACAACTTCTTTGCTATAAATCTTTCTGGTAGTTCTCCTCTTAAACATTCCTTTTTCTCTTTTTTGTTATCTTATATCTTTTATGTCCTGCTAATATTCTTTCTCAAATTCTTTTATTGTTTCCTTGGCATTTTCTAAATTCTCTCTTCTCTCCCAAGTATCTAACTCCACTATAAATCCCTTTTGTCTCACTAGGTACTTATCTTTCTCTCTTACTTGTTACTTATTTAAGATTCTCTTAACTTCCTATTCTTCTTCTTTCTCTATAATTACTAGAGCTGGTTACTCCTTTTTTTATCCCTCCACCTGTCCTATGTATTTTCATATTCTACTGACATTTACTACTGGATATATTCTTACTGTACTAGGCAATTCCAGTTTTACTGTGTTTGATAATACTATTTTCTTTACTTTGTAAGGACCAATGAACCTCTTTATCAACTTTTTTGTCCTTCTTCTAACTATCTGATATTTTAGATTCTTAGTACTTAACATCACTAAGTCTCCTACTTTATACTCATTAACTTCTGCCTTCTTTCTATTAGCATATTTCTTTATCTTTTCCTATACCTTCTTTAGCACTACTTTTACCTCTTCTTGAATTTTCTTTATTTTTGTCACAAATCTTTTTGCTCCCTCATATTTCCTTTTCTTTCTCCCCTCAAATCCCATTCTTGGATCTTGTCCATAATTTGCCTTGAAAGGCAATATTCTAGTACTAGAGTACACTTTATTGTTGTATGCAAACTTTGCTGTTCCTAACTATTTTTGCTACTATTCTTGCCTATGGTTGATAAACATCTTTAAGTACTATTCTAACTTCTGATTGACCTTCTCTATTTGTTCATCTATCTAAGGGTAGAATGCTGTCAACATCTTACTTTTGATTTCTAATATCTTATTTAGCTCTTGCATCAAACCTGCTGTGAATTGAGGTTCTGTAAGGGGACACCCTAGGGACTAGCCTAGATCGTGAGTACGGCTCCCACCTAAAGGGCTATTATAAGTATTCGTGAGATGCTATCCCACACTCTCCTTTCCTTCTCTCCTATGTCTGCCTTGATGTGCCTGTAAATCTATAAATAGGACAGTGGTATTATTAGTTAGTGTTCACGTGACTAGTGCGCACAGACCATCAGTTTTAGTATATAAGACTGCTTGTGTAGTTAAATCTAGCTTCACTCGAATATCACCTTAGCTTCCGGGACATTCACTTTAGCTTAGGGTTAAGACGCCTCTGAGTGCCTTCAGCCCCTAACAGGTTCTCTATTAGAAATAATACTCTTGGGTAACCTATGTAATTTTTATGCATTGTCTTTGAACAACCTAGCTAATCCTTTTACTAATATTTTCTCTATAATTAGTATAAAGTAGACTATCTTAGTTAACCAATCTATTACTACTAGAATACTATTGTATCCTTGAGCTAGAGGCAACTTTGTAATAAAATCTGCTAATATATATATCTAAGGCTTTTCAGGTATTAATATCACAAAAGGTCACTTACTTATTTGTGATTGCTGGTTTAATACTTGAAAAGCTCAAAAATGTGAAGTTTAGACAATGATAAAAGAAGTTGTTAAATCTAAGATCTAATCCTCAGACTATAAGTCCTTATATACAGAAAAACAATAGTTTATGCACTAGAACAGGCCATCACATACTACTACCTATTATTCTATATATATATTATTAAAAGACTATGACAGTTCTTAGTGATCATCCTAGGTGAATGTTCAGGAAGAACTCAATGGAGTTCTTTGTTGGATTGGTCTACTATTTATACTATTCTTACAGTAGCTATACTATTACTAGTCTACAATTACATATCCTTCTAGAATGTTCTATGATCACTTGACCTTGTCATATGATCTGATTACCTAAGTTTCCATGCTATTTATATCCTGATCCCATTGTATATCTTAAGGTTTTAAACTAGATGTTTAAATGCATGGGAAACTATTTCCTTTTTGTGGCTCTTATAACATGGCCTTCTCTTCAAGTTTTCTCGTCCCAAGGAATTTTTCCATTGATTCCAATTCTCATCCCACTTCTTTTTCCTCCCTTTTTGTACTTCCTTTCCCCCTAGCTATATAGTAATTTTACCATAAATTCTCTTGGTAGTTCTTGACTAAATTCCTTCTCTTCTTCTTTCTGCTCCTGTCGTCTTAGTTCTTTGACTTTTTCCCCATACTCTCTCTCAAACTCTTCTACCAACTCTTTTGCATTCTCTAAATTTTCCCTATTCTCCCAAGTATCTTCTTCTATGGTATATCCCTTCCATCTTACTAAGAATTTTTCCTTTCCTCTAACTGTTCTTTTGTTTAGAATTTTCTCTATCTCGAATTCCTCTTCTCCTTCAATAATGACCAGTTTTGGCAGTATTTTCTTTTGTCCCTTTACCTGTGATTTATAGAGTTGTACTTTACTTATGTTAACTATAGGGTATATTTTAATAGACTTAGGTAATTCTAACTCTATATCATGATGGTGACACCGTGATGCGTACTGTGTGCGCGCGTCACGCGCGCATGGATTTGTTAGCTCACCATCAGTCTTTCTGGAATCCTCCAAATTATTTAAATAATTGCCAATTGCTGTAACTACCTTAGTTTCGTTCTCCCTCAGGAGGACCTCATCCTTGTCAACTCATATACCTCTCTCTCTCTCTCTCTTAATAAATCTTTTGAATCCTAAAAGGGGCAAGTGTAGGAGCAGGCACAACTCACTGTTGAGGCCAAGTCCCCCAAGAAGAATTCCCTTCCTGGAGTCGAACCTGACACTCTATTATATTACTAGAGACAATTCCCTTGACTTTATAGGGGCCCATGAAATGCTCTGTCAATTTTTCCAATCTCCTTTCTTTCATTTACTATTTCAAGTCCTTCATACTTAGCAGTACCAAGTCCCCTACTTGGTATTCTTCCCTTTCTCTTTGCTTTCTATTTGCAAACTTCTTCATTTCCTCTTGCACTTTCCCTAGCACTGCTTTTGCTTCCTCTTGGATTTTCCTTATTCTTTCTACAAATTTTTCTGCTGCTTTATAACTCCCTTTTCTTCTCTCCTCAAATCCCATTCTTGGATTCTGACCATAGTTTGCTTTGAATGGTGATATTTTTGTTGCTGCATAGATCTTGTTATTGTACATAAATTCTGCAGTTCCTAACCAATCTAGCCATTGTTCTTGTCTATGGTCAATGAAGACCCTCAGGTATTGTTCTAACTCTTGGTTTATTCTTTCTATTTGCCCATTCATTTGGGGGTAATAGATTGTCGAGAGTTTTGTCTAGATTTTCAATAAGTTATTCAACTCTCTCATTATTTCTGTTGCAAACTGTACTTCTCTATCTGATATGATGTCTTTTAGAAGTCCATGCAACTTCCATATATGATCTCAAAACAGCCTTATGAGTTTCTTTGCTGATGTTTTTTCTGTTGTTGCTATGAAATATGCCATCTTACTAAAGCAATTGCATATTACTAGGATAGCATTGTATCCCTGGGCCAGTGGCAGTTTGGTGATGAAATCTGCCAAGATGTAACTCTATGGTTTTTTTGGGATTATGTTAGGAATCAGCTTTCTAGCTGGTACTTCACTTCGATTTTTGTATCTTTAACAAGCATCACACCCATTTACATATCTTTCTACTTTCTTGGTTACTCCTGGCCACTAGTAATTCCAGATGACCAACTCTGTTGTTTTCTATCTTCCTTTATGCCCTCCTACTGGGATATCATAGTACAGTCATATTATCTCCCCTCTGAGTTCTCCCTCTAGTACGTATATTCTTCCTTTCTTTGTTACCAATCCATCCTCTATTTCCTATTCTTCGTCCCTCAATGTTTTCATTCCTACTCTTTTCAATCCTTCTACTACTTTTCCTATCTTTTTGTCCTTTTCTTGTGTCCTTTTAATTCTTTCTTTCAGATTTCCCTTCTTTACTAACATTTTTACCCCCCTTACCCATTCTAGCTTTATTAGCTTCTAATTTTTGTTATCCTTCTCCACTCCTTCCTGCTAGTCTAGTCTTCTACTTAATTTATTCACCTTTTCCATACTTTTTCCTGGAACATATTTTAATGTGAAATTAAATCGCAATAGGTATAAGGTCCATCTTACTTGTTTTCAATTTAATTTTTAACTCGTCATAAAATACTAGAGGTTTTTGTGGTCCATCCAGATTTCAAATTTGAGTTTTGCTTCTTTCAAGTAGTACCTCTATGCTTCTAGGTATCTCATAATTACTAACATCTCTTTATCATGTATTTTGTAGTTTTGCTCTATATGTAAGAAAGCTAAACTCCAAGCCAGAATTAAGCCAACTACTCTTTGTTTAGTAATTGACAAAGAGAACTCAATAGAGTCTCCATTAGATTTTTTATACTACTTATACAACTACTATATGGTCTGTGCACTACTTTCCCATGCCTATCATGTGACCCATCATGTGATGTTATGTGATGTGACACTGTGACCTCCTATTCATGTGACTGTGACATTTGTGACATGATACTTTCCTATACTCCCTTCTGTATAGTAAATCCAAGATAAAAGAAAAATAAAATAAAAATAAAAATAAATAATGACTTAGCCATTTTGCCAAGTCATGACACTATAGCATTTAATAATTTAGAGATAAAGGCCACTAGTCTTCATTTCCTATTCTCACACTTTGTTGACAACACTCCCTTAGTTGCATAATCTGAGATGTCAGCTTTTACTCTCATCTTCCTATCTATGTCTGGGATGGCTAAAACTGGTTCAGTAGTGAACATTGCTTTGAGTTTTCCAAATGCTTCTTCCTGTTCCTTTTCCCACTTCTATTTCTGTTCCTTTCTGACTAGCACATATAACAATGTGGCTATTTTGACGAAGTCTTTTATAAATCTTCTGTAATAGTTAGTTAGGCCCAAGAACTTTTGTATCTCTTTGATGTTTCTAGGTGCTGGCCAGTTTATCACTCCTTCCACCTTTTCCTTCTGCATCTCTACCCCTTTTGGGCTAATTACTACTCCCAGGAATTCTATCTCTCTTACTTTCTATCTGCACTTCTTTAGTTTCACAAATAGATCGTTTTCTTTCAACCTTCTTAATACCTCTTCTACTAGCTTATCTCTATATCTGTAGCTACTAAGATGTCATTAATAAAGGTAGTGGTATCTCCTTGATTTATGAGATCCCAGAACAGGTCATTCATTATTGTTTGGAAAGTAGTAGAGGAGTTGGTTAACCCAAAGTATATGACTGTGGGTTTGTAAGCTTCAATGTGCATTGTGAATGCTGCCTTCCATTCATTCCCTTCTTTGATCCTGATGTTATTGTATTCCTATCTAGGTCTAGCTTTGTAAATACTTTTCTTTTTTCTACCCTATCTAATATATCTACTATGAGAGAGAGGAAATATCCATTTTTTATTGTCCACTGGTTTATGTATTAATAATCCTATACTATTCTTTGTTTTCTATCCTTCTTGGCCACAAAGTGTACTAGTGAGGTTTGGGGTAATTTAAAAGGTTAAATATATTCTTTCCTTAGCTAGTCCTCTACAAATACTTGTACTTCCTTTTTTTTTTCCCTTAATAGTGAATATACTTTGTCCTTCTTGGGTGTAAACCCCTCTTTTAGCTCTATCACATGGTCCCAGGCTTTTTACACTAGCATTCTTTCTAACTCTTTCTTTCCAAATACTTTTCTTCATTTCCAAATTTTCTTAGATACTAGTTTTCTTAGTATTTCCTTATCCTTATCCTCCTCTGTCCTCTTTACTATTTTTTTCTTAGTTTCTTGCTTTCTTTTCCTACATATGGATAGGCATCTTGTCATTTTCACCTCTCCCTTCTCCTGTCATGACTTGGCAAAATAGCTAAGTCATTTTTTATTTTTCTTTTTGTTTTTCTTTTTATTTAATTAGATCATTACTAAGATAAAGCATAGAAAAGTATTATGTGACAGTCACAAAAAGTGTGACATTTGACACATATCAGTCACATTAGTCATGTCACACAAAAAAATGTCACATGTCACAGTCACAACATGCGATAAGGTAGACACATGACAGAAATAACATAAGGACCACAGGAGAATATTACATAGCCACTATAGTAAAATGTATAAGTAGTGTATAGAATCAAATGGGAACTCTATCGAGTTCTCCTTGTCAACTCTAACTTGGAGTAGGCTTAAGTCATCATAGCTAGAGTCTTATATCTTCCAATCTATCTCTGGGTTGTGGGTAGCTAGCTATGGCATCTCTAATATCACTTCTGTTTTCCCTAGGTTACATACATCCATTCTAACTCTCTCTATATGCCCCTTGTAGAACATGTTGTACTCTATCTAGTGCATTATTGCTCCTTCTATGTTTACTGTTCCATCCACATTCCTTAGTAGTAATGGGTTTTTTAACTTTTTCATTCTAAACCCTTTTTCTTAAAGCTATATCCATGAACAAGTCTGTTGCTCTGCTATCCAGTAAAGCTTTCACTACTATCCCTTCATAACTTTCCAATTTCTCTAGCCCTACTTTCATTCATACTTCTCTTAGCAGTTGTAGTATACACTGCACATCTCTTACTCTCTTAGTGGTATTATTAAAATTTAGTTTATTCTGGGTACAATATACTATACAGATTGTTGAAGGCCAGTTGAGAGCTCACTATCCTCCATTTTCTTTTGCTGACTCCTGTAGCATCTCCATTACTCTTGCTTTATTCCTTTCCCAACAATTCCTGGCTATATGGCTCTACTTTCTACATAGGTAGCACATTCTATCCCCTCCTCTTCCCCTGTCAACATCCATTGCATTTGGGTTTCTCCTTGGACCTATTTGACTTCCTCCTCTGTTAAACATATTTTCTCCTCTATATTCTCCCCTTGTGCTCGGCATTCCCACTCTCCATGTTATTTGCCTTTCCCTTTCTCTGTATGATCCTCTTCTATATTCTCTAGCCCTAGGCTATACATTTCCCCCTAGTCATGCCATATTCCTTCCCAATATTCTCTCCTCTACCCTGCTCTATCTCTGATTTCTGTCTAGTCTTACCACTCTTTCTTGCCACTCTTCAATGGTGGTTGGTGGTTCTTTTGCCTTAGCTAGCTTTCTTCTTATTACTCTATTTAAACCCCTCTTGAATTCTTTAATGAGGGATCTTTCTTCATAGCTGCTTTCCCTGGTGACTTTTCTGAACTCCTGCATATATTTATTGCATGTTCTCTCTTATCTTTTTGAACAACACCTCTACTGCTTCTATCTCTGACTCTTTCTTGGCCAGTTCGTCCAGTAAGTTATCCTTCTATGCTTCTGCCACTCCTTCCTATACCTATGATAACACCCAGATAATCTAGGTAGTTACTGTCTTCCTGTTTATTTTCATCCTCAAGTATAAGCAAGCTACATTGATAAATACACTTACTTCCTCCATCTTCCCACTAAATATAGGAGGTCTTGCAACCTCTACTCTGCTCTCTTGCTGTTGTTGGAGCATAGTGGATACCTGCTGTTACAAGGTAGTAATCATAGAGAGGAGTTGCTCTTCTCTGGTAGGTGGTGGTAGTTGGCGGTATAAAGCCTGAAATATATTCAGGCCTAAAATTAACCAAATTTTGTGAATTTACACCCTAAGAAGCAGGACTAAGATAGAATTACCTGTTAAATAGCAGGAAAGGTACAAAGGACTTCACTACCAAAAGCTAGCTACCTAACTATATAGCAGTATACCTGGGGACATAAGGTCGCTATCACCAACAAACCAATCACTCAAGAATCAGCAGAGTCGAGCCCATGGCCCTATAGTATCATTGCTGAGAAAAAACAGCTTAGTCAGAAAAAAGAAGCCTCATGTGAAAAAGTCTGGAAAGATGCCCATCACAAGGAACAGGACCAATGGCCCAGCAGGAGATAAGAATAGCTGCAACATTACTCAATTAGTGATGACTAAGAGTAGAAGCATGTCAAGAACTGATCCACTATGATCAAAAACAAAGGAGTAACAAGGAGCTACAGGGAGCAGTAGAAATAACTTCTGAAACTCCCTAGGTAGAAAAGGAAAGAGTTAGATCCTGAGTTGCTAAGATAAGCCAAAGACTGAGCCAAACCAAAGAGACTATAGAACAAGTAACTTAGCTGCAGAGGCAACGTCATAGAAGCTCTAAGACAGAGTTTAGCATTGCTAGAGAGTTGAGTTATACAGGGAGGATTCAAAGTCTCATATCTGATCACATAGTCAAGAGTACTACTGTGAGGATAGTCTGATCACATAGCCAGAGAGTGCTACTATGAGGACAACTTTGAA
>Ga0153994_1000389_pt1 | contig 12398 bp, 12 predicted proteins | sample TSNC078MetaG_FD_104735 | JGI IMG/M metagenome (GOLD analysis project Ga0153994, IMG submission 104735) | Attine ant fungus gardens microbial communities from North Carolina, USA - TSNC078 MetaG | ecosystem: Host-associated > Fungi > Mycelium > Unclassified | place: USA: North Carolina, Lumber...
ACGTTTCTGAAATTTGCATTGCAACGGAATAATACTGTAAATTTTTAAAGGTTTTCTGTTCTTTGATAAATGTGGTTAGGATGTTGCGGATTTTCACATAATTCTCCTCCTCAGACTGATGCACCAATTCTAATATGCTGGCGCAAAAATCATCTGAGATACTATCATCGTAAAAGAACTCGGTTGGATTTGTCATGTATTTCTTAATACTATTTCCACGCTGAAGTCCATCAACCAGAATATATGTCCATTTATCATCCTCGTAGGTTTCGTAAAAAAGCATGGTGCCAACAGGATATCCCTTAATCAATGAATCAATAAATTTCTGCTCCTGCTGTTTTTTCCAACGCTTACCTCTCTGAAACATAGGAACAACAATTATTTTATTTTCTTTATGCATATTCTGCAGGGAACTTGATAGTTCCTCCAATGTCCAGTTTTCACATTTGCATCCCGCCATAAAAGCACCTTCCTAACCATAAATTTTATTGATTCACAAATTGACAATTGAAATTTATGCTCCAATAGACTAAAATTGCAGCATTCCTTTCTGGATAGCATATTGACATGCTTCAGTTTCTTCTTCAAACACCTTGTCATATGTACTTTTCGTTTTTCCAATTTTAATATCTTCCATCAAATCATCCAAAAACTCTTTAAAATCCTTGTTTTCCTCCACTAAGCGATTAATCGTCTCCCAATCAAGGAATTCCTTTTCTTTTGCTGAAAACAGAATTTCACTCTGCATAAAATGTTCCGGATTCAACTTAATTACTCCTATGCCAAAAGCACCGCACAACCGTCTGAGTTCATCCATAAAGTCTGGATTCTCATCAATATTTAAAGTTACCAGATAGCCTTCATGCGCCCAGCTTGAATTCGATACCGCCTGGAAATAATATTCTCGCAAATTTGCGAAATCAAGGTTAATCTTCATTTCAAATGCAAACAGCCGGTAAGGGTTCACTTTTAAAGTTTCCAGTAATCTTAACGTATTATCCATATAAGAATCAAAGGGAAAATGTATCCCTACCAAATCCGGATGCAGCCATTTGTTTCTTCCCTTCTGGCTTCTTTTCGATGTTTCATGATGAAGAGTTTTTGTCGGACATTTGAAATGCTGATCTGCATTTACAAAACTGGACAACAGAATATGTAAGTCCCGTTCCTTGATTTTTACAGTTTCTGTTTTCTTTTCTTCTGCCTTTTCAAATTTATCTAAATCAGCCGTTTTATCTCTTAAAAAAAATTTAGCTGGCCTTTTACTGACTTGTATAAAAACGGTATCTGGCTTTTTTAAGTTTACATAAATTTGTGCGGATAATGTCCGAATAGGTGTTTTTCCTGAAGAATCAAGCTGCTCCAACAATTGATTCCTTTCTGCAGACCTCCATATTTCTTCAACTGTTAATGGTATCCCTTCAAATTCCAACACATCTTTTGCTAATTTCAAAAAACTATATCCCATTAATTCTTTCTCCTTTTACTTTTGACCATTCTTTAATTCATCAATGCACTCTGACAGCATATCAATCCCTTTAAACTCAGGAACTACAATTGATAAAATCCTTTGTTTCAGTTCGGCATTCACATTTGTAATGCACATCTGCCATGAACCACCTATACTTTTACAATCATCTTCAATTAATATATCCGGCTTAATCTTTTCAACGATATCCTTATACTTTTCATTCTTTTCCCGTACAGCAAGAAACTCTCCAACAAATCCAAACTGTTTTAACAATTCTGCCATCGCTCTGGCCTGTCTCTTTTTTCGTGAAGAACAATAAATAATTTTTGCACCTTGCTCCTGCCATCTCTTGATTTTCCTGACACTCTCTCCTATTGGAATGTAGGCATTATGATTATATAAAGCACTCCATGATTTCGGTTTCAATATAGTGCCTTCCGTAAAAATCATAATTGTTGGTTCCCCATCCCTTAGAGAATCCAATGGAATCTTCTCCATCTTTTTACCTCACTTTCCAGACATACACAAACAAAAAATACATTTTATATCTCTGTTAAGTTCTTTAGACTTCATACTAATCAGTAGTTCCTCAAGCGCAGATGTCGTTCTCGCAATGTATCCACCTAATATATCACTAATACCGCAAACCACATATAGGAATAGAAAAATTGGAGATAACAGCTTGAAAAGCAACAACGAAAATGCACCAATAATTCTGATTAATGTTATCATATTTGCTATATTCTTTATTTTTTTCACCTCTATAAATCTCATATAAATATAAGTTTCGCTATTATTTTCTAAGTATACCACGAAATATAACATTCTTCAGTAATTATACTCTATTTGAAAGTTACCTTTTGTCCCAAAATTCATTTACACAAAATAGTAAATACTTTTGCCAGATTGTATTAAACTTTTTGGCAAAACCCATACCTTTTAGCAAAACCAAAATTTAAACCTTTTGGCATAACCCCATCCCCAACAGATTCTTCATGAATTTCAATCCAGCAGATCCAAAAACACACCTACATACACCACTCACTATCCCCAATTCCTTTGAATTACTGGGCTTTCCGAGATAGAAGTACGGCGGTTTCCACATGCACCCCTTGCCCAAACATGTCAACACACTGCACCTGCTCCACCTTAAACCCATTCTCCTCCAAATACCTTAAATCCCTCGCCAGCGTCCCCGGATTACAACTCACATAAACAATCTTCTCCGGCCTCATTTCAACCATACAAGCCAGCAACTCTTCATCGCAGCCCTTCCTCGGCGGATCCACCACAATCACATCTGCATAAACCTTTTCCTTCTGATACATCTCCGGCAATACTTCTTCTGCCTTCCCCACGAAAAACGCCGCATTCTCTATCCCATTAATTTCCGCATTCACCTTTGCATCAGCGATCGCCTGAGGCACAATCTCCACACCATAGACAAATTTCGCTTTCTTTGCCAAAAACAACGAAATCGTTCCAATTCCACAGTATAAATCCCACACCACTTTGTCTTTATCCACCTCTGCAAACTCTAATACCTTCCCATACAAAACCTCCGTCTGCTCCGGATTCACCTGATAAAATGACAGCGCTGATATCTGAAATTTAACCTCACCAATATAATCCGTAATATATCCCGGACCATACAGATTAACAATCTTATTGCCTAAAATAACATTATTTTTCTCTCGATTCACATTATAACTAATGCTGACTACTCCTTCGACCGCCTTCAATCGCCTGATCAAATCATCCGCTGCCGGCAATTCTTCTCCATTAATCACCAAACAAACCATTATCTCGCCGGTTCTCTTTCCCACCCGCGTTAAAATATGACGCACCAATCCATCATGCTTCACTTCATCATACGTTTTAATATGATTCCATTGCATCCATGCCTTCACCACTTTAAGCAGTATCTCATTCACCGGAGCCTGTATATAGCAGTGGGTCGTATCAATAATGGAATGAGTTCTGCCTGCATAAAATCCTGTCACAATCTGCCCTTCCTTCGACATCCCAACCGGAAACTGCGCTTTATTTCTATAATAGTAAGGCTCTTCCATGCCAATAATCGGAAGCATTTCGAAATCTTTTATTTTCCCTACTCTCTCTAATAGGTTCCTGACCTTATTCTCCTTATATTTCAGTTGCTCACTGTACTCCAGGTGCTGAAGCTGGCAGCCACCGCATATCCTGGCCTTTTCACATCTGGGAGTGACTCTGTAAGGCGAGGGCTTAATAATTCTCATCAGTCGTCCATATCCGTAAGATTTTTTCGTCTTAATAACCTTGACCTCAATCTCATCTCCAATCAAGGCATCTTTCACAAACAGTGTATAGCCATCTATCTTTCCGATACCTTCACCTTCGGTTCCAATATCATCTATTTTTATTATGTGTATCTCATTTTTCTTAATAGATTTCACTTTTCACCTCCGGCAGCCTTTATATCCTCTTCAAACACAGAAAACATATCATCGCTTGATCCCAGATGTATTTCTGTAATAATGCCCTCTCCATCTATAATGATAGTATAAGGAATCCCATCTGTCGGATATTTTTCCTGTATTTCCATGTTTTCATCAAGGCCGATATTGAAAGTATACTCCTTGTCCTCTATAAAACTACTGACTGTATCTCTTTTTTCACTGCAATTAACCGCCAACACGATGGCTTCCTCAGAAAATGCCTCGGAGATTTTCTGAATGTCCTGCATTTCCGAAACGCAAGGACCACACCAGGTCGCCCAGAAGTTTAACAGGACAACTTTGCCGCGATAATCCGCTAATTTCACGGTTTCACCACTCAATAATTCAACCGCAAAATCAGGTGCCGCACCCCCAACTTCCAATTCAGCGTAAGTCACCTCCTGGGAAGTTGTGGCGGGAATCGTTTCCGGCGTTGTATCGGTAGTAGTCTCAGCAATATCTCCGGTTATATCTGTAGTGTCATTTATCGTACTATTAGCTTCATTTTGACACCCCCCTAATAAAATAGTCATGGACAGTATCATCGCCAAAATAATTACTTGCTTTACGCTTTTATATTTTCTCATTTTGAACTCCTTTTTTGTCTTTTTTTAATTTGGGAAAATTGGATATCGCATCGTAATGACATACCTGACAGCATTCCCCGCAGCGGATACATTCCCGGTCATTGATATGATGAACATCCATCTTGCAGAAATGCACGCAGCCATCGCATTTCGTACATTTTTCCTCATCAACGGTAATTCCAAACAGTGCATAATGATTAAAAAATGAATAGATGGCTCCAAGCGGACAAAGAAACCGGCAAAAAAATCTATATATAAAGACGGAAGCCACAATAACAATCAATAGAACAAACATCTTCCAGTTAAACAGGGCACCAACAATCTTTTGCAGGTTTTCATTCATGAGTACAAGGGGGATACCTGCCCCTAATGTTCCGGCCGGACAGATATATTTACAAAAAGCGGGTACTGCGGCACCATTTTTCATGAATGTATAAATTGGCAATAAAAATACAAATAAAGCTAAAATCACGTATTTCAACAAGGACAACCGGCGCGTCCATTGACTTTTATTGATTTTAGGTGATGGTATTTTATGCAGAAGCTCCTGTATCAAGCCAAAGGGGCAAAGAAACGCACATATGAGCCTCCCGAAAGCGACGCCAAAAACCAATAATATCCCTATGATATATAGCGGCCATTGATTCCCGATATGAGCAAGAGCCGTTTGCAGGGTTCCCAGCGGGCAGGATGCAATTGCCCCTGGGCAGGAATAGCAGTTTAAGCCGGGAACACAGAGGCCTTTACTGGCTCCTTTATAAATTTTCCCCTCGGCAAATCCATTTAAGTTTGCATTATATATAAGCGCTGAAAATAACTGGATAAATCGGCGCTTTGTTATCTTAAGTTTTTTAGCCAATGCCAATACACTCCAAGCAAATTTTTATAGCTTTTATCAAAGTATCATCGTACGCTCCTTGCCAGATGCCGGCAGCAATGAGCATCATTCCCAGTGACAATATGATTGCCCTTACCCTATTTTTTGATTTATTTAAACATTTCAATAGTATATCTCACTTTCTCCACAATCGACTGAATACCCATGTAAAATAGCTGTTTACTATTTTATCACAGTATTCAGATAAATTCCAGAGTCATTGCTACAAGCAAATAAAAAGGAATCCCTGCCTGTCGATATTTCGTCATCCAAGGATTCCTTACAAAAGGAGGATATGAAGCATTTTAAGATTTCTTTTTCCCTTTAGAACCGATAATACTTTGTAAAATGATAAAGAAACAAAGCAATGCCGCTACGGAAATTCTTACCCACCAGCTTGATAATGTGCCCTGAGTGGTGATTAAACTATTAATCGTTCCTTTAATCATAACACCAAACAGCGTTCCTATAGGGTTGCCGACACCACCGCTTAACATTGTTCCGCCGATAACGGAGGCTGAGATTGCATCCATTTCAAGACCTTTGGCCTGTTCAACAAAACCGGCTCCGGTATTAAGGCAGAAGAGAAAGCCCCCTAGCCCGGCTAAAAATCCTGACATAATATAAGCCATAAATTTTGTGCGTTTTACATTAAGCCCCATCATCATGGCGCTTTGGTCATTTCCGCCAATTGCATAGAGAGAACGGCCAAATTTAGTATATCTGAGCATAATGAAGACGATGACTAAAACAAGGAGGGCAATAACGACTGTGGGATATATATATGCCGCCTGAAAAATCCCTTTTTTATTGACCGTTCCTACCGGTAATGAGATTTTGTATTGTGCCCATGAGAGAAATGTTTCATTTTTAATGGAAATCATTTCTGTGCTGATAACCGCTGTCATCCCCCGGCCAAAAAACATCCCGGCTAAGGTGACAATAAAGGGCTGTATCTTTAGATAGGAGACGAGAAATCCCTGGACAATACCAAATGCAAGACCAATGCCTAGCGAAAACAGGAGTGCCATATAAACACTTGCCCCACTCTTTTCCATACTATAGGCAGATACCATACAGACAAGTGCCGTAACGGAACCCACAGAAATATCTATTCTGCCTGTAATCATAACAATGGTCAGACCTAAAGAAATAACGATAAGTCCGGCATTATCAATAAGAAGATTGCAAAACATCTGGGGCTTGCTAAAACCTTTATCAGCAAATAAAATCATACCGGCAACATACATAACTATAAACAGGCCGATTGTAATAAAGAGAAGAAATGTGGTGCTGCTTAATGTCTTCTTTGTTGAAGCTTTTGATTGTAGTTTTTCACTCATTATTACCCCTCCTTACCTGGGGCCATGTCGCCTTGCCCGGTATTCTTTGTTCTTAATTTTTTGATGAAGCTGCGGAACACTTCACTTTGTAAAGTAACAATAATAATAACAACAATTGCTTTGTAAACCGGCAGCTGATCTGCTTTAACATCCATGGCATATAATGTTGTGCTCAATGCCTGAATGGTGTAAGCACCAATAATTGAACCGGCCAGACTGAACTTACCACCGCTTAATAAATTACCCCCTAAGGCAACGGCAAGAATGGCATCCATTTCAAGATTTAAGCCGATATTATTGGCATCCGCAGAGTAAATTCTGCTGGAGTTCACCAAGCCGGCAATCCCGGCCAGAAAACCGCAGATGACATATACGATAAATATAATCCTGGTAGAGTTAAGACCTACTAAACGTGATGCATTACTGTTGATGCCGACACTTTCAATATAAAGTTTCAGCGTGGTAAATTTGAATAATAGTGCAATGACAATGACTGCAGCAATAGCAACGAAAATAGGTGTCGGTATCGGGCAGCCCGATATGTATCCTCCTAAAACTTTATAGGATTCTACACGAATATATGTATTTTGTCCGTTTGTTATCAATTGAGCGATACCCCTGCCTGCGGTATAGAGGATCAACGTCGCCACCATTGGCTGAATTCGCATTTTAGCCACTAAAAATCCGTTAAAAGCACCGCATAGAGCCGCTGCTATAAGTGCTGCCAGCATGGCAAACAGCATCGAATTCTGCAATTGTGTCACAGAGGTTTCACCGCCTGAGAGAATCTGGGTACAAACAGCCGCGGCCACCGCCATAACGGCACCAACACTGATGTCCTGACCTTTTGAAGCGGCAGTAACTAATGTCATGCCAAGTGCCAGTATAACCAATTCAGAGCCTCTGTTAATAACATCAATCACATATCCGTATAGAACGCCGTTATTCAAAGATATCGCAAAAAAATTAGGTGTTTTGATGACATTAACCACTAAAACAACAAAGAGACAAACTAGCGGGAAAAACAAGTGATTTCCGGTAATCCTTTTAAATGTGCTTTTCTTACTCATGATGACTCTCCCCTCCGGCAATGGTATGCATGATTGTATCCTGATTCAGCTCATCGCCGCTAAGCTCGCCGACCTTCTGGCCATCGCGCATAACAATCATACGTGAACATACACGAAGCATTTCTTCAATTTCCGAAGAAATAAAGGTCACACTCTTCCCCTCACTGGCCAATTTTAGGACTAACTTCTGGATTTCTGTTTTCGTACCGACATCAATACCCCGTGTCGGTTCATCAAGAATCAGGTATTCCGGATTAGTCAGCAGCCAGCGTCCAATAATAACCTTTTGCTGGTTCCCGCCGGAAAGACTCTTGATCGGTGTTTCCCGACCGGCTGTTTTAATTTGAAGTAAATCAATATACTTATCGGAAAATTCTTCCATTTCCTTTCGCGACATCGGTTTAAATAATCCCCGCTTTGCTTGAAGGGCAATCATAATATTCTCCCGAACCGATAAATCCGGGATAATGCCATCCCGTTTACGGTCTTCCGGTAAGTAGGCCATGCCTTTCTTGATTGCATCAAGCGGTACATTTATTTTCGTCTCTTTACTATTTATTTTAAGTGTTCCCTTATCTGGTTTATCCGCACCATAAATCGCTCTGACAAGCTCGCTTCTGCCCGAGCCCAACAGACCTGTCATTCCGATGACTTCCCCTTTATAGAGCTTCACATCGAAAGGCTTCACTTTGCCGCTGCAACCAAGCTTTTCTGCCGTGATAAAAGGTTCTTCTTTCGCTATATCGTGGGCAACTGTATCAGACTTGATTTCGGCCAGATCATCAAATTCTTTACCCATCATCTTTGCAACTAGCTGAACACGCGGTAATTCACTTACCAAATATTCACCAACCAGTTCTCCATTCCTAAGAACCGTAATCTTGTTACAGACTTCATAAACCTGCTCTAAAAAATGGGTGACAAAAATGATTCCAACATTTTGTTCCTGCAGTTGTCTCATTAATTTAAAAAGCTTTGCAACTTCATCATCATCCAGAGATGAGGTTGGTTCATCTAAAATCAAAACTTTACAATGCATGTCCACCGCCCGTGCAATGGCTATCATCTGCTGCACGGCAATAGAGCAGTCGTCAAGTTGACGTGTGGGCGGAACGGTTATACTTAAGCTGCTTAAAAGCTCTCCGGCTTTTTTATTCATTGTTTTCCAATCTATCATGCCCAGTTTGCGCGGCTCTCTCCCCAGAAACAGATTTTCTGCAACCGTCAGGTTGGGGCAAAGACTGATTTCCTGATAAACGGTGCTGATGCCGTTTTCCTGGGCTTCCTGAGGTGAATGATTAACAATAGACCGATCCTGAATCTTTATTTCTCCATCATCCATTGTATAGACACCGGTCAGCACTTTGATGAGCGTCGATTTTCCGGCACCATTTTCACCCATCAGTGCGTGTATTTCGCCCTGGTGTAAAGTAAAATCGACATTATCCAGTGCTTTTACTCCGGGAAAGGCTTTCCCTATTCCCCGCATCGTCAAGACAGTTTCCTGCATGATATATGCCACCTTCTTTCTACTGTTAGACAGCGAAGACATAAAAAGCGATGCGGAGTCTTCCGGGTACCCCGCACCGCTTTTTATTCTTCTTGGATTAAGTTTTAGCTATAAGCTATTAGTAAGCACGGGCATCAAGATCTTCCTGTGTAAATGTTCTGGCATCAAAAGCTTCTTCTACATAATTTAACTTTTCCGGAGTCTCGCCATTTTCAAGCATTTCGATTAATTCTGCCACACGAGGACCATGTAATGGGTTACACTCAACATTGTAGTTGATTTTTCCATCTAAAACCATTTGCAGACCGGCGTTAGTTGCATCAAAGGAAATAATCGTGATATCTCCGTCGACACCAACCGTTTTACCTGCTGCTTCAATTGCATCAATAGCACCAAATGCCATGTTATCGTTTTCCGCATAAACAACATCAATTTCACTGTTCTGTTTCAGGATACTTTCCATCACTTCCTGTCCCTTTGCCTGAGTAAATTCACCTGTCTGCTGGGCAACAAGATTCCATGTGTCGTTGGCTTCAATGCCGGCGTCTAAAGCTTCCGTACGTCCGATTTGAGCTGAAGAACCGATTGTCCCTTGAAGATGCACAATATTTAACGTATCAGCATCGGCATATTCTTCTTCTAGCCAGGCAACGGCTTTATCACCCTCTGCCCTGAAGTCTGAACCAACCCAGCTTGTAAACAGGCTGTCATCGGAAACATCAATCATACGGTCAACGATGATAACCGGAATACCGGCATCCTTTGCTTCCTGAAGAACTGTGTCCCAACCGGTTTCAGCGATAGGCGCAAGAACTATGTAATCAACCTCCTGCTGAATAAAGTTACGGATTGCTGTAATCTGATTGTCCTGTTTTTGCTGAGCATCGTCAAAAATCAGTGTATATCCATTCTCTTCAGTAAAAGTACTCTTCATAGATTCGGTATTGGCAGTACGCCAGTCAGACTCTGCCCCAACCTGCGAAAAACCAACTGTAACCAGGCCACCGCTTGATGTATCTGCCTCTGTCCCCGCTGCTGTTGTATCTGCCGCCGCTGTGTCCGTTTCTGCTGTTGTCGCAGTTTTTGTTTCCGAATTCCCGCTGCCACAGGCTACTAATGAAATCCCCATAACTAATACTAACAATAATGCAAATAACCTTTTCATTCCTTGTCCTCCTTAATTTTATGGTAGGGTGCCCTATAACTATGTTTATGCTATTATTCTATAAAAAATACAAAAAAATTTCCATAGATTATTATTTGATAAAATTACATTTTTGCGTTTTATTCATGTCTTCTCCGGCAATACTAAATAGTTAACTTTTTTATTAAAAAAGTTAACTATTTTTCGAATCCCCTTTATGCGGTAATATAATTTCAACCTGAGTCCCTTGAATTAACTCACTGTTAATTTTAAGACCATACATCTGTCCATGATTCAGCTTAATTCTTTGATTAACGTTCGCCAACCCAAAGCCGGCTTCATCATTCGTATCTTCTTTTTCCGCGATACCGATTCTAAGCCTTTCAAGTTCTTCTCTTGTCATACCTCTTCCATTATCTTCAACCTTTAAGATGACAAACTCTTCGTTGTACTCGCTGGTCACCTTTATTTTCCCCCTGCCCCGCTTATTCTTTATTCCATGATACAGAGCATTTTCCACAATGGGCTGCAGCGTCAGCTTGAGTATTTTATAGTCTTTTAGTTCCCTTTGGATATCAATTTCAAAGTCCATAATGTCACTATATCGAAACTGCTGGATCTGGAGATAGCTGCGTATATGTGCCTCTTCTTCTTTTAAAGATACAAAATCAAGGCCTTTGCTCAATGAACTTCTAAAGAAATCATTCATACAAGTGCCGACTCTCCAATTCCTTTTAAATATTCATCAATAAAAACCGAAACTTCACCTTTATCCCCACTGGCAATGAAATTACCTACTATTCTTTCATCTAACTGCTTAACATCAATCTCCGATAATATAAGGTCATTAGATTGAAAGATATGTTGGTAAAAGGCTAAATGATCAGCCTGTACCACTTGATCCGGTTTAAGCATATGCCGATAAGCTAAAGCCCTGTTTGCCTCATTAAATGACTTTATAAGTTCACTTGTACTTGCTGCCGGAATACCTACGGCGATAAAGTAATTAACACCCCTATTATTTTCAACACCATTTAATATCCTTGCAATGGCTTCTTCCTGAAGAGTCTCAAGCTCATCTATACTAGTCCCTTTAATCAAAAGCGCACTGCCTATAATCAGATGATCAAAATATTGATATCTCGGATGATTTGCAAAACGGATGAACAGTTCCTTCTCCGCATTAAACAGCTCCTCACTATATGCCGCAAATTCCAATTCTGCACAAAACAGCTTTAACAAAATAATATTATAAAAATTGGCCTTAAGCTCCATATTCAGCCGGCTGCTTTTGTGGGCAATATATTCCTCATCAAGTACCTTTGTACACAGCTCCATAAAAAAATGCCTTTTGGAATTAGCTGCATTTTCTTCCATTTCAAGCTTATATTGGTTAATACTCTCTTCTTCTGCTCTTTCCCGATATATTATCTCTCCGACCTTATCCAGTGTCTCCATCAACGTTACCGCATCAACCGGTTTAAGCAGATAATCGGTCACCCCGATATTCAATGCTTCCTTTGCATAAGAAAATTCACCATAACCACTTAATATAATGATTTTAACCTTAGGTATTTCCTTTTTAATTGCCCGGCTGAAGCTTTATGATCATCGGATAAGCCAGTTCACCATCGCCGGCATCACCAAGGAACTCAAAACCATATGATTCCCAATCAATGCTTTTTTTAATATTTTCTCTGATGATAAGCTCATCTTCAACAAGAAATATTTTAAGCACACGCTTCATCCCCTTATTTCATAATTCTTAGTGTTGTATATTCATTCTATGAGAAATCTGATGATTTCTTCATACAGGCTTCCATGGCTTCTATCACGCTGCTTCTAAATCCCTGCTGCTCTAAGACCCTGACCGCTTCAATGGTCGTCCCCCCCGGAGAACATACCATATCCTTCAATTC
>Ga0153994_1000391_pt1 | contig 12354 bp, 14 predicted proteins | sample TSNC078MetaG_FD_104735 | JGI IMG/M metagenome (GOLD analysis project Ga0153994, IMG submission 104735) | Attine ant fungus gardens microbial communities from North Carolina, USA - TSNC078 MetaG | ecosystem: Host-associated > Fungi > Mycelium > Unclassified | place: USA: North Carolina, Lumber...
TACACCGGGGCGGTCGACTCCCTGCAGACGACGATGATGGGGATGCTGACCAGCCTCGATACCAGCATCACGAACCTGGAAGCGCTCGTAGCGCTGATCGACCCCTCCGCCGACCCGGCCGACGCGCCTGTCCCGCCTGGTCCCGGTGTTCCGCCCGCTCCGACCGTTCCGAGCATTCCGCTCGTTCCTGCGGTTCCGAGTGGTCCGACAGTTCCCAGTATTCCGCTCGTTCCTGCTACTCCGACCCTTCCTGGCGGTCCGGTGATTGATCCGGCGGCGCTCGACACCCTGAAGGCGGATATCGCATCCCTCAAGGGCGTGAGGGACGCGCTGAGTGTGGGCGACCTGCCTGCCCTGTCATTCGAGACCCACCTCGAGAATCTGGACGGCTGGCTCGACGGGACACGCACGGCCGTCAAGGATTCCGTTCTCGAAGCGAGCGTGGTCGACGGTCTCGAGGTCAGAGACTGGACCGCCTACGACCCGGACAGTGCCGGGGTGTACATCGACACCAGCGACGCGCTGTATCTGAGCATCGCCGACCTGGTGACCCAGACGGCGGAAACCAGCGGACAACTCGCCGCAGACACACTGAACGTCCCAGACAACCTCCTCGTGTTCGAAGCGCTCCTGAACAGCGCAAACGCCACGTTCACTGGTGCCGAAGCGGTACACAGCGGGGTCACTGGCCTGCTGTCGGCGGGCAGCACTGAGCTGGGCACGAGCCGGCAGTTCTACCGGAACTTCTCAACGGTCTTGGCCAACTCGAGGACGCAGGGTGTCGACACCGGCAAGATCCACGACTTCTTCTCCGCCCCCATCGCCGCCAAGAACATCACCCCCGAGCGGGTCGCCGTCGCCGGCACCGTCGATTTCACCTGGATGCTCGTCTTCGCTGTCGGCCTGCTCGCTGGCGTTCTGGTTACCGCGCTCAGCCGCTCCTTCCGCACGAAGCCGAGGTGAGCGTCCGGGACGACGAGGCCGGGAGCGTGATTGATTTCGCCGCACCAAGGTGGAACGCTGAGTCCATGCACCGTGCCGGCTGGTCGTCCTTCGTGTTCGTGGTCGGCGCGCTGACCCTGTTGATCGGCGCGTTCACCACGCACCTGCCGGTCGAACTCCTCGTGCTGAGTGGCGCCGCGACGCTCGCCGGACTCAACAACCTGCTGCGAGCGCGGAGCGATCCCACCGCCCAGCCCGACCGCATCGCGCAGGCCGACCGCGAAGCGCCGAGCCTGCCGCCTCGATAGCGATCCTCGCCTACGGGCGTCCGCGCCCCTCCAGCTGGCTTGCCCCCACGTGCTCCTCCAGCCACTCCCCGAGCACGCGGGATGCGCGCAGTGCGTCCGCAATGTGCGCCACGACGGCCTTCGACCCGATCCACGCGGTGTTCGCCGGCCACTCGCGCCAGGTGGCCAGGTTCTTGCGGCGGAGCAGCTCGATCCGCGAATGCTCCTTCGGGTGGCCGCGCGGTGCAGTCTTCAGCGAGTCGTGGCTGACCACCGTCAGCCCGCGTGCCTCGGCCGCCGCGATCGCGTCCTCGAGGGCGGAGCCGCTTTCGTCGTCCGCGACGGCTGCGCGGTAGCGGTCGAGCTGGTCCGGCGCCATCGTGTGATAACCGGCTGCGACGCCGAGTCCCGACGCCGAGAACTGCACGTAGCCGCGTTCGAGAAGTGCGCCGATGTGCGTCTTGTACGGCGACTTGTCCTGACTGAACCGCACGTCGCGGTACGGCCGGAACACCGTCCCGTCCCCGAACTCGTCGGCAAGCTCGGCGAGCAGCGCCAGCATCGGCGCGAGCACCTGCGTCTCGTACACCTCCTTGTGCGACGTCCAGTACGCCTTCGAGTTGTCGGCCTCGAGCCCGAGGTAGAAGTCGGCTGCGGCGCGCGACCAGCCGGTGAACGTTGCCTTGGTCATCGCCGCGCTCGTTCCCTCGAAATCTGCATCCCGCGTCCTCTCGACACAACCACCCTGGCACCATCCGCATCCCGCCCTCGGCACCCCGCCACCCCCGGTAGACTGGTCGCATCCCCGCCACCGTCTCCCCTCTTTGGAGTGCCAGCGTGACCGACACCACCACCACGCACGTCGTCGACACCGTCGAGAATGCGATCGCCACTCCCGAGCGCGAGCAGCCGTTCGCGGCGCTCGGTCTGAAGGAGGACGAGTACGCGCGCATCAGGGAGATCCTGGGGCGGCGCCCGACGAGCGGTGAGCTCGCCATGTACTCCGTCATGTGGTCGGAGCACTGTTCGTACAAGTCGTCGAAGATGTACCTGCGGCAGTTCGGGCAGAAGGTCACGCCCGCCATGAAGAAGAACCTCATGGTCGGCATGGGCGAGAACGCCGGTGTCGTGGATGTCGGCGAGGGTTGGGCGGTCACCTTCAAGGTCGAGTCGCACAACCACCCCTCATACATCGAGCCGTTCCAGGGCGCTGCGACCGGCGTCGGCGGCATCGTCCGCGACATCATCTCGATGGGCGCGCGGCCCGTGGCGGTCATGGACCAGTTGCGGTTCGGCGCCATCGACAACCCGGACACCGCCCGCGTCGTGCACGGCGTCGTCTCCGGGATCTCGTTCTACGGCAACTGCCTCGGCCTGCCGAACATCGGCGGCGAGACATACTTCGACCCGGTATACCAGGGCAACCCGTTGGTGAACGCCCTCTCTGTCGGCGTCCTCCGGCACGAAGACCTGCACCTCGCCAACGCGTCAGGTCTCGGAAACAAGGTCGTCCTGTTCGGCGCCCGCACAGGCGGCGACGGCATCGGCGGCGCGAGCATCCTGGCGTCCGACACGTTCTCCGCCGGCGGCCCGACCAAGCGTCCTGCCGTGCAGGTCGGCGACCCGTTCGCCGAGAAGGTGCTCATCGAGTGCTGCCTCGAGCTGTTCCGAGACAAGCTGGTCGAGGGCATCCAGGACCTGGGCGCCGCCGGCATCTCCTGCGCCACCAGCGAGCTGGCGTCGAACGGCGACGGCGGCATGTTCATCGAGCTGGAGAAGGTGCTGCTGCGCGACCCGACGCTCACCGCTGAGGAGATCCTCATGTCGGAGAGCCAGGAGCGCATGATGGCCGTCGTCAAGCCAGAGCTGCTGGATGCGTTCCTCGCGGTCACCGCGAAGTGGGACGTCGAGACCAGCGTGCTCGGCGAGGTCACCGACACCGGCCGCCTCGTCATCAACTGGCACGGCGAGGAGATCGTCAACGTCGAGCCGCGCACCGTCGCGGTCGACGGCCCTGTCTACGAGCGTCCCGTCGCATACCCGGCCTGGATCGACGCCCTGCAGGCCGACAGTGCCTCGCGTCTCGCCCGCCCGACCAGCGGCGACGAGCTGCGCGACCAGTTCCTCGCACTGCTCGGCAGCGCGAACCTGGCGGACAAGGGCTGGATCACCGACCAGTACGACTACTTCGTCGGCGGCAACACCGCCCTCGCCTTCCCCGACGACTCCGGCATGATCCGGGTCGACGAGGAGAGCGGCCTCGGCTTCGCCATCGCCACCGATGCGAACGGCCGCTACTGCCAGCTCGACCCGAAGCAGGGCGCTGTGCTGGCCCTGGCCGAGGCGTACCGCAACGTCGCAGCATCCGGTGCTGTGCCCGCGGCGGTCACCGACTGCCTCAACTTCGGCAGCCCGGAGAACCCCGAGGTCATGTGGCAGTTCTCGCAGGCCGTCGAAGGCCTGTCGGACGCCTGCCTCGAGCTCGAGATCCCGGTCACCGGCGGAAACGTGTCGTTCTACAACCAGACAGGCACCAACCCGATCTTCCCGACCCCGGTGGTCGGCGTGCTCGGCGTCATCGACGACGTGGCCCGCCGCATCCCGAGCGGCTGGCAGGACGAGGGCGACAATATCTACCTGCTCGGCGTCACCCGCGAGGAGCTCGACGGCTCCGCCTGGGCGGGCACCGTCCACGGGCACCTCGGCGGACGTCCGCCTGCGGTCGACCTCGCCGGTGAGCGCAACCTGGCCGAGCTGCTGCACGCCGCGTCGGTCGAGAGCCTCGTCGCGTCGGCGCACGACCTGTCGGATGGCGGCCTCGCGCAGGCTCTCGCCGAGTCGGTCATGCGCTTCGGCGTCGGCGCACGCGTCTGGATCACCGAGATCATGGAGCGCGACGGCGTGGATGGGGCGACCGCCCTGTTCAGCGAGTCGACGGGCCGCGTGCTGGTCTCCGTTCCGCGCGAGGACGACGTGAAGTTCCGGGGTCTCTGCGAGGGTCGCGGGGTGCCTGCGCTGCGCATCGGCGTCACGGACGCCGAGGTCGGCGCCCAGCCGGTCCTCGAGGTCCAGGACCAGTTCACGGTCGGCCTGGAGGAGCTGCGCGGCACCCACCGCTCGACTCTCCCCGAGCACTTCGGCCCGGTCGTCGCCTGACGGCGGCGCCTTCTCGCACGATGTCGCGCACGTCGAGCAGCTTCGACGAGCTGGTCGCTGAGGCGGCCGCCGTCGACGTGTCCGGCTGGGACTTCTCCTGGCTCGACGGCCGCGCCACCGAGCAGCGGCCGAGCTGGGGCTACGCCCGGCTGCTCGCCGACCGGCTGCGGGATGCGCGTGCCGCGCTCGACGTGCAGACCGGCGGTGGCGAGGTGCTCGCGTCCGCTGCGCCGTTCCCGCCCGTGATGGTCGCGACCGAGTCGTGGGCGCCGAACGTCGCGGTGGCGACGCGACTGCTGCATCCACTGGGCGCTGTGGTCGTCACCGACCCTGACGAGCCTCCGCTGCCGTTCGCCGACGCTGCCTTCGACCTGGTGACCAGTCGCCACCCCGCCACGATCTGGTGGGAGGAGCTCGCCCGCGTGCTCCAGCCGGGCGGAACGTACTTCGCCCAGCACGTCGGCCCGGAGAGCGCCTTCGAGCTGATCGAGTTCTTCACCGGCCCGCTGCCGGAGGCCAACCACCGTGGACGCCACCCCGACGACGAGACCAGGGATGCGCGTGCGGCAGGGCTCGACATCGTCGACGTGCGCACCGAGCGGCTGCGCATGGAGATCTTCGACATCGGCGCTGTCGTCTACATCCTGCGCAAGGTGATCTGGTGGGTGCCCGACTTCACGGTCGACCGCTACCGCGACCGCCTGCTGGCGTTGCACGAGCTCATCGAGCGGGAGGGCGCCTTCGTGGCGTGCTCGTCGCGCACGCTCATCGAGGCGCGGAAGCCGGCGGCATGACTCAGCACAGCATCGAGCGTCTTGCGGGCCGCGACGCTGTGGTGCACCTGTTCACCAGCACATACACGACAGGGTCGACCCTCTACGTCGACGGCGGCTACGCCCTGCGCTAGGCGGATGCCGGAGCCGGCTACGCCGCCTCGTCCACCAGTTCCGCCTGCCGCCGCGTGAACAGCCGCACGCGCTGCTGCGTCAGCAGGATGCCGGCGATCACCACCAGCGCGCCGACCGGCTCGTTCCAGCTCAGCGTCTCGCCGAGCACCAGGATGCCGAGCGCGACGCCGACCACGGGCGTTACGTACGTCACTCCGGAGGTCGCCGTCGGCCCCCAGGCGCGCAGCACGTTCATGTTCCAGATGTAGACCACGCCGGTCCCCAGCGCTCCGAGCGCGAGCAGACTGAGGAGCACCGGCCAGCTGAACGTGATCGGTCCCCAGGCGATGACGGGCGTCAGCAGCAGCATGATCACGGCGGCCACGCCGATGTTCATCACCGCGATGGTGGTGGCCGGCATGGCCCTGTGGCTGATGAAGCGGCGGATGTAGCCGAAGCTGAAGCCGTAGCAGGTGACAGCGCCGAGGCACGCGAGCTGCCCCCACAGGCTGCCGGAGAGCGCGGCGATCTGCCACGGACCGACCACGATCACCACTCCGAGCACGCCGATCGCCACGCCGAGGACCTGGTCTCGGTTCAGCTTCTCCACCCGGAACGCGACCGTGACCAGGATGGCCGTGGTGATCGGGGTGACGGCGTTGTAGATGCTCGCCAGGCTGGAGGAGACGTACTGCTCCGCCCAGGCGAACAGCAGATACGGGATGACGCAGTACGTGAGCGCGACCACCAGGAAGTGCAGCCACACGATGGGCTCGCGCGGGAGCCTGCTGCGGGTGACGATCGCGATGACCGCCAGGGTGATGGCGCCGAAGACCAGCCGGGCCCACACCACCTGACCGAAGCTCACGCCCTCCAGCCCGACCTTCATGAACAGGAAGCTGGCGCCCCAGACGAGCCCCATGGCGATGAACTGCAGTGCGACCTTCACGGTCCGACGCTATCGGTACCCGCCGACGCCCGCTGGCAGGAATCGGACACGGCGCGGAGCGCATCCGCGCATCCCCGCCGGACGGGCGAGCAGACCGGGCTGTCTCCTGTTGGTATCGTGGCCGTCGAAGGGGAGGCAGACATGGACGTGGTGGCCGTACTGCAAGCGATCGGCGTCTGGGTGTGCCTGATCCTGGCACTCACCGGGCTGATCCCGGTCATCGCGGCGGCGGCGACGTTCGTCGTCATCCCGTTCCACGCGTTCATCAACCACTACGGCAAGGCGAAGCCGTACCTGCCGAGGGTGGCGATCGTGGTTCCGGCCTGGAACGAGGGCGCGGTGATCGGCGCATCCATCGACCGGCTGATGAAGCTCGACTATCCCCGTGAGGCGCTGCGCATCTTCGTGGTCGACGACGCGAGCACCGACCTGACTCCGGATGTGGTCCGCGAGAAGGAGGCTCTCTATCCCGGCAACGTGGTGCTGCTCCGCCGTGACAAGGGCGGAGAAGGCAAGGCGCACACCCTCAACCACGGCATCCGCGAGATCCTCAAGGACGACTGGATGGAGGCGCTCCTCATCATGGACGCCGACGTCATCTACCTGCCGGACTCCCTGCGCCGCATGACCCGCCACTTCGCCGACCCCGACGTCGGCGCCGTCTCCGCGTACATCCGCGAGGGCAGCAGCGACCGCAACTACCTGACGAAGTTCATCGGCGTCGAGTACGTGCTGTCGCAGCCGGCAGCGCGCCGCGCACAGAACGTGCTGGGTGCGCAGGCCTGCCTCGCCGGAGGCGCGCAACTGCACACCAGGGAGAACCTTCTCGCCATCGGCGGTCAGATCGACACGTCGTCGCTCGCCGAGGACACGATCACCACGTTCGAGACGCAGCTCAAGGGCCGCAAGGTCGTCTTCGAACCGCACGCCCACGTGCTCGCGGAGGAGCCGAGGTCGGTCGACGCGCTGTGGAAGCAGCGGCTGCGTTGGGCGCGCGGCAACGTGACGGTGACGGCGCGCTACAAGAACATCTGGTTCCGCCCCAGCGGCAACCACCACCTCGGTGCATGGACGTTCGGCATCGTCTGGTTCAGCCTGTGGCTGCTTCCGCTCATCATGATCGCGTCGTCGATCGGGCTGGCCGGGCTGCTTTTCCTGCAGCAGGACTTCGCGACCAACGTGTTCCGCGTGCTCTGGATCTCCGCGGCCCTCGCCTATTTGTTCATCCTGATCCTCGGCTCGATGACGGATGCGGCGACCAGCAAACGCGAGCTCGGTCAGATCCTGCTGTTCCCCGGCATCGTCAACATCCTGGTGATGCTGACGGCGCTGTTCCCGAAGGTGATGCTGGTGTGGCTGCCCGGACTGTTCGGCGCCACCCTCAGCGACGCGACGCTGTTCTGGCTGACGCTCGCCATCTACATCTGGATCCCGTTCTCGATGGTGGTCGCGTGGCTCGCGCGCACGGCGGACCGCACCCGCGCCGGCCGCTGGCTCGCGCCGACCTTGATCTACCTGGCCGGCTACGGTTCGCTGCTGTGCGCGATCACCTTCGATTCGTACCTGAAAGAACTCGCGCACGTCGAGGCGCGCTGGGACAAGACGGAGAAGGTCGGGCGGGTCGCGACGAACTGACGTGGCCGCCGCTGCGCGCGCGGACGCCGGCTACTCGACGATCGTGACCTTCACCGGGATGTTTCCGCGGGTGGCGTTCGAGTACGGGCACACCTGGTGCGCCTTCTCGGCGAGCAGGTCTGCCTGCTCCCTGCCGACGCGCGGGATGTACACGTCCAGCTCGACGGCGAGCGCGAATCCGCCTTCGCCGTTGGCTCCGATGCCGACGCTCGACGAGACGGCGGCGTCTGTGGTGTCCAGCTTCTCGCTGCGGCCGACGGCATGGATGGCGCCGAGGAAGCAGGCAGCGTAACCCGCGGCGAACAACTGCTCTGGGTTGGTCCCCTCACCCGATCCGCCCATTTCCTTCGGCGGGCGGGTGTCGAACTCGATCAGGTCGTCCTCGCTGCGGACGTGTCCGTCCCGTCCCCCACCAGTGGCGTGCGCGATTGCGGTGTAAGCGATATCCATGCCTTCAGCACACAGCAGCGCTCTGAACGGGCGCTGGGAGGTCGGCGGGATGGGTGGGTGTATGGCGTCAGGGCGCGACGGTGAACCGCTGTCCCGTGTACTCCTCCAGCAGCTCCCACACTCGCGCCCCGACCGTCCTGTCGCGGCTCGTACGTGTGGCGAGCGCGCGGGCGGGCACGCCCTTCGTCACCCAGCGCGGGCCGAGGAAGTCTCCGCCGCGCACCTCGGGGTCGAGCGCAGCGCGCACCGGGACCCAGGCGCCGTGGTCCTTGCCCTGAGTCCATGCGGCCTGGAGGTTGTCGGCGAAGCGCTTCGTCTTCGACGGCTGGTTCACGCCCCGGATTCCTGGGGTGCGGCCGGAGGTGGAGTACCCCGGATGCACCACAACGCTCGCGATGTCCTTCCCGGCCGCTCGCAGCCGCCTGTCGAGCTCGAACCCGAACACCTGCGCCGCGATCTTCGACTGCGCGTACGCGTTCCAGGAGTTGTACGTTCCGTCGAGCTGCAGGTCGTCGACCGGGAAACGGGCGAGCAGGGTCGCCAGGGAGCCGAGCGTGACGATCCGTGCGCCCGGCGTGCGCTCCAGCGCTGGAAGTGCGAGCGCGGTGAGCTGGAAGTGACCGAGGACGTTGGTGGACAGCACGAGTTCATTGCCGCGCGCATCCACTGCTCTTCCGGCAGGTGGATGCACGATGCCGGCGTTGAGGAGCAGCACGTCGACGCGCTCCCGCTGCACGAGCGCGTCTGCGGCCTCAGTGACGGACCCTGCGTCCGCCACGTCGAGAGGCGTCGCCTCCACGCTCGCTCCCGGGACGCGGCGGCGGATGGCGGACACGGCCGCCTCCGCTCGTTCAGGGCTGCGGCAGGCGAGCACCACGTGGGCACCCGCTGCGGCGAGCTGTTCGCTTGCGAAGTATCCGACGCCGGCGTTGGCGCCCGTGACCACAACCGTCTTGCCGCGCGCGTCCGGCACGGCGGCAGGGTCCCAGGTCACCTGGCGCTCTCTGTGGCGATCCGTTCGTGGTGGTGGATGACCTCGGCGACGATGAAGTTGAGGAACTTCTCGGCGAACGCCGGGTCGAGGTGGCTCTCCTCCGCGAGGGCGCGCAGGCGCTGGATCTGCTCGCGTTCGCGTTCAGGGTCGGCGGCGGGAAGCCCATGCTCCGCTTTCAGCGCGCCGACCTGCTGCGTGAACTTGAATCGCTCGGCGAGCATGTGCACGACCGCTGCGTCGATGTTGTCGATGCTCTGCCGGATGCTGTGCAGCCGCGCGAGCGCTTCGGCAGTGTCCTCGTTCTGACCCATTCTCCGACTTTATCCGACCCGGCACTGTGCCGCGGCTGGGATGCGACCCGACTTGACGCGCGCCGTACGACGCATATACGTTAAAACACATTCAAAATGTGTTGTACAACCGTACAAGAACTGTGAATAATAGTGCAGTATTTCATTATCAAATAGGGGGTTCACATGGGCCAGATCAGTGTCACACCAGAAGAACTGAAGCAGCAGGCTCAGGTCTACACGCGTTCGAAGGACGAGATCGAGCAGGCGATCCAGAACGTGAACCAAATGAACTCGACCATTGCCGAGCAGTGGAAGGGCCAGGCTTTTCAGGCATATCTCGAGCAGTACAACCAGCTTCACGAGAGCGTGAAGAAGTTCGAGGAACTGCTGGTGAACATCAATGAGCAACTGAACAAATATGCCGACACCATTGCCGAACGTGACGCGCAGGACGCCCAGAGCTTCGGCTTCTGAACCCGTTCCACGCCACAGAGTCGGTATGCGACCGCGGTCGCGTTTCTCGGCGCACGGCATCCTCGTGTGCACGCTTGCTGTCGCTCTGACAGTCGCCGCGCACCCGGCATCGCCCGCCACCGCCGATACCGACGACGACGCCGGGCGATTGGAGCTGAACACCAACGTCCTGATCAATGAGTCGGTCGGCACGGGCACCGTTGGCGATTTCGCCATTCGCAGCAGGCTGTTCTCAGCGGACCTCGCGGCCCGGGCGCACGAGCAGCGAGAGGCCGGCGCCGAACGGCTCGATGTTGTCGGCATCCTGACGTTCGCGCCGTCCGGGATCGTTGTCGGCGAATACCAGGCAGCGCGGGATGCGCTGTTCGATGACTACTCCACGGCGGTGCCTTCCGAGGTCCGAGAAGCCCGCTCGGAGCCTCCGGTCCTCTACGCCATCGCGCTGGTGGCAGGCGCCCCACTCGTGCTGGCGGCGGGTCTGGTGCTGGGAAGACTCTGGGCGCGACGAAAGCGAGCAGCTGCGTGATCGAGATCACCCTGGTGTTGCAGGGCAAGCAGATTGATCTGGTCGTGCCAGGCGAAGTCACGTTCGACCGCCTGCGTGGGTTGATCGGAGCTGCCTTCGCCGAGAAGGGCCTGGTGCTGCCCGGCGATTTCTCTCTGGCGCTCGACGACAAGGCTCTTGGGCTGAGTGGTTCCGACGTCATTGCATCGTTCGGTGTCGGCAACGGTGATCGCCTGCGGATCATGACGAAGAGGTGAGCAATGCGTATTGAGTTGGACGGCACCGTTCTCGAGCTTGACGCCCGTGATGGCGTTCTCCGTGTCGACGGCGCCAAGAACGGCTACGACGAGGGGTGCCTCGACGTGATCCTGCGGTATGTCGACGCGCGTGAGACGGAATCAGGGCTGACCTTCGACTACGCACTCACCGATGAAGAGATCAGCTTCAGGGACGCCGTCAGCCGGGCAGGGACTCGTCGCGACCGTTTGGCTCTGGCGCAGAAGCTCGTGGCGTGCGTCAGCTATCGGGGCAGTTTCAGAGTGCCGGTGGTCCACCCGGACAACGTCTATCTCAACGGTGATCTGCTGCGGGTGGTGCACTGCGGCCTGCAGGGCATGCTCGCTCCGACGGCGTTCGATGAGTCCCTGTTCCTCCGGTCGCTACAGGCGATGGTGGTCCAGATCTTTCGCCCCAAGCTGGCCTTCGAACACATCCTCGACGGGGCGAAGGGGTTCAGGGATGATTTCTCGACCTCGGTGCGGCAGGCGACCACGACGGATGAGCTGTTCACGTTCATCGATGCGCAGTTGAAAGCCGAGCACGCGGAGGTCGTGGCGACCAAGGTGAGCGTTTCGAGACGCCGCTACGCCTGGTACCGGGTCCTGGGCGTGGTCGGCGTGACTGCCGGGCTGGCCGCCGGGGTGTTCGCTTGGCAGGCCGAGAGCCAGAATCGTCTGCAGTCGGCCGTCGTCGGCGCCCAGGCGAAATTCCTGGCGAGCGATTACGCCGGGGCGCTTGGCGAGTTGGAAGACTATGCGGCCGCCGCGCTGCCGCCCTCTGCCAAATACGTGTTGGCCGTGTCGAGCATCAACCTCGACGATCTCACGGCGGCGCAGAAGCAGGCCATTCTGAACAACGTCTCCGAGAAATCCGATGACGTCACGCTGAACTACTGGATCGCTATCGGGCGCGGCGAGTTCGAGCAGGCACTCGATCTCGCGCAGAACCTCGGCGACGATCAGCTCACGCTGCTGGCATACACCGACCTGTATCAGGCGACCAAGCTCGACACCCAGATGGCAGGCGGAAAGAAGCAGGAACTTCTCGACGGCTACGCGAAGGCGATCGACGAGCTGACGGCGAAGCTTGTGGGTCCGGGTCCGGGTCCGGGTCCGGGTACGGGCTCGGGTGCTGAGGCGGCGCAGAAATGACCGTGTTCGACGTGGAGCAGCCTGGAGACCATCGACAGGTGGCTCTTGATTCCCGACTCGATGCGAGCCGGTTGCACTATCTCGTGTATGTACTCGATGGCCGGCGCGCGGTCAAACTCTCGCTCACTGAAGACCATCCGTTCGTCGATCATCACGGTCACAAGCTCAGTGTGATCAATTCCGCGCTGTATGCCGACGGCGATCGGCTGAGCGATGGACTGCACACCGTGGGCGACCTCACCTGTCTGGTGGTTTCCGCCTCCCGCGCCGTCACCGAGTTCTTCATCATCGACCAGGACGCCGAATTCGTCATCGGGATGCGCCGTATGCCGGTATCAGAGCAGCGGACTCA
>Ga0153994_1000392_pt1 | contig 12351 bp, 10 predicted proteins | sample TSNC078MetaG_FD_104735 | JGI IMG/M metagenome (GOLD analysis project Ga0153994, IMG submission 104735) | Attine ant fungus gardens microbial communities from North Carolina, USA - TSNC078 MetaG | ecosystem: Host-associated > Fungi > Mycelium > Unclassified | place: USA: North Carolina, Lumber...
CCATGGTGGTTACCAGTTGATCTGCCTAATATCTTGGCCATTACTGATCGCCTCGAGACGTGACTGGTACCGATCGAAAGGTCTTTTCAAGGGCTTTCCGTAGCCATTGAGACCGTGAGAATCAATGAAGAATTGATGGAGATATGGCCGAATGAAGTTTGTGACACATTGCCACCCAACGCACTTTCCTTGTTCAGACCCTAGTTACCGATGCAGGGACACGAAGACACTGTAGTATATAATGTAGATTATTCCCTCCAGGAGCCTCATCTAATTCTCTAAGGAATCTCCTGGAGTCTTTCCTCCAGTCGCCCTTACAGTTTAGGGGTGGAAATGGAGGTGTTCCCTTACATCAAGGTTCTTGTGGTCAGTCCAGATCTCTACTGGATAGATCGCTCCTTCCAGAAAGTGCCCCCACTCTTCTAACATGCAGATAATGGCTAGCATTTCCTTGTCATGGATCTCATAGTTTCGTTCCATAGAGGACAAGGACTTGCTGTAGAACGCCACGGGGTACCATTTTCCATCTGTCATTGACTGCTGAGACAAGATTGCTCCTGTAACGAAGTCTGAGCTGTTTGCTTCAATCTGGAAAGGCTCCGAGTCCTAAGAGGACATTAATACCAGAGCAGTGGTCACTGCCATTTTTAGGTCCTCAAAGACTGCCTGTTCCTTTCCACTCCATGTCCAGACTTGTTTGGAGCGTGTTAGGTTGAAGAGAGGCCAGGCTTTAGTAGAGAAGTCTTGAATGAACCTTCTGTAAAAGTTCACAAAGCCTAGGAAAGCCTGAACATCCGTCTTGTTTTCCAGAGTAGGCCACTCTCAGACTCCTGTAACCTTGGCTGGATCCATGGAAATCTCATTCTCAGAGATGACAAGCCCCAAGTACTTGATTTGCTCCTTGCAGAACTCATATTTCTCTGGGCAGAGGAAAAGTTTGTTCTCCTGCAAGACTTGTAGTACCCATCGGATAGCCTTTGCATGCTCCTCTTCCATTCTAGTAAAGATCAGGATATCGTCCAGATAGACCACCATAATGCCTTCTGCTATGAGGTCTCAGAAAATGTTGTTTATCATGGTTTGGAAGATGGCCAGACTGTTGGTCATTGTTAGGGAACCACTCTGAGGCAATCACCCTTCAAGCTAATGAATAGTCCCGGAAGCTAAGTTGAGATTCAAGTGAAGTATATCTACAACACATTGCTAGTATATATATTCTATACTAGACAATTACACGCACAGTCACATGTACATAGATCAGTAATCACAATTGTCCACTTATAGATTAGAAGGCATCGCACTACATGACACAGATAGGGAAGACTCAGGAATGGTAGGAGTGCGATACATGATCTGTCACTGGGCCACTAATAGAACAGACCCTCAGAACTTACTAAGCATGACCCTAGATGTTCCCTTACAGTCATTCCAAAGAACATCACCAGAGGTTCAAACAGGCCTCGATTGGTTTGGAAGGCCACCTTCCACTCGTTTCTGGGCTTAATGCAGACATTATTAAAACCCCAATGGACATCCAGCTTGGTAAAGTATCTAGCTCTGCAGAGTTGGGACATGAGTTCAGAGATCAGTGGGAGGGGGTATTTGTTCTTGACTGTCATGGAATTGAGTACACGATAGTCCTGAACCAATCGGAGCAAGCCATCCTTCTTCTTAATGAAAAACACTAGAGCTGCCATAGGAGATTTAGAGGGGCAGATTTGTCCGGTGCACAGATTTTCCTCTAGGCAGGAGTCCAACTCCTTTTGTTCCACTAGAGACAGAGAGTAGACCTTTGACGACTTAGGCTCCAAGCCTGGAATAAGCTCGATAGCATGATCCCACTGCCTGTGCCCCAGGAGGATATCGAAGTCTTTCTTTGTGAACACGGATTCGAATCCTTTGGTGCAGTCAGGTAAGGTAAAAAGCCCTTTCTGTGTTTCCGAGGCTCAATGGGCTCCTTCCACAAGTTTCTGGAAGATCGTGAAGACAGCGTGTAGGTCTACCACAGCGGACTTCAGGAGTAATCTCATCATAAAGAGTCTGTCCCCTTGTTCATAGTCGACTTTATGTATCTGGTGGGGGGTCTTGTTTTCTTCTGAGTCTTCCATGTACTCCGGAGGGGGTCTGGATCAACAGATGTTGATGGCTCTAGCTTCTACTTTCCTTTGGGATGCTTGTTCCTTTCAGATCATGCGGCATCCTTCGCATTGAGGGGGGCATCAGTTCATATGTACCTCTCCAGTTTGCCAATTAACCTCTGGGTTGTGGTTCTTGAGCCAGGTGTAGCCGAAGATCATGCTCTGCTTTCTGAGACTGGAGACAGCAAGGAGCATCCTTTCATACAAACAAAGTCTTGATCTATGAAGTTGCCCGTAGCTCCAGAGTTTAAAAGGGCCTTGATAGAATGCATCTCACTGGTGTCAGTGGTACAGATTTCTATCGAAAGGATAATTGATGTTCTGCAAGCATTAAGGGCGTTGGTAGAGAGTTGTTTGGGTAACCTTCTTTCCCATTTTGGCCTCTGGGGTTGGGCTATCCTGTCTGGAGCAGAGAAGGAGACAGAGGGTACGTCTATAGGCTCACAGATATCTGTATTGACCTCTTCTACATCTAATACAGTGAACCTATTAACTAGTAGCAACTGGGGTGCACTTTTTGCCAGCTGCGCTAGGCAAAATCCTCCTCTGGGGTTGAGCAAACTTCCTTTTCCTCTACTGCATCCTTTAGGGCTATTAAGTCTTCAATCAATTCCTCCCTCTGTTCTGCAGTTAACCTTTGGACGTCCAGATGGTAGAGGCAGTCCTTCATGAGATGATTGGTCTCTCCACACCAATAGCACCCTCACGAGGGTAAGGAGTGTGTCTTCTGGACTGTGTCTACGTCCATAGGTATCCCTCCCAGTAGTGTAGGCGGAGGGGACCTCGGCGGAACAGAGGGTGGAGCTACCAGAGGGGGACAGAGTATTGGGAGCGGAATCAATCAAGGAAGGGCAAAGCATGTGGGGGTTAAGGTCATTAAACGGAGCATAGACTGGAAGGCTTCATTTGCCAACTGTGCTTGGTTGATTCTCCAGGCTGCTGCATACCAGGCCTCCAGATTGGTGTTTGTGGGTCGTCCAAAGAGCATTGTGGCGATCTGACTTTGGACGTTCAGTTTGAGTCTCTGGTGGAATTTTACTACCAGAGTCCAAGGGTCCATGTAGCTGGTGTTCGAGACTAGGGTCAAGAAGCTGTCCAAGTAGTCGTCCACTGTCTGGTTTCCTTGATAGTATGAGGACTCTTCCAAGGTATTGACTACATCCGCTTCCGTGTTGACTAGAAAGAACTGACTCTGGAACTGCCGTTCAAAGTTGGCCCAGGATTAAATGGGAAAAACACCAGTGTTTGCTTCCTGGCGAAAGAGGTTTTCGGACCACCTGGCGGCCCTTTCATCCTTGAAAAAAGCAAGAGTCCAAAGGATTTTTTCCTTGTTGCAACTGAACTGCTCTGAGGCCAGGTGCAAATACAGTGTACAGAAGTTAAAGAAAGCTCAACCAGAACTTCGTTCACTGGAGAAGTCTGGGAGAGAGGGGAGTTTTGGCCTTGCTCACTGTTTAGATGGAGTAGCCAGGACCAGAGGAGGTGCAGATACTGGAGGTGGAGCGATGGTCAGAGCGGAAGGAGGGCTGGTCATGAGTTGAGTGAGTTGTTATAGTTGGGCTGTCAGGCCCGTAAGGGTAGCATTGATAGTGTGTTCTGAAGTGTTCTGGCGTTTGGTAAGCTCTTAGAGATGGTGCTGTAGGTAGCCCAAGGCATTGGCTACGGCTGGGGGGGTATCCATAGGAAGTAACATCTCATTTGGAGTGGAGTGCTCAGAGGGCTGGAGTTCATTAGTGGAGGGTAACTGGAGGGCGGCTGTATACTGAGAATTTCCGGGGCTCTGGTAATAAGATCTAATTCTGCTGTAAGGGCGACCGGAGTAGAGCTCCAGGAGATTTCTCAGTTAATTATAGTTTATAAAGTATGTTATAACCTACCTCCAGGAGATTCCTCAGAGAATTAGATGAGGCTCCTAGAGGGAATAATCTACATTATATATATTACAGTGTTCTTGTGTCCCTGCATTTGATAACCAGGGTCTGAACAATAAAAGTGCACTAGGAGGCAACAGAGTGCTCTTGGAATGATGGGGATAAGACCAAATATTACTTAGTAATATTTGATCAGCTGCAGGGTCACTCCAGAGGACTAATACGGGCTCTGGAGTTATGTGTGAGAGGTCCTCTTACAGAACATGTGAAGAAATTTGATGACTAGTTCTTAGCATCTGCATCCTCATTCTTCTATCCCTTTATTATTTGATTAATTTCCATTTGTCTCTGTCCTTCTACTCCTACTCCTCTATTCCTCTGAACCACCTTCATCTGTCTCTGTCTTTTAGCTTCTACCATTGTGATAACTTGTGCTCTATATTCCTGAGTTATTCTTTGTTGTTGCTCAGCAAGTTAACATCTATGCAGATCAAGTATGGCATTCTCAAGAGTTTATGGAATATATGTAGGAGTCATGTGAAATCTTCCTCATCCTCATCCTCTATTCCAAACAGGAGCTAGAGAGATATTTTGGAGCAAAGCAAGTACTATATATTATTATGCTCTCTCCTTAGCTCTCCTAGCCTGATGTTTTTCTTCAACAGGATCTATTTCTCACAATTGTCTTACTGTTCACTTACAGCTACTCTAAGAAAAAAAGATATACTATTGCCCCTAAGAAGGAGACCCCTACTCTAGACCCCTCTCTTAATAAGCAGTTGTCAATCCTGTGCATATATGGATCACAATGGACCTCTAGCACCAGGTTTATAATAGAAGAGTTTATAGGTATACTACCACAGCACCCCTCAAAGAAAGAGTTCCGAAAGAGAAAATCTGAGCTTAGTTACACACTCCAAGCTCTATACCACAGTTGTAGAGTACTGACCTCTTTACACCTAGGGCCTGGCTTCCAGTCAAGGTATAAAGAGAGTAGAAAGGTATAAGAGAGCAAAGAACAGGGTAAAGGAGAATGGAGAAAAGTGATTATCTAGTATGTATGCTGCATCACATGTGGGAATGATGGCACTGACACATAGTTCAACTCTCTTTTCACTCAAATTCACTCAAAAATTCTACAAAATTCAAATAAATTCACAATAAATTCAAATAAATTAGGATAAATTGGAATAAAATTAAAACAGGCAGTGAGCAAAGTGAGCTGACGGTGGCCTCACTGTTGTAGGAAAGAAGCAGAGAAACCTGACTCACAACAGTGCAAATTACCAGTGAAGGAAAAGAGCAGAGTGATCTGATGCCCAACAGTGCAAATTAATAGTGAAGGAAGGGAGCATAGTGACCTGATACACAACAGTGCAAATTACTAGTAAAGGAAGAGAGCAGACCAACCTAATGCACAACAGTGCAAATTACCGGTAAAGGAAGGGAGCAGACTGACCTGATACATAACAGTGCAAATTAATAGTGAAGGAAGGAAGCATAGTGACCTAACGCACAATATTGCTCACTGTGACACAAACCATTGTTAGAAGAGAGCAAAGTGACCTGATGGACAATACTATCTGCTACTGCATAGACTGTTGTAGGAAGAGAGCGTAGTGGACTGACTTCAACACAAACTTAATAACTAGAGAGTTCAAGAAGAGCCAGAGGCCCAGATGAAAACCTCGTCTAGTATATATGCTATATTGCATATGGGATGATGGCACTTTCTAATTAATTATGTAAAAATTAGATAAGTATTTGTCAGAGCTTGGAGTGTGTGACTAAGCTCAAATCTATAAGGGAACAGCTCTATTTCCACCCCTAAACTGTATAACAATGCTCTGGAGCGACCTAAGCCTGTTCAAGTATTACTAAAGTAATACTTAAACACACTAGTATAGCTTCGATTACACTGACCCTGACACAAAGAATGTAGACCTAGTATATAATGTAGAAGATCTCTTCAGGAGCCTCATTCTAATCTCTAAGGATTCTCCTAGAGGTGAGTTGTATCATAATTACAAACTATAATATTAACTGAGGATTCTCCTAGAGTCTTGTGCCCCAGTCGCCCTTATAGCAGATTAGGATCCCTAAGAATAGAGCCTTGGATTATCCTAGTAGACAGTTATCCAACAGGTCACCCTCCTCTATCATACCCAGCCCTCTGAGAAATCTGCTCTCCAGATGTCGTTGCCCTCGGACACCCCCCAAGGCATAGCCAACACCTTAGGATACCTGCAATACCATCTCTACAAGCTAACAGAAAGACAAAACATCTCCGAAAACAATATCAACACTATATTAGCAGCCTTAACTGCGCAACTACAGCAGTTCACATAGCTAGTGGCTAATCCCTCCTCTCTGCCCATACCAAACATACCTCCTCCGCCTGTACCATCTCCTCTAGTATCTCTGCCCCCCGTTTTGGTGGTAAGACGAATATGTTCCAAGCTTTTCTGTCCTCTGGACTTCAGCAGAGAATGTCACAACAGCCACACATTTTTGAACTCCTGCTCTCTCTACATCTGCCTAGCCCTAGAGCAGTTCCACAATAAACAGAAGAGAATTCTCTGGGCCCTCACATTCTTCAAAGGCAGTCGTGCCACCAAGTGGTCTAAAAACATGTTCTATTAGGAAGTAGACACTAGTGTTTTCCCCATCCAAACCTGGGGAGACTTTGAACAACAGTTCTGGGTTCATTTCTTCCCTGTTAATGTGGAAGCAGACATGATCAATGCACTGGAAGGAACCTTCTACCACCAAGGAGATTAGATGGTGGACAACTATTTGGATAGCTTTCAGACCCTAGTCTCTGATAGGTTATACAGATTCCTAGATGCTAGTAGTAAAGTTTCGACACGGTCTCAGGTTAGATATCCAGAACCAGATCGCCACCATGCCATATGGATGATTAGCTGACACCAACTCCAATACGTAGTACAGAGCAGCACAGAGGATTAACCAGGCATGCCTTGCCAATAAGGTTTTTCAGTCTGTATTATACTCTATTCTCTCTACACTACTTAAGACTGTTTCTGTCTGACCTTCACCTTTGTCTGTGGTGAGATTGCCCCCTATTCCGCCCCTTCTGGCTGCTCCGAAACCTCTACTACCAACTCCATCTATGGGAGTTTCTATGGATGTTGACGTGACTAGGAAAGCAAGGTCCTTGCCTCCGCAAAGATGTTACCGATACAGAGATACAAACCACCTAGTCTGAGACTGTCCTCACTGCATGGACCTCTGTCAACTCACCTTGGAGCAGTGGGAGGAGCTGATTGAAGATTTGTTGGCATTGAAAGATACAGTTCTGATTGAAGAATCTTGTCCCTAGGAGGAGGAGGAGGATTTTGCATAGTACGGCTGGCAATAAGTGCACCCTAGTTGCCAGTAAATAAGTTCACTGTATGGACTATAAAGTGTAAGGGCGACCAGAGCAGAAACACTCCAGGAGATTCCTTAGTTAAATTATAGTTTATGAAATATATTACAACCTACCTCCAGGAGATTCCTTAGAGAATTAGATGAGGCTCCTGGAGGGAATAATGTACATTATATATACTACAGTATCCTTGCATCCCTGCATTTGGTAACCAGGGTCTAAACAATGAAAGTGCACTAGGAGGCAACAGAGTACTCTTGGAATGATGGAGATAAGACTAAATATTATGTAGTGTCAAGGACAGAATTGCAGAGAATAGAGGAGCGGAGTTATAAATAGAATTATACTCTGGACAGTGTACTGTACTACTTCGGAGAATAGATAGTACTTAACAATAAGAGAGAAACCCCTAGAAAAGACTCCGGCAGAGAAAGACGATGTTGGAGTAAAGTACAACTTTGATGAATGACCTTGGCTTCAACTTATGTGTTGTGCCCTGGTCTCCAGTTGTAAGGTGGTTGCGTATTTTGGAGTGGAGGGAAGTCGTCAAAGAAAAGGTCCTAAGAAAGTGAACTAGGAATCTGGAGTGGACAAGAAGATACACTATCCTCTATTCTCCTAGTCCCTACCCCACTTCATAGACCCAAGTGGGAGAGGAGGCTGCCCAAGCTCCTCTTGATTAGTACCTTGGACATGTGAGGAACCTTCTTACTCCTGCCAGTAGAAATCGGAACTACAGACACTAGCGAACTCTACTCTGCCAAAGCCTTCTTGGACAGTGGAGCAACAGAGAACTTCATTAACTGGGATTTCGTTTGTTCAAAAGGGATAAACACTCAGACCCTCTCATATAACATCCTGGTCTTCAATGTTGATGGTTCCCCCAACGAGGCAAGATAGAATTCTGAGGTTGTAGACATACTTTCCTGCTACAAAACTCATTCTGAGAGGATGCTTTTGGCTGTCTCTGGACTCGGGAAACAAAGTCTAATCCTAGGCTACAACTGGCTCAAGGACCATAATCCCAAGATTGACTGGAAAAAGAAAGAAGTCAAAATGACCCATTGTTTATTCCAGTACAAAGGAGGATGTACTCTATAGAAAGAACAGACCTGCCAGAAGAGGACTGAACTCTGGGCCCTCTGATCATGTCATGACAGACCTATATCCCTGTTCTAAGAAGAGCTGGAGCTTGAAGAAGCGCCTCTGCAAATGTACTACGCAGATTAGGAGCTTGAAGACTAGCTGTTTCTTACATGCCTTTTTCTGGAGCTTACCGAGGTTGACCTCTAAGCCATAGCTACCACTTCCCAGCATCTTACAGAAGGAGCCAAATATCATGACTTGGCAAAATAGCTAAAGTCATTATTTATATTTCTTTTCTTTTTCTTTTATCTTGGACTTACTACACAGAAGAGAATGCAGGAAAGTGTTATGTCACAAGTATCACATAGTCACAATTACATGACAGGAAGTTACAATGTCACATCATATGATGTCACATGATGGGTCACATGATAGGCATGGGAAAGTAGTGTACAGACCATATAGTAGTTGTATAAGTACTGTAGAAAATTTAATAGGGACTCTATTGAGTTCTTTTTGTTAATCACTGAACAAAGAGCAGTTGGCTTTATTTTGGCTTGGAGTTTAGCTTTCTTATACTAGAACTCAATTCACTTCAGAGCACCATCTGCCTTGGACTCTGCTCACTCTTTACTTTTATTATATCAATCCTCGACTGCTGATCATCATGATTAGTAGCCACCTCCATACATAGCTAGGCCCTTGGCTTAAGAGGACTTGTCAATCAGTTAGGAATTGACAGTGGAAGTGTAGTACCAAGCTTGGATATTACTACTAAGACCTGATCTCGCAATCAAGTGGTATTTAGTAGCGTACTTGTCCTTTTCTTAGTATAAACCTTGTACTATACTCTATTGTGAGTTAGTACATGCAGAGGAGTGACAGTTACTTCTAGAAGGCCATCTAGAGTAGGGATCCTCCCCATTGAGGTGATAGTATAACCATATTATTAGGGCAGTAGTCAGTAGGGTGGTAAGTGTCTGGTTGGGTAAAGATCTTGTGCCCCAACAGACATAGTCATAAGTAAGATCAACCATTCATTCCAATTGAGATGTTGACAAGATGTCTCAAACTCAATATAAAACTTTGATGAGCAACCTGCTCAAACAAAAACACTCCCTCGCCAAACTGAGGAAAGAATTAGAAGAAAAAGAGGAGAAATTGTGTCAATATTGCAAAAAGTTTGGGCACCTGGCCTGTAACTGCAGGAATGTAAAGGAGGAGAGGGAAAAAGCCATCCCCTTAAATAAATTTGAAATATTAAGTAGCAGGGTGATACAGAGTGGAGACAAAGGAAGAACGATTAGGAGGGTAGAGGCAGTAGTGGTTGAATGTTATAAGTGTGGTGAGAAAGAGCACAAATGTAGAGAATGTGTTAAGACTCTAAACCTCATAGTTGAATATGCGTTTCAACTTGAAGCTTATATCTAATACTTGATATCTTCATGCTCCTCACTAGAGGATTTGGTTAAGGTTTTCAGTGAAGTTATATCGGAGGAGAGATGTCAACAAAACTTTGAGTAGTACCCTTGAGGTTGTCCTAAGACAAATAAGAGTACCGATTCCTCAGAGTAAGGATTTTACAAAGGGAATACAGAAAGAGAGAACTTGCCGTTCTCTTCTCTTTCTGGTCTATATTTATTCTAACTAGGGATATAACAATCGTTACAATGTGATAATACTACTTGTAACTAAGAGTAACTAGTTAAGTGACAGATCAGTGACAAGGTGACAAGTGAGTCAGAGGTGAGTCAGTGTCTAATAATGGGTTAGTCTGATGTTGTCCTATTTAGCACAAGTCTAAAGATAGAAAAGAAAAATAGTCCGAGGTTTCTCTGAAGAGTCCTGTCCATACCATGAGTCCATTGTCTCCTAGGATGCTTCGACATTCTATAAGGGCATCACTCAGAGACAAGTACCCTTCAAGCTATTGGATAGTCCCGGAAGCTAAGTTGAGATTCAAGTGAAGTATATCTATGACAACTTACTAGTATATATACCTATACTAGACGATCACATGCACAGTCACATGTACATAGATCAGTAATCACAATTGTCCAATTATAGATTAGAAGGCATCGCACTACATGACACAGACAGGGAAGACTCAGGAACAGTGGGAGTGCGATACACGATCTGTCACTGGGCCACTAATAGAACAGACCCTCAGAACTTACTAAGCACAACCCTAGATGTTCCCTTACACATTCTATGCATTACTGCATAGTAATGTTCTCGTTCTGTACCATCAATGTTTCTTCTCGCATTGCTATCATTTCATCTACTAGCCATTCATTATCAGACCAAGGCTGATAATAACTGTAGTCCCACTTGATGTTCATAACAGAATGTCTATTGTGGGAGAAGAAGGTAAAAAGAGTAGTGCACCCTGTTGAGGGAAAAGCGCACCAAAGAGAAAGGAGGGGGCTGGTATGCCCTGTAAAGGGAAAAGTGCAGGAAGGAGAAAGAAGAGTGAGAAGAGTAGAGGAAGAAGAAGCAGTGTACATGGCCAAGCCACAAGAAGCGCAGCAAGGGGCATGGAGGAGAAGTCTAGCACACATCCTATGACGGAAAGTACAGGAACATTGTAGGGAAGATATTCCAGGCGAGGCATGCCTACTAGAGTTGGGATAGTGTAAGGGGACAGCCTGAGATCACTTAGATAACCTGGTAGGGTTCACATCATCTAGTGTTCCCACGGATCCTCGGAGTCCGTGGTTTATAGTTCCCTTCCCTCTAGTTTGGGTCTCTATCATAGTACTACATAGCCATATCTGGTAGTGTAGTTGTTATTGTCCTGATGTACGCATCCATAGCAACTGGCGCACAGACCAGGCTAGTCTAGTATAAGTAGCTAGTAATGTACGGTAGAATACCTTACCTCAACAATGATTGAAGCTCCTGGGCTATCCATCGTTTCTTCTTAAGACGCCTGCTTTACTATACTGCAGTGTGACTGGGTGCCTCACTAAGCATGCCCCTTACAGGTTGTTGAGGTCCCTAGGATCTCCGACTTCAGTTCTAGGTCCATCCCCCTCTACCCCTAGACTCTAGGCTCAGGGAGTTTAGTTCTATACAGTCAACCCCCTGCTCGAGTGTGACGCCCCTACGCTGGCTGCCCATATGCTAGGGTAGCTGGTGGGGTAGATTGCCTTGAGTGCGGTTCCGCCTCTCGAGTGTGATGTCTGGTTACCGGCGGTCTATCTATCTAGGGTAGCTGACCGGTGTTTGCCTCCTGTCACTGTCTGCCCAATTGGTCCTGCAAGTCCTTGCCCTACCTTCTCAGACGCTCCTGACCGCATGCTTCCACGCTGCGCTTGGGTTCCTTTGGGATAGCCTTCCCACCCCCGGCCTCTGCCATACACGCCCACTACACCTGCTATTCGGCTTCCAATAGAGTAGTCGGATGTCGATGCTTAGAAAGGTGTCCTTCGATGTTAATGCCTATGCAGACCTTCGCACGAGTCCACTTCCCACTCCATACTACGACCTTCCTATCGTGGTGTGTCAAGCCCCATCGCTTCTACCTCATGGTCACCTCATTCTGCCGAGTGTGCCTGAGCCTAAAATAGTCCAACCTAACCAAAAGGAGTAAATCTGTCGTAGAATACAGATTCTAGAAGAGGGGGTGATGTAAGGGGATAGCCTGAGATTGCTTAGATAACCTGGTAGGGTTCACATCAGCTAGCGTTCCCACAGATCCTTGGAGTCTGCGGTCTATAGTTTCCTTCCCTCTAGTTCTGGTCTCCATCACAGTACTGCATAGCCATATCTGGTAGTGTAGTTATTATTGTCCTGATGTAGGTGTCCATAGCGACTGGCGCACAGACCAGGCTAGTCTAGTATAAGTAGCTAGTGATGTACG
>Ga0153994_1000393_pt1 | contig 12331 bp, 4 predicted proteins | sample TSNC078MetaG_FD_104735 | JGI IMG/M metagenome (GOLD analysis project Ga0153994, IMG submission 104735) | Attine ant fungus gardens microbial communities from North Carolina, USA - TSNC078 MetaG | ecosystem: Host-associated > Fungi > Mycelium > Unclassified | place: USA: North Carolina, Lumber...
AATTTGTATATTTAATAATAAATAAATTGGGTTTAATATATTTAAACTTTAATAACATATTTTATTAACTTCTTTTCAGTCTTTTTAGCAATACTACTAACGAAAAGCGATATATAATAATTAAGCTTATTACTATCAATTTAAAAAAAAATATTGTTGTGTTACTAAATCCTTTTTCACTGTTTGGGTTTTAAGTAAAGGCTAATGGAATAATGCATAATATTAATTGTTAATTCAATATCAACGACCGATAGGTATAAAGTTAAAATTAACAGAAAAGATAATAATAATTAAAATTAGAATAAATAATTATTTTGATTTTCTATGAGAGATATTTTGCTTAGTAGGCTTTTAATTTAGTCTTTAAGTAGTGTAGTTCTGTTAGTCTGTAATTCTGTTTTAAAGTTTTTAGTTAATCTATTAATCTATTAATCTGTTAATCTTTTTTTTTAGTTTTAAACTTGAAAAATAAAACACAAAACAAAAAGGCATTAAAACCATAGCACTGTAAACGGGATAACATCATTGAATAATCTATAACAGCTCTTAAAGATTTTAATGGCTTAGTGGGTTGTTGATCAAGTGCTACTTGGTTCTTCTTATGCCGAAGACATAGTGATAAACACGAAAGTAAGATTCCTTTATTATACTACAATATTTAATTAATATTAAATTATTATCTAATTCTGCAAATAGTGAATAATAATAGTTTTTAGTTATTTTTATACTTTCTTTAAAGTAAACAATTTTCAATGAAGCTTTATTACCAAATATTCCATATATTGAATATAGCATTAACTTACTTAATTGTTTTTCAATAGGAGTAGTCTTTTTAATAGTGTATAAACTTAAGAAAGAATTTTTGATTAATTATTTACCTCTGTCAAATTTAGTTTCAACTTTAATACTGTATCTTTCCTTATATGCTTCTTTAATTTTTTTATAAAAATGGTTGTTTGGATATTTACCTCTCCTGTTTTTTTTTATAATCTTTCATTTTAATAAATGGAACTCTTCATCTGTCATCATCAGGTGTGTAATTTATACTTAAACTAATCCAAAGTAATTATCTAGTTTTTAACTTTAGTTAAAGTAGGTTTAGATACAGGCATATAATTAAGCATAAAAATTGGATAAATCTAAATCATATCGTAAGAATAACCCCGGATTAATATTAGCATAAAAATATGCAGCTCTAATCTCTTATCAACTTTACCTCTCATCATCTTAAATTTAATTACATAAGACTTAGTATAGTCATTGCTAGTTTAAATAGCATCAGCTAATTTAGGTGCTGTTACAAATTTAGTCACATTTAATGAGTATTTATTATAAATTTTTTCACTAAACTTTTTTAACTTCTAATAATCTTACTACATCCTTGGATAATTAATTTAATCATTCTTCTTTCATATTCCAATCATTTTTCTTAATATAAATATTAAATATAATAGGAATTTTATTCAAATATATTTTATAAAAAGTTTCACTATATAATCTATTTATCTTCACAAAGGTATGTAAAATAACCTTTATTCAATTTACAATTAAATGATTTAAATAATACATCTATACTACCTCGACATAATTTGCAATGAATCTAATAATTTAATTCTAAAATTTGTTAATTTATTATATAAAGTTATTTAAAGAATTTTCTTATCTTTGCATTTAGTTTTAAATTAAACATTATCAAGTAAAATACAAGATTTAATTAAGAATACAGAATAAAATCTCCCTAAATTAAGATAGTTTCATATTAATATTATCAGGACAATCTGTTTCTGTTTAAACAATGAGTAAATCATTTCATATAAAATGACAAATTTAGATATAGATAACATAAATAAAAAAATGTAAAGAAGGCCTTTTTGACAATGAGCTGTAGTGAGGGACAGGCTTATGTCGTAACTTGAAAGCCTACTACTGGAGCAATCAAAACATATGTCGTAAGAACATAAGTAAGCTTTTTCCTGCAAATGAAAAACTATTAAAGATATCTAGCTTTACATCTTTCCAGTAACCTTGATTGTTGTGTATTGGATTATGAGCGAATATTTTACATCATAAACCAAGTTTATTAAAAGTACTTGTATCTTTACAAATTTTTTATTATTTCATCTATGTTAAATTTTCCGTTTGTTAACAAGTATAATAATTATATTATTAACCCCAAATTTTTGGTTTAAAGCAGGTATAAAATTATACGACTCAGGGTTTATATATTATTCGGTTTTTATCTAAGTGATCGGCTAATTGTATTATACCTATTTTTGGTAGCTAATTGATGTCTGGGATCGCCTTAAACATTGTTGCTTTTCTAGATTTTAAGGAGAAAGTTACACTCTTAAGATTATGAGGCGTAAACCCAGACTAAAAATATGTAGTTTAATAACATCGACACTCTGCCTTTTCTTAATGCTTATGTTTTCCACTTCTCTTTCAGCTTTTTATTTTTGTAATGATTTTATAATACTAGGATATAATCGTAGCTTTTATATATCTGTTTTAGATTTTTATTCGAAGCCAGGTAGTATTAAATCGTGATAACATTCATAAGCAGCCTCGATTGATTCAAATTTGGTTTAATTATTATTATATTATACAAATCTAATTGAAGTTTGAACAAAAATAAAGAATGTTTTTTTTTTTTACGGAATAAGGACGAGTCGAACGTCCAAGAGCTATTAACCCTAACAATTAGCAATTGCTTAGTCTTACCTATGACAATTATTCCTAAATTTTGATCCTTACCAGAATTGAACTGATCCTGACTCCTTGAAGGGGAGTTGTACGAACCACTATACTAAAGGACCTTAATTAATAAATTTTTATACATATAAGTAAATATTGATTAGTTTAGCGAAGTTAGGATTTGAACCCAATCTAACAGATCATGAGACTGTTGTGCTACCGTTACACTACTTCGCTTATTATTTGTTTTTGCTCTTTTATTATGATGTTTTGAACTGATTTTTATATTTTAAGTCTTTTTTATCTTAATTTAAAAAGTAAACCATATCCTTAAACATAATTTATTAACTATATATTATATATACTTATATATATTTATATTCAAAGGTAATGTATTTTTTTAGGGTAAAATAAGAGACTCGAACTCTTAACAGCGTTGCCACAAAACGTGATTTTACCTATTAAACTAATTCTACCTCTTTTATATAAAATATAATGTTTTGGGGACTTATAAACCTTACATTAGCAAAATAAAACAAATTTATTTGTAACTTTTTAGGCAAGGTATAAATTTAAATTAGAGGGGTTATAATTAAAAAATAAATAAAAAATTTAATAAAGAAAAGTTATTTATTGATTATACCATTATTTTATAACTTAATTATTATTTATTTATATAATTTTATTCTAGAAAATAACCTGTATAAATACAAATATTTAACTACTTTTCAAACTATTAATAAAAATATATTAAGATAGTGTTATTTTTATTTACCTTACCTTATCTGACTTTACATTACTTTATTTAAAAAATTTTTTAATTTAAATTTGCTATTTATAGCGCTTTGTAGTTTTTCTTGCCATTCAATTTTTCTCCTCATATCGAATTAAGAATTATCTTAGTGAAATTACAGCAGTAGTTCTATTTTATTATGTACTACTTTCATTTAATGTATTTTTTATTTAATCTCTTTGATCTGGAGTAAGTCTTTATAATAGTCTATTTAATGTTTAAAACATTTACTTGTTTTAGTTAAATTTTGTAATAATAATTGCTATTTATCTAAATATAGATTATAAAGATAAAGATAAAGATAAAGATAAAGATCATTCTGCTATTTTTTTTTAAAAAACTTATATTTTTCATATAATTATTGTACTAAATATTATAGGTTCACTTCTACTTATTTCAACTAATGATCTTATTACTATATATATTAGTCTAGAACTTAAAAGTTTTTCTATTTATATTATTATAAGCTATCGTTTTTATAAAAATAGTATTGATGCTACTGTTAAATAAATTTTACTGGGTGGACTCTCATCATGTATTAATCTACTTGGTTGTGGTATTATTTATAGTTATACAGGTTCACTTAATTTTGAAAATACTATAATAATTAATATAAGTAATTGTTCTAATATAAATATATAAAAATTTGGACTCGTACTTATTCTAAGGAGTTTCTTTGAATATTTGCTTCTTTTCCATTCTATAATTGAGCACCTGATGTATATAATAGTGTACCTACTAAAGTAACAACTTGACTAATAATTATACCTAAATTTAGTGTATTTATTTTTATAGTTAAAATTATTAATATAAATATTTCTTTTATTACACCTGATAATCAATATAATATTAGTATATATATAATAGATAATATACTTATTATTGGTTCTATAGGTAGTCTAATTTTGGTACTGTACTTGGAATTTTTAAAAAAGAAATTAAAAAACTTCTAGCTTATAGTAGTATTACTCATGTTGGTTTCCTACTTCTTGCTCTAAGTATAAATACATATCTTTCTATATAATCTTTTTCTTTTTATCTGTTCCAACATATATTCACAATTGTTAATCTTTTTAATACTATTAATTATTTATGGTAAAAATTTTAACATTAAAAATAATAATAATAATGGTAAGAATCTTATTAATAATGAAAATAATAATAATAATAGTGATATTATTTAAAATAAAGATCTTCAAGGAGTATTTATACTGTTTCATTTATTGCTATTATTACAAGTGTGATTAGTGCCTCTTATTATCTTAATTTTATTAATGTGTTTTTAATATATAACTATTGGGAAAATATTCTCTTTTTATTATATAAAGTATAAAATACTAATTAGTAATATTCAAATTCTATTTATTAGTATTAATACACTAATTATTCTATTCTTTATTTTGATTAAATCAATCATACTAAATATTTTTTCTATTATAGCTTCAACACTCTATTTATAATTTATATATAAAATATTAATCTTCTATTATAATCTTGCTGCTAAATATCGTTATTATTGTATTAAGTATTAAATTTATTAATAATATATTATGTATTTGTATTAATCTTAAAAAATTTTTATAAATTTAGTTTATTATATATTTCATTATATATTTATCTCTATTATTTTCTATGTATTCAAGGAGGAGATAATTATTAGTAATACAAAAATGTAAATATATTTTATATAAAAAGTAAATAAGTTGGATGTATGTTTTTTATAAAAATGTAATAAAAATTTGTATAAAATTATTTTTTCTAAATAATAGAAGATCTCCATTAATTTTAGTTTAATTTGTAAATTAGGACTACTATTCTAATTTATTTTTTGTAATTCCAATTCTTTTTATTCTACTATTTGCTAAGATTATATTTGCTGTAGATATACCCGATGCTGAAAAAAGTTTATAGTTTTGATTGTGCTTTCCAAGGTATTTATGCTCAAACACGACAAATTTAATATTTTCTTTTTATCTAATTGGTATTATCTACCTAGTTTTTGATATTTACATTCTTTATTTTTTTTTTCTTTTGCTACATCTATTTATCATGCACAAAATTATGGTTTATGGATTATTCTAATTTTATGTCTAGATATAACTATCGGTTTCGTATTTTAAATTGCTTCATCCGCTCTTTATTAAAAAAAAACGTTACCTATTACTCCCTTTAATCTACAATTAATTGTATAGCATTTATTATTTTTAATTATAAAGAATTTATTTAAATAACATTTGTAAATTAACTGTTTAATTTAATACTTTATTAAATAAGTAGTTTTATTGTTGGTTAATTGGGGATTTAAAATTAAATTAGAACTCTCAAATAAAAAGAAGTTATAAAAAAAAAGAAGTTAAAGTTATAGTATTAAAGTAGAAACTAACTCAGATTATTATATTTATTTAAATAATTTTTGTTTTATTAAACTTTTATTATTTATTACGGTAATACTCGCCAATTAAAAATAAATTTGCAATTATAAGATTAAAAATTAAAGTTAAGTTAAATTAAATTAAATTAAGTTAAGTCCCTTTTAATTTACTAAAATATTAAATTTTTAATAAAAGTCAAATACTTTATAATAACTACTAATTTTATACCTTATGTATATTTTGATATGCTTATAACCACCTTAATTTAAAATCATCAATAACCAAAATATTGGTTAAAATAGTTATAAAAATGTAATCAATCTAATCATCTCATCTCTTAAATTAAATGTCAATTAAAAATTCTACTATTACTATTACCCCTTATAAATTTCAGTTAAATTGAAAGCTTAACTTTTTATTCAGAGTTGAATCTTATTAATAAATTTATAAAAAATGATTAAATTAACTAGGTTGAATACGATTAAATGTTCATAAAAATTTTAAAATTAAAAAAGTATTCTAAATACAAATACATAATACATAATACCTTTCCATTATTTTTATATTTTTCTATTTTATATTTATTACTACTATTAACACCACACCATATACTATTCTTTGATTTATTTAAATTAGTTTATTTATATTAATTTATTAAAATAGTAGAGGTTATTATCTAAATGAATAATAATAAAATATATCATATGTATTTATTTATTGTAAATAGTGGTAATTACCTTTTAATTCTATTTTTAGAAAATAATTATACAAAATTTAATTTGTATCGAGTTGTATTGTATTATTGCTTTTTATTTTTAATATAGAATTGATAATATTTGTATTTAGTATCAAAACTCTCATTTATCCACAATTCTTGTTTATGTTTTTGAAATAAATTTCATTTTTAAAAAAATTTTTATATAAATCCTTAAGCTATAATTTACATATAGTCTATATCAAGGTTGTATCCTGCTGATTTATAATTAAGAGGAAGAGAGATTAAAATAGGAAGAATTTTTTAAAAAAGTTTTATTATTGGATCATATCTAGGGGGTCTAATTAAAACAAATATAAAAATTAAAAAGGTTTTTATAAATCAAATTATAGGTTGTAAATTTATTCCAATAACTAAATTATTTTTAAACAATTAAGGTAAACGATAAACTCCTAATAATAATCCCTGCTACAGCATCAAGTGGGAATATATACAAATATGTAAGATACGCAGACGACTGAGTCTTTGTAATATATGGACCAGAAGAGTTTGAGATTAAGATCAGGTATGAAGTATCTATTTTCCTGCGCGAGGAACTTAAGTTAGAACTGAGTGTGGAGAAAACAAAAGATAACAGATCTACATCATGACAAGGCCCAATTTCTATAATTAAAACAAAAAATAAACCAAAGGAAAATAATCGAAAACTCGTCATTATAAAAGGGACAGTAGTAAGTTGAAAGTGGCTCATAATGTGATTACAATCCAATCCTACCAACAACCACCAAATTATTGGAAAACTAGTTATTCCTAAAGAAGGGTTCATGAGAATTGAAGAGAATAGTGCTAAAGGTAGCTACGTTCCCTTACCTAGCACGCTTTAATCTTTATGGAACATCACGGTATCCTAATTAGATAAAATTATTAACCTGGGGACTAATCAACTATTCGCAATAATTAAATAATAGATATGTACTACATACAATAGTGAACTTCATAATGAGACACTCATGTGCGTAAACCTTGACAAGATAATTAAACCTTACATCAAGAGCTAAAGTATTTGCAAATTTTTGGAAAGAGTTGGAAACCTAAACATAAACTAACCCTATGTTGAAGTTATATTCAAACCCGTATTTCAAGTTAATTCCGATTTGAAGAATGGAACCTATCTTATCTTAAACGCACCGTCCGAGGCACTTAATTGATAACTAAGGACCCAATTAAAAAATTTTACATAAATGTAGAATGTGCGGGAGCACATAAAGAAAACCATCAAGTTAGAAAAATTAGAAAGGCCGGTAATAAAATCTTTGGATTCACACAAGTAATGTAAGAGCTAAACAGATACCAGTCTGTCAAAGTTGCCAGTGAAAGATCCACAAAGGAACTTATGATGGATTAACCTTGAACAATTTAACACCGCTCACCCGTATTGAGACCTACCTTATAATTATATATAGGCCTCCTCACGCATCACTTCGTTACAAGGCAAACCTAGTACCCTTATTCTAAAGCACTACAATGCGGTACTGATATATGAAGGTTAAATACTATGCTAAGTCGGGCAAATTAAAAATTGAGTTTCCCATGCTTATATTTAATATATTGTCCCAAATAATACTTTAGCGATATCCACAAAGAGTAATTGCCATTATTAGGGGGGATTTGAGTGATGCAAAAAGGAAAATACTCAATTAGTCTATATCGAAGTGAGGTACCTATTTATCCCAATTTAGCTATCTATCTCATATGTCTAAAAGAGAGGGTATACCCCAAGCTAAAAACAGTTAATATTTTTATTTAATTTTTATATTATTATATGATTTGATATTTAATTATGATAAGGGATTTTATTTTACTATTTAATTAAATTAGTATAGAGAAAGTTAGCTATATATAATTATAGATTTGGGATTATTTTTAATTGAGTTTTACATTATAGGCAAACAGTGAAAGTTTATTTGTATAAAATTGTTATTTATTATAGGTTTTAATATTAAGTGGTTAGGTGGTAAATTGGTTAAATGGTAATAAATATATTTAATATTAGGTTGAATAGTATTTTACTAAATCTAGGGTAGACTTTATAACATTTTATTTACTTTAAAAAATAATAGACTTTTAACTTAAAATTTTTATACCTTATGTTTATATAGATAACTTATTATAATAAGTAAGATCATGAGCTATATATAGAATTGAGAATATGATGTTAATTAATTAAGGGATATTTATTATCCTAATTTTTAATTGTAATTAGATTGTAAAATTTATTTGTAATAAAATAAACAGAAATTGTAGGGTATGTGTAGTGATTTTGAGTTATATTATTTATATATAAAATATATTATTATTATTACTTCTAATTAACTTAAATAATTTGTGATTAACTTATTATTAATTAAATGATATGTATTCTTCCAAATAAATGCAGAATATTGTTACCCATAAATTAACTATCATTTAATATCTGTATAAACTTGATATTTATAACAATGTGACCTTTTGTTATATCTTAATACCAAATATACTGTGTTTTAATTAGTGTAGTATTTTAATAAATATATTCCGGTGTTTATAGCACTTTGTTTTCTTTATTCAAACTTAACATCATTTATATACCATTATGTATATTAAATTAATATTGACTATATTGCTATTTTACTATCTTTAGTTACTTACTATTTAATTAAATTTTAATTATGTTTTAGGTGAAAACTGTAAGAATTTTATTCTTTATTAATTTAATTATTTTTTAATCTCAACGATTGCTAACAATTTATCAAGAGTACTTATTTCATATTCAGTTAAAACTAATTTTACATAATCATATAATGTTCCAATACTTCTTAATCTTTGTCTTATTACCTAATAACTTAGTATCTCTGATTATTACATGATAATAATTTATAAACTTTACCTAAAGTAATAAAACATTTACTAGGTCCAATTAAAATATTGTTTAATACATAACTCACAGTCAATCTATGACCTTTTACAATGTAATATAATTTATACAATCTTAAAAAAAAAACATTATTGTTATTATATTTATTATTTATATTCAATATAATCTGTATTAGTGATAGTTTAAATGGATTTAAAAATGAATAAATATCCTAGTCTTATTAAATCATCTAACAATGATCTGAACTTTTACTTTCTATTTATGAAATAAGGTATCTAGCATCAGTTAATGCATCCTCGTTATCTGTTTGGAAAATTAAGTAATTAGCTGTTCCCTCTAAAGTTTAATTAGAATATAACGATTCTTTTTTACTTGCGTAATCTATTCGTTTTAAACACTTAATGTAATCTTTTTTGCTGCATCTTTCTCTTGCTTACTTTATTATTTTATATGACTAATTTTTCTTAGCTTGCTTTAGTTAATCTGTGTTATTTAAGCTTGTAAAAATGGTAATTAGTACTTAAGTACTTAGAATAGATTTACTTATATTTTATATAATTTATTTAATTTAAAAAAGACACTGGTAATTTTATACTGACTAGAGCTATTTTGAGATAAAGTGAATACCTAAATTTAGTTTTTATTTAATAATTTTATTAAAGGATTAATTACATACTCTTGGGAATAAACTAGACTGCTGTAATAATTATATTTTTATTTATATATTAATTTTATTAACCTTTTGTAAATAGCGCATCTCACCTTGAAAACTAAATTAAATAATCAAAACATAATTAACTAATATTCTGTGTCAGCTTTTTATAAAAAAAAACATAACCGAGTAATAAATTATTTGATAATAAAATAAATACATTTTTAATGTAACTAGATCCGCGATTCATTGCTTATAAAATAAGCTAAATAATTTTAAACTAAATTAGTAAACACTTCTCCACTGTTCGTCCATTAATTAAGAAATAAAGTATTTTTAATATAAAAAGTAAACTAGTACTCCGCTACCTTTAACTCCAAGTATAAATTAATTTGATAATTAAATATTTAATAATAAAAACAAGTATCCGCCTACTGTACTAATAGAGTAATTTGGATATTGATACTAAAAAAATTAAATAAAGAAAAGGCTCCTAGAAACTGAGCAAACAAAGCAAATTATTAATATCTTAAATAAATATAACTCTAATATCGTGATGATTATTGAAAAGAACTAGAAATTTTTATATTTGAATATGTTTTTAATAATTCAAAACGTGAAGTTAATAAAGATTTTTATATTAATCATATTATTACTATTTATGAAAATCTGACATTTATTCCTTTTATTAGAAATAATTTTTAAACCTACTAAAGGAGAATTTACAGGATATGTAGCTACTCTACCTAAAAGTCTTTCTATTAAACCTAGTTATTTTTCTATTCTAACTTAATCTACTAAAGCTTAGTTCAGCAATTCTTTATCTATATATAGTGCTAAAAATCAACTAATTATACAACAAGAAAAAATAAGATTTTATTCAATTATTTATAATAATCGCTATCTTAAATATAAAATAAGATAAAATGCAAAGAAATATTATTAAATATTTATGAATATAATTTGCACCCATTTTCAATGGTTAAACGAGTAGAAAGTGAATAATAATAATTATTTAATTATAATAATAATAATAATCTTTTCACGTTAATCTTACATTTATATTTTAAAAATATGATGACATAGTCAAGAGTTATTAGTAATAATAAGAAATATTTAATTACATACTAAAAATTTAAAAAATTAAGTGTATCTGAATTATAGTTCTACTTCCATTTTATGGTTTTGGACCGTTCACTAAAAAAAAAGGGAGTACTAGTTCTACAACTAATGCCAAATCTTTAAACAACTCGAATTCGATAAAATAAATTCCGAGCACTAAATCGATTTATGTTTGTAGTAAATTTCTTTATTCTAATGTTTATTTGTAGTCAACATGTTGAAGTGGTACAATTGGTGCAGCAGCTACACCTTTTTATTTTACTTGATTTAATGTACTAGTACCTGTAACAGGTATTGTATTATTTATAATACTCTAATAGATATTGGTCTAATTGAACAAAATATAAAAATTTTAAAATAAATAAAAATATAAATTTGAATAATTTCCTAGTAATTTCTAAGCAATAAACAAAGAAAAAAATAAGTAAACACTAAAAAATATTATAAACAAAATTAATATATAAATATCTCTTTATCTCGTAATGTTTAAGAATAAAAATTCTAAATAAAAAAATAAAAGAAAATATTAATTAAATAATTTGATTATAAAAGCAGGAATAAATCGGAGTATAAAACAACAAACTCCAAAATTTACAAAAATAACGTTAAAATATAACAAATCCTACAAAGTAAGAGATAAAAGCTAATAAACTAAAATATAGCAAAAATATAACAAAATCACTAAAATTCTAAAAATAGTTCCAAAAGCTGGATTACTTAAAAATTTACCTATCAAAAAGGTAAAAAAATTACAAAATAACAAAAATAAGTAACAAGTATATAAATATACCTATCTCAATAGTAAATCCATAAAAATTTAAACTAAAAAGTAAATAAAATAATACAAAATACAAAATTTCTTGTAGTTAGCACCTTATAAAACCCATATCTGTGCTTCCTTCCTTAATTGATTAATTTATTAATTGTCCAAATTTTAATATTTATTGGAAAAAAAACTAAAATTGCAAAAATAAATCTCTTAAAATAACCCAATAAAAAATAAAAAGGGCCACAAATTTAATAAAAAATAAGCTAAAAAAAGATAATAATAAAAAACAGAAATAAGAAGGGT